>MKWU01000026.1_pt1 | contig 294700 bp, 249 predicted proteins | sample 809101 | NCBI WGS metagenome assembly MKWU01 (sample SAMN05860141, study PRJNA318959) | sponge metagenome | host: Aplysina aerophoba | place: Slovenia: Piran, Adriatic Sea, Gulf of Piran | collected 2013-05-07 | reverse complement strand
CCCGCAGTTCCCCCGCAGTTCCCCCGCAGTTCCCCCGCAGTTCCCCCGCAGTTCCCCCGCAGTTCCCCCGCAGTTCCCCCGCAGTTCCCCCGCAGTTCCGCGCCCCCCTCCAAAACCCTCCCTCACCGACCGTGTGCATTCTTAGCCACCTGTCGGCTGGCGAGCCTGGCGGCCGCCGGTTACCACCTCCCTCACCGACCGTGTGCATTCTTAGCAACCTGTCGGCTGGCGAGCATGGCGGCGGCTGTTCACCAGTTGCGTCACCAAGAGCCTGCATGGTTCCAGGGATGACCGGCTGGTCAGCTGCTGTGGCTTAGTAGTTACGAATGTTCGTAGCCGATCCGGACGACCGGCCGCGGCCCCTCCTAGCCGCAGAACAGAACAGCCAGCGTTACTCAAGCAAGCCTGTCCACTTTGTTGGCATCAAGACCGGTAGGCAACGAAAGTCAGTCCAGCCTTCCAGGACCTGCCGCCACAGGCCCTTTCTGGAAGCAGGCCGGGATTGTGACGATTTGGCCGGACTTGACATTTCGCCGCCAGATGTACATACTCCGCTGGAACTTTCACGCCGATGCAAGCAGTCCTTCAGCCGTCAATCGAGCAAACTCGCCGCGGTACAACGAGCGCCGTACGGAGAATCCCGCAATGCCCAAATCTACGATGCAGTCTTTCGGAACCAGCGCTCGAATCGGACATGACTCAAGCGCCTTCTATGGCCGGAAGATGTATGAAGATGGCGATGCGGTTGAAAGAGATCCGTCGCCGGACAACGCAGTCCCGCAGCTGGACCGCCTCTATACGCATAGCAGCACCTCCATGCACGAGCTGCCGGACAACAGTGTGCATCTGATGGTGACCTCTCCGCCCTACAATGTGGGCAAAGACTATGACGAGGACATGAGTGCGGACGAGTACCGCCATCTGCTGCGGGAGGTTTGGAGAGAGACCTATCGCGTGCTGGTGCACGGGGGAAGAGCCTGCATCAATGTCGCCAACATTGGCCGCCGGCCGTATGTGCCGCTGAGCGCAATGATTACGGCCGATATGATCGATGTCGGCTTTCTGATGCGCGGCCAGGTCATATGGAACAAGCAGGCCAGCGCCGGCGCTTCCTGCGCCTGGGGCAGCTGGCGTTCGCCGTCAAATCCCGTGCTGAGGGATGTACACGAATATATCCTTGTCTTTTGCAAGGGTGACTTTGCGCGCCCGAAACCCGAGTGCGGCACGAAGCAGCCAACGATTGGCAGAGAAGAATTTCTGGAGTGGACCAAGAGCGTGTGGGAGTTCCCGGCTGGGTCGGCCAAAAAGGCAGGACATCCCGCGCCGTTTCCTGTGGAGCTGCCGGCCCGCTGCATCCAGCTGTACACCTACTCGAATGATGTCGTGCTGGATCCGTTTATCGGCAGCGGAACAACCGCGATTGCCGCGCAGGAAGCCGGCCGGCACTGGGTCGGCTATGACATCTCTCCGGAGTACGTGGCCTTGTCCTATAAGAGACTTGGCGTGCAGCCGGGGGCCCCGGCAAGAGAGGGTGTCGGAGAAGTGAGCGAGGAGAAGGGTGCGCCAGAATAGACGCCTGTCTTAAAATACGCAGTACCTGAACTGGTAATCGAAGCGGCTCACGCAGCGGGCTGCTGAACCGCGCCGGCGTCCACGCGCGGGCTCAGGTGGGCCTGGCCGTCGGCGTGGTAGCTGCTGCGCACCAACGGGCCGGATTCCATCCAGCGAAAGCCTCTTTGCTCGCCTTCGACGCGCAGCAGGTCGAACTGCTCTGGCGTATAGTAGCCAACAATGGGCAAATGGAAGCGGCTGGGCTGCAGGTACTGGCCGATCGTCATGATGTCGACGTCGTGCGCCCGCAGGTCGTCCATCACCACCAGGATCTCCTCCCAGGTTTCGCCCAACCCGACCATGATTCCCGATTTCGTAAGCGCCAGCGGATCCATCTGCTTGGCCCGCTGCAGGAGTTCCATTGAACGGACGTAGCGGGCCTGGGGCCGGACCGTTTTGTAGAGGCGGTCGACAGTCTCGGTATTGTGATTGAGGATTTCTGGCTTGGCATCCATCACAGTTTGAAGGGCGGGCCAGTCTCCCTTGAAGTCGGGAATCAGAACTTCGACCGTGCAGCCCGGCTGCAGCCGCCGGATCCAATAAATGCTTTCGGCGAAGACCCAGGCGCCGCCGTCCGCCTGCTCATCGCGATTGACGCTTGTCAACACAGTGTGTTGCAAGTTCATGGCCTGGACGCTCTCGCCGATGCGCCGCGGCTCCTCCGGGTCGAGGATATCCGGTCGGCCGGTCTTGATCTTGCAGAAGCCGCACGAGCGCGTGCACGTATCCCCCATCAGCAGAAAAGTAGCGGTTCCCCTGCCCCAGCATTCGCCGATGTTGGGGCACATTGCCTCTTCGCAGACAGTGTTCAGACTCTTTCCCCGGAACAGCTGTTTGAGCTCCCGGAATTTGGGCGTATCGGCTGAACGCACGCGCAGCCAGGGCGGTCTGCGGCCGCGCGTAAGCTGGCCGGGGCCATTGTTATCGACCACCACCGGCAAGGGGTGCAGGTCAACTACATTGCCCGCCAGTGCCCCGGTCGAGTCGACAGGTTCACGGGCGACCGCCGTTGGATCGGACGGCGCCGCCGGTACCGGATCGACACGGACTTTGCCCAGATCGTTAGTTTCGCTGTGGAGACCCTTCGACGCTCTCTTCATGCAGCCTCACTCTTGCGTTTCTTTGCCCAGTGACAGACGTTAATAGTAAGAAAAAGCCAACTGTTCAGCCAATGCCACCCCAGACGCAGGCGTGGCAGGTGTTTCACTCACGTCTCTATATTCTCTCTTTGTATATGGGCGGTCGGGCCTTCGGCCCTCCCTTGTGCAGGGGCTGCGCCCCCGCCACGCCCCCCTACAAAAACATGTCTCATCCACCATGTGTGCTCATTCCAGCCGTGCGGCTCCAGCAGCGTGTCTAGCCAACAGTTTCTGCTCCCCCTCGCCGTCTCAAGCCACCGCCCACTGAAAACTAAGAACTGACTACTAGGGCTCGTTGACGTTTGTCTGAACCACGACTTTCGGGTGCAAATTTCGCCTGATCGTCGAAGGGCGGCGCAGCTGCGCAAGGAAAATCCGATACGCCTTTAGTGTTCTCCGCGTCCTCTGTGGACAAAAAGGTGTTCTTCGCGACCCTTCGCGTGACTTCGCGGATCAATTGGTTTTGACTGTTTCAACATTCAAGCGAGAAACATCCCTAACAGGCCTGCAGGCTTTCAGCTCTTGTTGACATCTGAACAGCCTTCCCAAATTGTCAACTTTACCTAAGAACTGCAGTTCCGACCGTGTGTGCTCATTCCAGCAGTGCCGCTCCAGTAACGTGGCTGCCGCCAACCGAATACGCAGTCAGATAGCCTAAAAGGCGGCGGGGATCAACGGCTGGTAAAAACAGGCTGGTCAAGACAGGCTGGTCAAGACAGGCACTGCATACGGCTTAGTAGTTACAGATACAGAACAAAGCACTGCTAAGAAACGGGATTGGATTCCCTTTCGACCAGAATGGTAGCGACAGTCATGCCGGCAAACATCCAGAACAGAACCGTCATATGCGGATACGTAAGGTTGAACCAGTAGTGATCGGCGATACCGCTGACAAGAGCGCCAAGGATCGCGCCGCCGAAACCCAGAAGTAACGCTTCACGTTCGAGTGCGACCCCGGCCCGCCAGGTGGCAATGAACATGCTGAAAAAACCAATCATCACGGCCAGGAATATCACCAGACCCATGATGCCCATGTTCTCAGCCAGCGTAAGGTAAAACATACTGACGCCAAGGTAGATGTCGATGTCGGGCACGCCCGAGAACCCGACGCCGAAAACCGGATAGCGGCGGATCAGTATCAGTGCATCCTTGTACTCGCCAAAGCGCATCTGTGTGGCCACATCCTCGCCGGCGAGCCCTTCCAGCAGCCGGGCAACATAGTCCTGGGTCTGCGGCAAGAGAAGAAGAAGCAGTCCCATTACAATTCCGATCGGCAGCAGACGCCGATATTTCAGCACTGCCGGTACAGAAAGCGCCGCCACCATGCCAAAGAGGGCAGACCGGCTGTAGGTCAAGTAGAGTGCGAGCACGACCGTGGCGAAAATCAGGACAACCAGCCATCTGGGGAAGAGAGGCCGCGGGGATAGCAGCTGCGGCCCGACCATTGCCGCGGCCAGGATCATCATGCCGCCCAGCACATTGGGGTCGACCGCTGTTCCGATTGCTCGCATGGTGCCGTTGGGGTCATCTTCGATCCAGCGCAGCGCGCCGAAGCCGCTGGGGTAGTCGAACCGGGCCAGCTGATTCAGCACTCTGACGGTCCATGTTTCGGGAATGACGTAAAACAGCACTGCGATTGACGCGCACGCCCACGCCGCCAAAAACAGCCAGCGCACCACCCAGTTCAGCTCTCTCTGCGAGCGAACCGTGTTAATGACGACGAAGAAGAGGCCGATGCCCAGTAGAATCTCGCCAAAGCGGCGGATGATGGTGGTAGTAGGCCGGCTGTGGGACATGCCATAGACAAAGCTGAAAATGGCCATCAGCATGAACAGCCCGATCAGCAGCCCGATCGGCGAGATCTGAAACTGGCGAGCCCCCGCCGCCTGTGGATTCCGGGCCGAGCGCGCAAGGCTGAACGCCGGCCTCCCTGCCACCAGCTTGAGCGCCCAGACAAAGACAAGCGCGCCAAGCGCAGCATCCAGAAAAGTCGGTTTAAAGCCGAGGCGAAACGGCAAGCTGGCGAAGGGCAGAACAAAGACAACGCCCACCAGCGCCACATAGCCCCAGTGCGTGTCCATGAGGATGAGCGTAGCCCCGACGATAGCCAGCGCCAGCACCAGTGCAATGAGCGGCCCTGCCACCCCGATCAGGAGTGTTATCGTCACTGCCCCCGCTGCCACCAGCAGCCCGATAGCGCCGCGCCGGACCAGCGGTCTGGTCGAAAGTATAGTCCCGGCAAAGTGAGCGTAAGCGGTCTGAATCATCCCCGCCAGTATACCACAGCGCCCCCCCACCTTCGCGCCGCCAGTCCCCGTAGGGGCACCCCTTGTGGGTGCCCTCCTCGTGGGCTTGACACCGTTGACAAAACGTCGACACTCTTCCTCTGGCCCTGCCCAGGATTGAAGTGGACCCCAGAAACTGGACCACGAGATTTGGTGTATAATGGACCTGATCACCAAGTCCGTGGAGAGCCAGTTCAATGGTCAAGAGTCAACAGCGGCACACGCCTGCCTGCTCGCAGCCAACATTCAAGCCAGCATCGACGGCATCGGCAGCGCCCTCGACAACGTCTCCCGCGAACGCCTATCGCGCAGCGTCAAATCCGAGAACACATCTCGTAACCAGCATGACTTGGCGCGCCAGCCGCAAACCGACTTGACCCCCTACTGCGACATCTCCAGCCATGAAATACCGCATCCACCCCAATGCACCTAATTCTTCCTATTCCGTGGACCAAACACTGGGACCCACCACACCATAACCTACGACCATGAACTACTATCCCTTCATGGACAACGCCGAATTCATCCTGCTGATCCCCGCCATCCTGATCATCTGGTGGATCGTCACCAGCAGCACACCCTGGAGACGCAGAAGACACCTGTGGAATAAACTTAAGCAGCTCCTGTCCCCCAAAGACCGTCACAAACCGTGACGGCCTAACCCTCTTGCCTCCCACCGGCAGAGAGAGCATAGGAGAACCCCATGTTGAAGATAAACCTGGTTGTATTGCTCGCCCTCTTTGTCACTGCCTGCAACCCCATACCGCAACTGCTGGAGCAACACCTCACGAGGTGTTCCACAGGTAGTTTAGTCATGCTGCCAGGACAAAGCGCAGAGGGGTGGGTTTCAGATGACTTACCCAACTATGTCGATATAGTTGGCGCAAGCTCTGAACTGGATGGCGAAACACTCACGGCTGTATTCCACCTGAGAGGAATCCCCCAGCGGCTGGAATTTAACCGGAAAGGCGTGCCGGATAACCGCATAGAGTACATGTGGGTTGTGGCGATCAATACTGATGGCGACCCCAATCTTACGCTCAACCAATTCGATTACTGGCTACAGGCTTCTTATGCCGCCACCCGGTTTACAGAAAACTCGCGCGGCATAATGCGCGATGTCAATGCCGCAGTTCGGGGCGGTGTGTTGAAATACAACCCCAATTCCGATGAGCAAACACTGCTGATGGACCCCCTCGAGCAAAATGCAGATCTGGTAATCTCTCATCAAGACAACACACTTACTCTAGTGAGTCGCATTCCGGGAATCACCCCCAACTCCACCATCACATTCTCCGCCCACGACGACCTGCTGGGCCGCGATTTCGTCCAGTGTGTAACCGGATGAGGTTCGGATGAATCGCATACTCACTGGACAGCTGGCGAATCGTCTTACTGCCTTCAAGCGCTTCCAAAGCAACCCGAAACTTGAAGGCCGCCGTGTGTCGCCGCCGTCTCTCGACCATCGTGCTGCTCCTCCACAGGCTTGGTGTATTGCTCCATTGTACACCTTAGCTCGTGGGCCAGTTTTTGGGGCCCACTTCATCATGAATCTTCCCAAAAAAAGGGAATTATATCGAATTTTAGCCAAGCCTCTTGACAGATTACGAGTATCTGGAGAATTACAGGGGATTGTTCATGCACTTACAGAGGAAAAATCCTCTCTGAAATGGAGGGGGAGGCAACTACCCATAGAAGCCTACAAACATGAGAAGAATTATAGAGAAGGCAATTGAAAAAACAACCCCAACTTTCAATGCAAAGAGTTGGCGACTGTAGAAGTCAATATCCCTCTGGCTACTTATTCCCCAAACAGAATCAGCCCATTGTTCCATCTGGGGCATTCTTAGTCTAGCGAGAAATGCAAGGATGACGATGGGTGAACCAATGCCAATCACTGGCGACAATTTCTCAAAATGATTGAATACGAATTCCCCATCCCACCCGGTTATAAGGACAGTTATGAACATCAAATAGAAAGGGATAAACAGAACCAATAGACTCGCACCCAAGAAGAAGGGAACTAAGAATCCAAACATGGGTTTAGTTGCGAATTTGGGAAGGTTGGTGCAATCAACTCTTGCTAAAGCCGGTTTCAACTGGTGCTGGATCAGAAACTCCGTGAGCAAAACAAAGACTGCAACCCAAAAGGGTCTAGACTCTGTTATTGTCTCCTTCAACTGCTGGAAAAGATACCACTCGAGAAGCAACTTGAGCACTCGTCTAATCACGGCTCTTACTCCCTCCATATTGCACAAGACAGTGCAAAAGATAGCACTCAGAACTTATGACGGATTTCAACCAGCAAAACACTTGCAGAATTGACAGATTTAAGAAGGACAATCAGAACATTTCCCGTCCTCGTACAGTGGCTCAGGATAGAGCACACTACGACCACAATCCCCGATCATGTAATCCCGCCTTGCGGCACTTGTAGAGGATGGTGACCGAAAAAACGCACATGCAATTTCTTCTGGTGAAGCGTCGATGCGAGGCGGAAGTGTCATACTGACAGGTCGGCCGCGTCCTCCTATTTCTATATGAGACTTGGTATATTCCTCTTGCTGTAAATGACTCATATGGTCATTGGAGCACCTCTCACCTTAACCATCTTACTTCAGAAAATCCGTTCTGTAAAGAGAAATCAGGGCGATTGCATCTAAGTTGGGTCAGGGCATCGAAATGCTGCCGAATTCCCCTCCAGGTCGGGGTCAGACGTAGAAAAATGTACGAATAGTGGAACGTAGACGGAAAATCTGTCCGATTTCGGCGACTTTTGGTCGCGGTTAAGCGAGCTGAAGGCGATTTCCACTTATTCGCGCTTCCTTCTGCCCGTGATTTCAACGGAATTGGCCAACATATTTAGATGCGATTGCCCTGATTCCATCTCGCTAGGAGCTTGACAACTGTGAACGGGTGTGCGAAAATTTCTCTCCGCAAATTCGCATTTGGACCGACTTGGGAATGGAAGAAAACAGACCATGTATGTAGAGAGAATCCAGCTGGCCAATTATGGCCCGATAGTTGAACTCGATATCTTCTTTCCCTTCGAAGGCGAATCCCCTAAGCCCATACTCTTGGTAGGTGAAAATGGTTCGGGAAAGAGCATCGTACTTTCGCACATCGTGAATGGATTGCTTTCAGCACAGCATCTCTTGTTTCCGGACACTCCTGAAGTGGAAATCGGTAGAGTGTATAAGCTTCGGAGCAATTCTTACATCAGATCCGGTGAAGAATTTTACTTTTCTAGAGTAGACTTTGAAAGTGATTTGCATATAGGAGAGTTAAGATCTAGACAAGCCAAGAACAAGTACGAAGAAGGTCCCAGAGGTCTTTCCGGCACGAATGGCCTAGCCTTATGGAAAGACATGAAACTTGAAGACAATGATCGATTCACTACATGCCTCGATAGCAGAAACACAGAAAAGATTAGAAGGGTATATTTGAGACGATGTGTTCTCTATTTCCCTCCAAATCGATTTGAAGAGCCAGCGTGGCTGAACAAGGATAACCTAGAAGCAAAGGCCCGTTTCACGGACGCCGATGTTGCAGTAGGAAGCACGGATCGAAAGGTTGTAAACTATTCTCCGCTCCACAAGATCAAAGATTGGTTGTTTGGCGTAGTTTACGACCGTGTAGCCCTTGAGATTCAAACCCCTAACTTCCAATTCCCCGCAAATGATGGGAGGAAGCAGATGGTACTTCCTATATTTGCTGGGTATTCAGGCGATGCAACAAACACCTATAACGCCGCGCTGTCTGTAGTCAGGGCAATATTGAGAGAGCCAAGCGCTAGATTCGGCATAGGTAACCGTCGCAACAGAGTAATTTCTGTCGAATCAAATGCTGGGCAGGTAGTGCCGAACGTTTTCCAGATGTCAAGTGGCGAAACATCTCTACTTAACCTTTTCCTGTCCATTCTCCGCGACTATGAACTAAGTGGTGGTGTTTTTGGGCGTACTGAGGACATTCGCGGGATAGTAGTTGTGGACGAAATTGACCTGCATCTGCACACTGTACATCAGTACGAAATCCTTCCATCACTCATTACGATGTTTCCAAAAGTTCAATTTGTAATCACTACGCATTCGCCTCTGTTTGTCCTAGGTATGCACGAGATCTTGGGGGACAGTGGAGTCGGATTGTACCAGTTACCAAGAGGACAGGAGATAAGTCACGAAGAATTCAGCGAATTTGGCAGCGCTTATACGTATTTCGCTGAAACAGGACAGTTCTCAGAAGACATCCGAAAGGCAGTTGAGAGTTCCCAAAGGCCTCTCGTTATTGTAGAAGGTAAGACCGACATTAAGTACATTCAGAAGGCTGCTGAATTGCTGGATCTTCAGGGCTTCCTTGCCGAAATTCAATTGCTGGATGGCAATGGCTTCGGTGGCTTAGATAAGATCTATAGGCACTATAATTCGAAACTTTCTGAAGTGGCACCACAGAAAATCATCCTTTGTTACGATTGCGATAAGCCGAATTCTGACTCAAAAGGGATGGTGTACAAGCGGTCTCTTCCTAAACAAGAGGACCACCCATTGGAAAAAGGTATCGAAAACCTCTTTAGTAAAGTCACGTTGCAAAATGCAAGAGACTACAAAGATGCCTTCATCGACGTGACATCGGCACATTCGAAAACAGAGGGAGGAGAGTGCCTTACTGTTCCCGAAGAATGGACAATAAATCGAAATGAGAAGGCCAATCTTTGCAGTTGGCTTTGTGAGAATGGGACTGTCGAAGACTTCCAACACTTCCGTGTCGTATTTGATCTATTGGAGGAGGTCTTAGGTCTGGGCTCACCAAAGAAAGCGAGGCAGGCTCCCGGTAGTAGCAATTCTCTCCCATCTACGTAAATCTCAAACTGCTTTTCGTCTTCGCTAGCCCGGCCCTCGGCTAGGTCGGCAAAAACCGTACTGCGAAGATTGGCAGATGGATAGGACAGGGTCGAAGCGCACAGCCTAGATGACCGCGACTGAGCACTGTCCCACGCTAAAAACCCCACCACTCCCCACGCCCCCAACACCCACCTCTCTGCCCCTAACCCGAAACCCGCAACAGCCGCGTAAACATCACCACAACCGCAAATCAACCCCCTCAAACAGGACCAACGGACGCCAAAACAAACAAAATACAGCGCCCCAAGAAAAAAGTCCACCCACTTTGACCCGAATAATTCGACCCACCTTGAGAGTCCCGACCATATGTGCTATAATTTACACATGACAGACTTTACCTCCCCCAAACCTTGGCAGTCGCAGCCCAACATATCGCCCAAATGATACGTCCGCTTCCACACCTACCTCACCTTAGGCCCGTCCCATAACCTCGAATCTGCTCTTGGCTTGCGGGCAAACAGCAAGCGTACCTCCTCCTCCACCGTCAGCAAACAAGCCGCCAAATGGCGCTGAAATAACGATGGGGTATACTGTGCCAACCGAATAGCCTGGCATCATGCCAAACTTTGGCACGCACCAACCTTACGCCCTCCATCCGTCGATGACCCAAACCGCCCCCAGCAGACGCCTGCAAATCACGCTCGAACCAGCCGTACTGCAGTGGGCGCGCGAACGCGTCAACCTTACCCCCGAAGAGCTGGCCGAAGGGTTGAAAATCAAACCGTATCGTGTCACCGAATGGGAGCAGTCCGGCAAAATCAGCATCGCCCAGGCAGATAGACTCGCCGCAAGGACCTACACGCCTCTTGGCTACCTCTACCTGCAGGCTCCCCCCGACGATAGCCTACCGATCCGCGATTTCCGTACCCGCGGCGGCAGCCCGCCCACGCGTCCAAGCCCTAATCTTCTCGACACAATCTATCAGATGCAGCGCCGCCAGGCCTGGATGCGCGACGACCTCATCGAAAACGAAGAAGACCCCCTCCCCTTCGTCGGCGCCTACAGCCAGCGCGACGACCACACCAAAGTCGCCGCGGCCATGCGCGACGCCCTCGGCTTGAACCCAGGCTGGGCCGAAGAACAAAGAAGTTGGCGCGAAGCGCTGAGTTTCCTGCGCAGCCGGGTCGACCAGGCCGGCATCCTCGTCGTCTTTAACGGCGTCGTCGGCAACAGCAACAGTCGCAAACTCGATCCGAAAGAGTTTCTCGGATTTGCCCTTGTGGACGAGTACGCCCCCCTTGTTTTCGTCAACAGTGCGTATTTCATCACCGCTCAGACCTTCACCTTGGCGCACGAACTGGCGCATCTGTTTGTCGGTGAAACCGGGCTGTCCGCTTTCGACAAGCTGATGCCCGCAAATAACGCAACCGAACAATTCTGCAACCGGACCGCCGCCGAATTCTTAGTGCCCGCAGAAGAGTTGCGGGCCTACTGGCCTACCGTCAAGAATCAGAACAACCCATCTCAGAAGATCGCCCTCCGATTCAAAGTCAGCGCCATCGTCGCCGCCCGCCGCCTTCTCGACCTTGAACTAATCGAACGCGACACCTTCTTTGACTTCTACGAAAGGAACAAGGGGCAAGGGAAAGGACAAGCCACCACAAGGTCCAGTGGGAATTTCTGGAACACACAGAGGTGGCGCATTGGTCCTCGTTTCGCAAGCGCGATCGTGAGGGCGGCCGCGGAAGGGCGACTCTTGTATCGGGAAGCCTACAGCCTCACCGGTTTGAAACGAAACACCTTCGACATGCTCCGTCAACTCGGCGTCCGCTTCGAGTTGGCATCTTCCCCATGACTCGATCGCCGCGACCCATCGCCCACCTCACCCCCCTCAGCCTGAAGCCCGTAATACCCGCGAATCTATCGCCAGGACCGAGAATCAACCCCCAAGAACCGAGCCAACAAATGCAAAGGAACACCACGAAATCCGCCAAAAAAAAAGAAAACCCGTCGACTTAGGTCGACTTAGGTCGACTTGGGTCGACTTGGGTCGACTTTGCGCAACCCCCTTGAAAAGCCCGATCATATGTGCTATAATTAAGTAATGACAGATGAGACCTCCCCCAAACCCTGGCACCAGCAGCCCGACGAACCACCCGACTGGTACGACCGCTTCCACACCTTCCTCAACTTAGGCCCTTCCCGCTCCCTGACTGCTGCCTATCGCAAATGGGCAAACAGTACTGGTAAGCCCTCTAGCACCACCAGCCAGCAGTACCATAAGTGGCGCTGGAAAGAACGCGCCATGGCCTACGACCAGACCAACCGCGAAGAAAAAGTCGCCCGCGAATCCGAAGCCCGCGAACACCGCATCCGTCAAAACAACACAATCCTCCAAGCCGTCGCCGCCGCCCTTGACATCGCCGACTTGGAAAACCTCACCAAAGAGGAAGCCCGCCAGCTTCTCCCTTCCCTTCGCGTCCTCTATGCCACCACCTCCGAACTCCAACGCCGCGAACTACAATCAACCCAGGACGCCGACCACCTCCCCACTTCCAGCGACTGGCCGGTCCTCGACGAAGAATCAAAGAAAGTCCTCCACCACTACAACGCCGATGAAGAGTAAACCAAAAAAACATATACTTGACGGTCTCGGAAAAGCCGCGCGCCCGCTCAACTTCTCGCCCGAACAACTCGAAAACTTTGTCGCCGCCGGCTACGTCCCCCAACGCAAACAGCTCGAATTCCATGCAGCCGCCCGCCTCTGCGACCACCCCGACGGCCCCACCCAGATCGGCTTCGGCGGCGCCCGCGGCCCCGGCAAATCCCACGCATCCTTCGCCCAGCTCGCCCTCGACGACTGCCGCCGCATCCCCGGCCTCAAAGCCCTCTACCTCCGCCTCTCCGCCAAACAGGCCCGCGAACAGTCCGACGACCTCCGCCGCGTAGTCTTGAAGAGAGTCCCGCACCGCTACATCCGCTCCGAAGGCCTCGTCACCTTCCCCAACGGCTCCCGCATCGTCATCGGCCACTTCCGCAACGAAAACGACGTCGACCAGTACCTCGGCCTCGAATACGACGTCATCCTCGTCGAAGAAGCCACCACCCTCTCCGATACCAAATACCGCGCCCTGCGCGACTCCAACCGCACCAGCAAAGACTTCCGCCCCCGCATCTACACCACCGCCAACCCCGGTGGCATCGGCCACGTCTGGTACAAAAACCGCTTCGTCGACCCCTTTCGCAACAAGCAGGAAACCGACACCCGCTTCATCCCCGCCACCATCGAAGACAACATCGTCATCGACCCCGACTACCGCCGCAAACTCGAAGAAAATTCCGGCTGGAAACTGCGCGCCCACCGCTACGGCGACTGGGAAATCGCCGCCGGCCAGTTCCTCGACAACTTCCGCTACGACCAACACGTCATCGAACCCTTCCCCACACCGCCCGAATGGCACCACTTCCTTGGCATGGACTACGGTTACAAACACCCAACCGTCTTCCTCCTGCTCGCTGTAGACGGTGACGACAACATCTACGTCATTGATGAACACGTCCAGAACGCCTGGTTGCCCCAACAGCACGCCGAAGCCGTCAAGGCAATGGTCGAGAGAAACGGAGCGCCTCGTGAAGCCTTGTGGTATGTACATGCCGGTCCCGATGTCTTCGCCCAAAAGTCCGAATTCACCATTGCCGACCACTTTATCGATTTGGGCATCACTCTCCTCAGGGCCGACACCGACCGCATCCAGGGCGCACACGAGCTCCGCAACCGCTTTGGCAACGCCGACATCGGCATCGCCCCTTCCCTCTTCATCTTCAACCGCTGCCGCCGCCTCATCGAATGCCTGCCCAACCTGCAGAACGACCCCAAAAACCCCGAAGACGTCCTCAAAGTGAACGTAAACGAAGAGGGCATCGGCGGCGACGACACCTACGACGCCCTCCGCTATGCCGTCGCGTCGTACCAGTCAAACAGACTGTTTTTCGCGTGAGCCCCGCAATTCGACCCCGTCAAGAATACCGAACCAAGGTGCTATTTCTATCCTCACTTCTCTGCACTCTCTCTTCGCTTGGTGGGCGGTCGGCCGCCAGCGGCCTCCCTTGTGCGCCCGCATCGCAAGGCGAATCACCGGGAACCGTGCAGTTGATGGTGCGCGGCCGTAAGTTCAAACGGCCTGTGGCGACTGAAGGGCCTGTTTTTGGCCGGATAAAGACGACATTCGGTACAGGAGCCCCTTGTGGGTGCCCTGCGCGGGCTGGTCCGCAGGCGGCGCTTAGTTACGTTCGACCGGAGGTGATCACGTGTAGCAGTTGGGATAACGGCGATGAACTGGTAAAATTTAACGCACTTTCCATGTGATCGCCGGCGTGATTCACCACAACAGGCCATGACAAGACAAGAACAAAGATCGGACGGGTATACCGAAAACATCGTCGTACCGGAGACCGATCGGGCCCTCATCGGGCGCTATCGCGACGAACCCGCGCCGCTGCTGCCGGTCCTCCACGCCTTTCACAATCGCGACGGATATATTGGCGCCGGGGCGATGGAGGCGATCGGCAAGGAGCTGCGCATCCCCCTGGCCGACCTGTATGGTACCGTCACCTTCTATCACCATTTCTCACGTGCGGAGGGCGGTCTGCAGCGGCCGCGTGTCTGCACAGGGCCCGTCTGCTGCCAGCGCGGCGCGCTGGAAATCGTGGAAAGCCTCGACGGAGCCGAGGAGATGCCCTGTTCCGGCCGCTGTGACGACCCGGTGCCTGTCCTGATCGGCCATGAAACCTTCGTAGCGAATGCGCCGTTTCACACGCTGCAGCGGCGCATCTCTTCACCTGTGCCGGTGCCCAACCCCGGCGGCCGCGAGGAATGTGTCTTCGCCGCTATCCGCGAACCGGACCGGGAAAGTCTGGACGGCTACCGGCGCAGCGGCGGTTACGAAGCTCTGACGCGGGCTGTGCTGGAGGAGAGCCCGACCCAAGTGATCGACGTGCTCAAGGAATCGAAACTGGCCGGCCGCGGCGGCGCCGGATTCCCAACAGGAATGAAGTGGCAGTTCGTACGCGAGGCCCCAGGCGAACCCAAGAGCATTGTCTGCAACGCCGATGAAGGCGAACCCGGCTGCTTCAAAGACCGCGCCTTGATGGACCATGACCCCTTTGCCGTGATCGAGGGCATGACGCTGGCAGGCTACGCCACCGGAGCCGACCGGGGTTTCCTCTACCTGCGCTACGAATACCCGGAAACAAACGCCCGACTGGAAAGCGCCATCGAAGATGCCGAAGAGGCCGGGCTGCTGGGGGAGGACATACTCGGCAGCGGCTTCACCTTCCGGCTGTATCTGCGGCGAGGAGCCGGCGCCTACATTTGCGGTGAAGAGGGTTCGCTGCTCAACAGCCTGGAAGGCAAGCACCCTTTCCCCCGCAACCGCCCGCCCTATCCCACCACGAACGGCTTTGACGACTTACCCACCGCCGTCAACAACGTGGAAACACTTTGCGCGGTGCCGCAGATTCTGCGACGGGGCGCTGAATGGTATCAGGGCCTGGGCCTGGGCGACCATGCAGGCACCAAGGTAATCAGCCTCTCCGGCGATGTGCAGCGACCTGGAAACTATGAAGTTCCTTTTGGATTGCCGTTGCGTACGCTGCTCTACGATTGGGCCGGCGGACCGCTGCCAGGGCGAACTTTCCAAGCCGCGACGATGGCCGGGCTGTCCGGCGGCTTCCTGGCGAGCGCGGCGCTGGAGCGGGTCACGCTCGACGAACCGAGTATCCGGGCGGCGGGCGCGATGCTGGGCGCGGCCGGGGTGATGGTCTTTGACGACAGCCGCGATATTGTGGACACCGCCCGCCAGGCAATGGAATTTTTCGCCCACGAAAGCTGCGGCAAATGTTTCCCCTGCCGCATCGGGACGCAGCGCCTGTTGGAACGCCTTTCCGGCGGCGGCCCCGCCGACCTCGAAGACTGGCAGCGGGAGATCAGCGACATCGGCGAGGTCCTGGAGCTGAGCGCGTGTGGGCTGGGCATCGCGGCCGGTTTTGTCAGCGATAGCCTGCTGAGGAACTTTCCCGAGCAGGTCGCGGAATTTCGGGATTGAGTCAGGGCAGGCGGGATATTCACTTGGTAGGCGTAAGCGAAGAGATCAAAGCAATCGTTGAAAAAGCGGCCTTCGTAGTCGATGCTGAAGGCCGTAAGAAGGCGGTGTTGCTCGAATACCCTTCTTGGCAATTACTGTTGGAGCTGCTGGAGGATATTGAAGACATAGCCGAGATTGAGGCTTCGCGTCTGCGTGGCGAGGCGCCTATTCCATGGGAACAGGCCAAAGAAGAGTTACGCGATAAGGGTATCAATATATGATGGTCAGAGCCTGTCAAACACAGCCGCGAAGCATATCGATGGCTATAACCTGATGAAAGCCCAGTTACGGAAAACACTTTATGCAATCGGTGAATGAGTCCCAGCCGCTGCCTACGCTGACACTGGACGGGGAGCAGGTTGCTTTCACGCCCGGCGAAACAGTCTATGAGGTCGCGGTGCGCACCGGCAAGGCCGTCCCGACGCTCTGTTATGACCCGCGGCTGGAAGCCTTTGGCAGCTGCCGGCTGTGTGTGGTTGAGGTGGCAGGGCAGCAGGTGCCTGTGGCTTCCTGCACGACAAAGGCGGAAGCGGGTATGGAAGTAACGACCGCCTCGGCGCACGTCGAAGGGCTGCGGCGTACTTTGCTTGAACTGGTTGCCTCGGAGAACCGTGAGGTCACGGTGGACGCGCTGCGGGGTCATGCTTCACAGGAGCTGGGCACGCTTGTGCAACGCTACGACGCCGGCCGCGGCCGTTTTGAAGGCGCGCAGTCGGGCAGCAGCCGCCCCGACGACGGCAACCCGTTTATTCTGCGGGACTACGACCTCTGCATCTCCTGCTACCGCTGTGTGCGCGTCTGCGCCGAACAGGAGGGCGACTACGCGATCAGCGTAGCCAACCGCGGCTTTGAGACGCAGATCACTGTCGAGTTCGGCGGCCATTTGCAGGACTCGGCCTGCACGTTCTGCGGCCAGTGTGTGCAGACCTGCCCCACCGGCGCGCTCGCCGACAAGAAGGCGCTGCGCTTCGCCGAGTAACAAATTGACCGAGGCGGAATGTAGCATGTGAGCGGCGCTTTTCGACTTGGCGCTTTCCTCGTCTAAAGGACTTACTGATGAACACAACTGCATCTGAGACAAAGACAACCCGGACAATCTGCGGGTACTGCGGCGTCGGCTGCTCGCTGGACCTGGTGACCCGCGACAACCGCATCATTGCAGTGCACCCGGCCTTCGACGGCCCGGCCAATGAGGGCGCGCTGTGTGTCAAGGGCCAGTTCGCCTACGACTACGTCCACCATCCGGACCGGCTGACCCACCCGCTCGTGCGCGACGCGCACGGCCAGTTGCAGCAGGCGAGCTGGGATGAAGCGCTTGAGCGGGCCGCGCAGGGCTTCATGGATGTGCTGAAAAAATACGGCCGCCACGCCGTGTACGGTGTCGCGTCCGGGCGCACGCCCAGCGAAGCCAACTACATGATGCAGAAGTTCATCCGCGTGGGGTTCGGCACCAACTATATTGACAACTGTAGCCGGGCTTGACACGCCCCGACAGTCGCCGGTCTGGCGGCAACAATCGGACGCGGGGCAATGTCCAATCCGCTGGCGGACATGGAAAAGCCGGATGTGATCTTCTGCATCGGCACGAATATGACGGAGGCGCATCCGGTGGCGGCCACGCGGCTGAAAAAGGCGCTGGCGCGCGGGGCCAAGATGATCGTGGCCGATCCGAGGCGCATCCGGCTGGCGGAGATGGCCGACATCTATCTGCCAATCCGGGTGGGCAGCGATACCGCGCTGCTGCTGGGGATGGCGCACGTGATCGTGCGCGAGAACTTGGCCGATCAGGAGTTTATCGCCACCCGAACCGAGGGCTATGACCAGCTGGTCGATCATCTGCAGGAAAAGACGCCGCAGTGGGCGGAGAGCATCACCGGCGTGCCGGCCGCTTTGATCGAGGAGGCCGCTATTCTGTACGGCTCCGCCGACAAGGGAGCGATCTACTATACCCTGGGTATCACCGAGCACATCTGCGGCGTGGAGAATGTGCAGAGCCTGTGTAATCTGGCGCTCTTGACCGGCAATTTCGGCCGCGAAGGCACCGGCGTCAACCCAATGCGCGGCCAGAACAACATCCAGGGGGCCGGCGACAGCGGCGCGCTGCCCAACAACTACGCCGGCTTCCAACCTGTGGACGATGCGGCCAATCAGGAAAAATTTGAGAAGGCCTACGGCCGCAAGGTCGACCTGGAAAAGGGTATCACCAAGGTGACGGCGCTGGACCAGTGCGGCGACACGATCTTTGCGATGCTGATTGACGGCGAAAACACAGTCGTCTCCGACCCCGATCAGAAGCACTGCATCCATGCGCTGAAGAGCTTGGACCATCTGGTCGTGATCGACATCTTCTTGACCGAGACCGCAGAGCTGGCGGATGTGGTGCTGCCTGCCACCTCCTGGGCCGAGACCGACGGCCATTTCGTCAATACCGAGCGGCGCATCCAGCGCGTGCGCAAGGCTGTGGATCCGCCGGGCGAAGCCAAGCCGGACTGGTGGATCATCGGCCAGATCGCGCAGCGAATGGGTATGCGCGGACTGGACTACAGTTCGCCCGTGCCAATTTTCGATGAACTATGCGAGCTGGCGCCTATTTACAACGGCATCGACTGGGAACTGGCGGACGGCGGCCAGTACCAGTGGCCGATCCCCTACCGGGGCCATCCGGGCACGCCGCGCCTGCACGAAGATGAATTCATCAACGGCCGCGGCAAGTTCAGCTTCACCGACTACCGCGATCCGGCCGAAACAATCGACGATGCCTACCCGCTGTGGCTCACAACCGGGCGGCGGTTGGAGAGTTATCATACGCGCACGCAGACGGGAAGATCGGAGGGCATCAACGAGCTCCTGCCGGAGGAGACGCTGGAGGTGCATCCGAGCGACGCCGCCCGCTACGGTCTGCACGACGGCGGCTGGGCCAAAATGAGCAGCCGCCGCGGCGCGGTGGACGTGCGCGTCGAGACGACGAGGCGCTCTCCACAAGGGACAGTGTTCGCCAGTTTCTCATTTGCCGACGTGCCCATCAACGTGCTGACCGGCTCGGGCTATGATCCGATTACGCAGACGGCAGAGCTGAAAGTTTGTCCGGTTTTGGTTGAGCCGATTGGAGAGAGAGTGCCGCTGGCCGCGGACTGAGTTGAATGAGGGCTGCAGAACGCAGCGGCTAATCTTACGACGTCGTCATTGACTATTCTTTTTTGCCTGATACACGATAGCTACAAGAATGACCAAGCCGGAGGCATTTCATGCGCGCAATTGGCGTTAGAGAATTGAAGACTCACGCTTCAGAAATCATGCGCAAGGTGCGAGAGGAACGGGTCAGCTATACGATAACCTACCGGGGCAAGCCGGTGGGTGTTCTGCTTCCTTTGGAGGAAAATGGCGATGTTGCTCGGGAAAAAGAACAGGATTCCTGGGCTGAGTTAGAAAAGATAAGGGAAAAGATGGCCCTTTTGCCCCGTCCAAAGAAGAGCCTGATAGAAGCTCTTTCCGAAATGCGTCGATAATTCTGATGTCTGAATTGTACACAATCGATGCGAGCGTTTTTGTAAGCGCATTCAACAGTTACGAGACTGACCATAAGGAGAGTCATTACCTGCTGGAACGACTACAGGCATTACGCGTTTCTCTCATTGAACCAACATTGCTCTTGCCAGAACTGGCAGCAACTGTTTCGCGGATCTATCGGGATGAAGAGATGGCTCTAGATTTCTCTGACGGTATTCGGAATCTGGCTAATCTGTCTCTTGTTCCACTAGATGAAAGCCTTACTGAACTCACAGTGAATGTTGCCGCCAGACACCGACTGCGTGGTAGCGATTCGGTGTACGTGGCAGTGGCACACAAATATGGTGCGACTTTGGTTACTCTGGATCGGGAACAATTCACTAGAGGATCTGAGGTAGTTCCCACGCAAACACCCTCGGAAGCGATAAGTGGTACGGAAGCTTAGTCTCGCATCCTCCAATGCGGTTTGGTAAGTAATTCAAAGTACGAAGCTATTCCGCGTTGCTTTTGACGCAACATAGCAATATTCATTTGAATCGAGTAGAAACGCCAAGACGCAACAGTGTCATGAGCAAGTACTCATCAGCAGCTTTCTGCGGTGAAACCAAATGATTCCTCGAGTTGGTAGCAAAGTGCGCACCCGCGTTACGGTCGTGGAGAGCGGGCGGCACAGAGTCCGCGATGACCAGCTGGCGACGGAAGAGCCGCTGGAAATACGCTTGCAAGCGGCGGGCGAAACGCAGACCGTTGCGGTGACGATGCGCACGCCGGGCAATGACTTTGAGCTGGCTGCCGGGTTCCTGCACAACGAGGGCATCATCAGCGAGCCAGCCCAGCTGAACGGCATCACCTACTGTGTGGACGCCGATGTCGACGCCGACCAGCGCTACAACATCGTAAACGTCGGTTTGCGTCTTGCAGGCCTGCCGGAGTTGGCGACCCTCGAACGCCACTTTTATACGACAAGCGCGTGCGGCGTCTGCGGAAAGGCCAGTCTCGACGCCATCGCGATGCGCGATTGCCCGGCGCTGCCGCCAGGACCGGCGGTCAACCCGTCGTTACTGACTGCCCTGCCCCAAAAACTGCGCGCGGCACAGGGACTTTTTGAAGCGACGGGCGGGCTCCACGCAGCCGGTCTGTTCGACGCAAGCGGCACGCTCATGTGCCTGCGCGAAGATGTGGGCCGCCATAACGCGGTCGACAAGGTGATCGGGTGGGCGTTTATGCAGCGCAAGCTGCCCTTGCATGACTGTATACTGTTGGTGAGCGGCCGTGCTTCCTACGAGATTTTGCAGAAGTCGACGGTAGCGGGGCTGCCGGTCGTCTGCGCCGTGTCCGCGCCAAGTCATCTGGCCGTAGACGTGGCCCGGCGCTTCGGCGTCACGCTGGTCGGTTTCTTGCGCGAAGAACGGTTAAACGTCTACGCCGGCGCGCAGAGGATCCAATGGAACGGGCAGATAGGCCCGGAGGAGATCGAAAGTTCGTGATGGTTTCGCCACACCTGCCTCCATCTTCGCACGGTTTGCCACTCCCCACAGCTGCCAGACATATTTAGCCAGTCAAGGCATGATCACGTTTCGTCATCCGGCGCGACGCTATACATTTGATCATTCGGGGCATTTGTGTCAACATAATCGGACCGTTAGCATTCATTTCTCATACTTTTTGACTTCGATCCACTGATTTACTTGTATGTATGCTGCAATTACGGAGATAAATCGGATATGAAACGGATTTTCCTTGTTGGCCTGTTCCTTGTCCTTTGCTTGGCCGCCGGCCTCTTTCTGTCCGGCGAACGGCTTGCGACCATTCTCGACTCGAACTTTGGCTCCGGCGAAATGAGTCTCTCCAGCAATGGAGAGGACGGGGTCAAGATGGCGTTCCTCCAGGAAGAGGAAGTCGCGGAGTATGTGCCAGGACAGGTGCTCATCCGCTTCAAGAAGACGGTGACGCGGGAGCAGATCTCTGATTTTTACGCCGAATACGGGTTGTCGGAAAAGGACAATTTGGACAACAATCTCCTGGACGCGGATCAGGGTCTGCGACTAGCTGGCGTGTCGGTAGATGTGGACGAAAATCTCATTGAGGTGTTGGAAGGGGACGAGCGAGTCGCCTTTGCCGAGCCGAACTACCTGCTGCAGATAAATGAGACGCCGCCTTCAGACCCACTGTTCGAGAATCTTTGGGGGCTGCATAATACCGGTCAGACCGGAGGCACTGCCGATGCCGATATCGACGCCCTGGAAGCCTGGGAGATAGGCACCGGCTCGGAAGACGTAGTAATCGCGGTAATCGATACCGGAATCCATATTGAACACGAAGATTTCCAGGCCAGCCTGTGGACGAATCCGAAGGAGTGTCCGGGGGGCGTTGGAAAATGCGTAGAGAACGGTGTGGATGACGACGGCAACGGCTATGTAGATGATTTCCACGGCATAAATGCAATCAACAACAGTGGCAGGCTGCTCGACGACTACGGTCACGGGACGCATGTGGCCGGTATTGCCGCCGCGGCGGGCGACAACAGGAAAGGCGTGGTCGGCGTCAGTTGGAATGCCAAGATCCTCGGCTGCAAGTTCATCACGGCCTTTGGTTCCGGCACGACATCCAACGCCGTCAAGTGCTTTAACTACATCCATGACCTTCGCAACAAACAGAAAATAAACATACTGGTTACAAATAGCAGCTGGGGCGGTGGTTCGCCCTCCCAGGCCCTGCGAGAGGCGATGGGGCGTGTCGATTCGCCGCTTCATATCTGCTCCGCCGGCAATTCCAACTCCAATCGCAAGCTCTACCCGGCCGCCTACGATTTGGACAACATTATTTCCGTGGCCGCAACTGACCACGATGATATCTATGCCGGCTTCTCCAGCTGGGGCGAAGATTGGGTCGACCTGGCTGCCCCCGGTGTAAATATTCTTTCTACCATTCCGGACGGGCGCTGTCCCATGTGCCTGCCCTCCGGCTATGGGGCCACGAGCGGCACGTCGATGTCGGCCCCCTACGTTACAGGCGCGGCCGCGCTGATCTGGTCTGAGTTTGAGGGATTGAACAACGAGCAGGTTAAGCAGCGCATCCTGTCTGGCGTCGATCCACTGCCCCCCCAGTCAAAGAAAACGTTGACAAACGGGCGCCTCAACCTGTTCAACTCGATGGAAAAGGACTCGACGCCGCCGGCGACAGTTACGGACCTGTCACCATCAGGAATACTTTTGACCAAGATCCTACTCTCCTGGACGGCCACGGGTGATGACGGATTCACCGGGCAGTCGACTGCCTACGATGTCAGGTACGACACTGCGCCAATATCAAACGCCACTTGGGATTCCGCCCAGCGTGTGGAAACGGTTCCGATCCCAGGCGCCTCCGGAACAAGAGAAACACTGGAAGTGAAGGGGCTGGAACCGGACACAACCTACTACTTCGCGCTGCGGGTAGCTGACAATGTAGGCAACGTATCCGATCTCTCCAACATTGTCATCGCCCGAACCAGTGCGGGGACGATCGTCTTTGAGGACGACATGGAAAGCGGCGCCGGCAAATGGACTATCGAAGACGCCGACGACAGCCTGTGGCATCTCTCCAGTCTACGCTTTAACAGTCCGGAAACATCCTGGTACTACGGTCGGGAGAGACAGCGGGACTACGATACAGGCAAGGAAAATGAGGGCAGGATCACGACCGGCGTTATCGACATCGCCGGCGCCGACGACGCCTTGCTAACCTTCTACGAGTGGAGTGAGCTGCAAAGTAACATCCGCTATGACCGCACACGGGTGCAGATTTCCACTGATGGAACGACGTGGCGAACGGTCTTTGAGTCCCACGGCACAGAGGGACGCTGGGCGCGACGAGACGTTGACCTGAGCGAGGCTGTGAAAGAAAGCGGCTCGATCCAGGTACGGTTCTGGATTGATACCGTAGACGAAAGGTTTAACGATAACGAAGGCTGGTATATCGACGATGTCCAGGTTCTGACTGCCAAGCTGCAGTTGCCCGGCGAGAGGCAACTCCTGCCCAACCTGTTTGCCCAGTCGATAAATATTGGCTTCAACCCCGCCGAGCCGTATGCGGGCGAAACGACAACCATCCACGGGACGGTCCTCAACAACGGGAACGCCGATGCCCGTGCGGTCACTGTACAGTTTGTAGATGTCACCGACGAGGACGCGGCAGTACCGATCGGCCTGCCCCAAACGATTGCTGAGATTCCGGTTGGAGGCAGCGGCGTGGTCCAGGTGCAGTACGACACCGAGGACAAGGGCGGCGAACGCACTGTCCGCATGGTCATAGATCCCAACAACTTCGTTTCCGAGCGCAACGAAGCGGACAATGCGGCTAGCAGAATTCTCGACGTCGCCGAAGCGCCCGCGCCGAACCTGTACGTTGATGCAGACAACATTGGCTTCGACCCGGCCTCACCGCAGCTCGGTGCGCAGGTCACGATCCTGGCAACGATAGTCAACAACGGAACCGCGGACGCGACAAGCGTTGTTATCCAGTTCAGGGAGGGTAGAACCACGCCCGTCGCCTCGAACCAGGTGATTGACAGTATTCCCGCCGGCAGCAGCGCAGTGGCAAGCGTTACCTATGATTCCGGCTCGACTTCGGGCGATCCGAGTTTCACGGTCACGGCAGATCCGGACAACTTCATTACTGAGTTGGACGAGACTGACAATACTGCAAGGAAGACCCTGGCGCTGCAGGCGGACGCCGAACCGAACCTGGAGCTTTCATCCGACAATATCGGTATCGCCCCGTCCAACCCGGTCCAGGGTGATGAGGTCACAATCTACGCGACGATTCTGAACGCGGGCAATTCCGAAGTGCAGGATGTGCAGGTACAGTTCCTGGACGCCAACAGAAGTCCTGCCGCGCCGATCGCGGCACTGCAGGTCATTCCAGCGATTGCCCCCGGCAGCAGCGGTGTGGCTTCGATTCGATTCGACACGTCCAACCGCAGCGGCGACCAGAAGATTCAGGTGCAGGTGGATCCGCATAACCTGATAGCCGAATCCAGTGAAAGCGACAATAGCGCCACGGCCACGCTGAGTGTGGAGCACGGTCCTGCCCCGAACCTGGTGGTTGTGGCCGAAAATATCGGCTTCAGCGCGACCGAAGTGGCTGCTGGCACACCGGTGACCATCTACGCGACGATCCTGAACAGAGGAAGCGCGCGAGCAGAGAACGTGAATGTGCAGTTTGTGGATGTGACCAGCAACAACGTGAGACCTGTGGGCGAGCAGCAGGTTATAGAGGTCATAGAACCCGGTACGTCGGCAGTAGCTGTCGCGCAATATAAGGCAGCGGGTGGGCAAGGCTCTCGAACTGTTCAAGTGGTTGCCGATCCTGGCAACTTCATCCGAGAGGTAAGTGAAGAGGACAACGAAGCCAGCGCTTCTCTGAATGTAGGCAGCGCCCCGGCGCCGAATCTGTTCATCCATAGTAACAACATTGCCATATTCCCGGACCAGCCGGTAAGTGGAGAAGAAGTAACGTTAAGAGCGGTTGTCGGCAACAACGGATCTGCGCCGGCCGAGCATGTATCGGTGCAGTTCTTCGACATCTCCAGTGGCGAAGCCCGGCTCTTGGGCAGCGAACAGACGATTCCGGAAATCGGCGTTGGCAGCAGCGGCACAGCAGCCGTGACCATCACAGAATCAATCTCGGCCGACAGACCAATAGGAAACCGAAAGATTCAGGTGCTGGTGGATGCCAACAACCGCATCCGAGAATCGAACGAAGAGGACAATACCGCCAGTCGCCTGTTGACCCTCCAACCTGAGCCGATGCCCAACCTGGTGGTACTGGCTGAGAATATCGGTTTCAGTCCGGCCAATCCCCGTGTAGGCGAGACAGTCACGATCCTGGCGGTCGTGCGTAACGATGGCGACGTAGTTGCCAGGAATGTGGTCGTACAGTTTGAAGACGTGAGTGCAGGGCGCCCGACGCCAATCGGCCAGGCGCAGGAGTTGGACAGGATCGCAGTGGGCGGCAGCGGTGTGGTGACAGTGAAGTTCACGATACCGGACGCCGCCGGCACGTACAAGGTGCGGGTCGTAGCCGATCCGGGCAACTTTATAGATGAAACGGACGAAATCGACAATCGGGGCACGCGCAGTCTGGAAGTTGGTACCGCGCCGATGCCCAACCTGGTGGCGATCTCCGATAATATTGGCTTCAATCCGCCCGCGACTTCGGCCGGTACCGACGTAATCGTCTCGCTGACCGTAGTGAACAACGGCGCTGCCGCTGCCGAGAACGTGCAAGTTCATTTCACGGACGTGACCGGTGGCCGCCTGAGTCCGATAGGCGATATACAGACGTTGCCCTCCGTTGCCGCCGGCGACAGCGCCATCGCAAGCGTGATCCTCAAGACAGCTGGGCGCGCAGGTGAGCGACGCATCAGAGCCAGTGTTGACAGTCTGTCGATCATTCCCGAGAGCGATGAAACCGACAACAGTGCCAGCAAGACGTTGGTCATCACAGCGGGAGCTTCGCCCAATCTGTCAGTGCATGCCGCCAACATCAGCTTCACTCCCACGCATCCGAACTCGGGCGACGAGATTCGTGTGCGCGCGGTAGTTGTCAACCAGGGCGGAGAAGATGTTGGTGAGGTCGATGTCCAATTCCTGGACGTGACCGATGATGAGGCAGTACCGATCGGTCAGGGTCAGTTGATTGCTTCGATACCTGCTGGCAGCAGCGGGATCGTGGAATCGGTTCTGGACAGCCGTGGCATAGCCGGTGAGCGCAAGATACGCGTCGTGGCCGACCGCAGAAATCTCATCTCCGAGTCTGACGAGACGGACAATCAGGCCGAGGCCGCGGTTACGATCAACCCGCCTGTGATTCCCAACCTGGTTATTGATTCAAGCAACGTCGGCTTCCATCCCAGTAGGCCGGTAGACGGCGATCAGGTTACGATCAACGCTACTGTGCTGAACGAAGGCGGCGGCGACGCCAGTGAAGTTATCGTGCAGTTTGTGGAAGGCAGCGGGCAAGGTGTGCCGATCGGCGAACCGCAGGTAATCGATCGGATACCGGCCGGAAGTAGCGGTGTTGCCCAGGTCATCTACGATACGGCCGGCAAAGACTCGCCGACCATTCAGGTGATCGTCGATCCCAACAACTATATTACGGAAACGAAGGAGACCGACAACAGGGCGTCCGCTGCGCTGAGAATGGCGTCGCAGCCGCTCCCGAATCTGGCTATCAAGAGCAGCAATGTTGCCACAACACCGAAGTCGCCGCGCGAAGGACAGAAGATTATTCTGACCGCGGTGATCGTGAATCACGGCAGCGCCGCGGCACGCGACGTGGATGTCCAGTTCATGGATGCCACGGAACGGCCCCCGGTCCCGGTAGGGGCGGCGCAGTCGATCTCGTTGATCCCGCCCGGAGGCAGCGCAGCCGTGGGCGTCGTCTACGACACAACCGACAGGGAGGGTTCTCGCCGACTCCAGGTGACGGCCGATCCCGGCAACTATATCGAGGAAAGCAGTGAAAGCGATAACACGGCCAGCAAGTCGGTGGCGGTGTTGGAACGGGCTGCCCCGAATCTGATTGTGCAACCCCGCAATGTGGGCTTCAATCCGGCGTCCCCGACCGAAGGCGACCGCGTGCTGGTCCGAGCTATCGTCCTCAATGACGGCGCCGAGGATGCTGCTGATGTGGTGGTTCAGTTCCTTGACGTGACGGAAGCAGGGGTCGTGCCGATTGGTCAGCCGCACGTCATTGGCTACCTGGCGGCAGGCTCGAGTGCCACAGTGCCTATCATATATGACACTCTGGACAGACCGGGCGACCGCCGCATCCGCGTCGTGGTCGATCCGAACAACTTCATCCGCGAAAGCAGTAAAGAAGACAATCAGACGGTGGTTACCTTGCCTGTGCAGGCCGCAATGGCGCCGAACCTGGCGATGCTGTCGGGCAACATCAAGTTTGTTCCACAGTCACCTGAAATTCACGATGTGGTGACTGTCTCGGCCACGGTGCTCAACAACGGCACCGAAACGGCCCATGATGTGATCGTGCAGGTACTGGACGTAACCGGCGGCGGGTCGGTACCGGTCGGCACGGAACAGCTGCTGGATGCAGTTCCGGCTGGCGGCGGAGGTACGGTTGAAGTTTCCTTTACGGATACCGGTGAGACTGGAAGCCGCCAGATTCGGGTGGTCGTCGATCCCAACAATGTAATTGCCGAAATGAATGAGCGGGACAACCAGGCAACGCGGGGCATCTTTATCTCGCCGCCGCAGCTGGCCGACATAGACTTTGGCGAAGACGATGTTGAATTCGATCCTGAAGAACCGGTCGAAGGGAGTGAGACGACAATATCGGCGAAGATAACAAACCGCGGCAACGCTAACGCCAGAGGTTTCGTAGTACGCTTCATGGACGTTACCGAACGCGTTCCCAGACCGATAGGCGGTCCGCAGCGAGTCGACCAGCTGGGCGCGAATGACAGTACGACCGTTTCCGTAACCTACGACACCGCAGGCAAGGCCGGAGAACGCAAGATCCGTGTGGTAGCCGATTCGGAAGATGCGGTCGAAGAGCTGGACGAAGAGAACAACAGGGTTGAAAAGATTCTGAGGGTACGCACCGCTTCCCAAGCGTCCGATGAGGCGCCGAACCTGACGATCCTGCCTTCAAACATTCGCTTCTTCCCGGCCGTACCCGCACCCGGGGACCCGGTCACGATTACGGCGGTTGTTCGCAACCAGGGACAGACGGCCGCGGCTAATGTGTTGGTCAGGTTTGAAGACGCCACCGAAGACGAAACAGTCGAAATTGGCGAGTTCACAATATCGGAGCCGATTCAGCCGGGTGCGCGTGAGCTTGCGGTGATGACCTTCGATACGGACGACCTCGATGGAAATCGCATCATTCGAGTGACCGCCGACCCCAACGACGCAATCAGCGAGACCGACGAGGACGACAACTTCGCCGAGCGCACACTCCGCTTCAGTTCGGGGGCGCAAGGGAATTCGGAAGGGTCGGAAACGGACGGTGTGGCGTCAGCATCTGCCACCGAAAGCGACGTGGGGGGCCCCAACCTTGCGCTGAACGCCCAGGAAGTCGTGGTAAACGTGGCGCGGGCCGGTGAAGGCGACCTGGTAGTTGTCGCCGCAACGGTGCGCAACGAGGGCAGCAGTGACGTGGGTGGCTTTAGCGTCCACGTCCTGGATGAGTCCGACAATCTCAACCCGCTCGGTTCGCCGCAGACGGTAGAGCGCCTGGCCGCGGGTGAGGAGGTCACCGTGCGCACGACTTTCCGGGCAGCGGAGGGTCTGGGCGTGCGGACGCTGCAGATTGTCGTAGATCCGACGAATCTAGTATCGGAAAGCACTGAGGTGGACAACCGGGTCAGCGTTCTGGTAGGCGCCCTGGACCAGGCCGACGGATAGAGTAGGCCAGCTGATATTGCATTACAACGCCCCTCTGCGCTGTTCTTACACTCGCGGAGGGGCGTTGCGTGTTCAGGATTGTAGACGTACCGTATCTACTCAGCCGCAACTGATTCGCATATCTGAACGAGGGGAGAAAAGGTGTTTTTCTCCCCTCATTGTTGTATTTTTGGGCGGTCGGGCCTTCCGCCCTCCCTTGTGCAGGGGCTGCGCCCCCCCAACCCCCCCCTACAAAACCACGCCTCGCCGACCGTGTGCCTTCTTCGCAACGTGTCGGCTGGCGAGCATGGCGGCGGCTGTACACCAGTTGCGTCACCAAGAACCTGAATGGTTCCAAGGATGACTGGCTGGTCAAGTACTGTGGCTTAGTAGTTACGACGTACCGCTTAAGAGGGTGAGTCCCTGTCCGAGTTCAGAACAGGCTCAGCTGTCCTTGGGCCTGCACTTGCAAGTTCGTGTACGCTCTCTCGGCGCCCGGCAGGGGGATTTCGAAGAGAAGGTCGGCGCCGGGCGTGATCGTTTCCCCGAACATGGGATGTTCGACTACGTCCACAACTTCTCCAGCTTCGTCATAGAACGTAACGGCTACCACCACCGACGTCAGCGCAGTTTCGTGCCCGTTGTGAAGTCTGCCCACGACCGCAAGGCGTCCTCCCCGCTCCACAAGGGTAACTGCCGACACTTCCAACGCCCGAAATTCGGTGATGCTGAATTCATCAGAGAATACGCTCAACTCGTAGCTCTGCACTTCGGCGGGATCGACGTCCGCGATCATGCGAAACGGAGCAGAACTTTCAGCCTCCAGCTTGCCAAAGACCGCCAGGGCCTCGGCGACGGCGATCGATGCGCCGCTGCTACTAAAGAATTCAGCATGAACGCGGGCGCCAAACACTTCAAAAGCCCCGCCATTCACGAGTTCACCAACCAGTACCAGTTGTGAGTCAGAAGCGTAACTGGTATGACTTCGGACAAAGACGGCTGCCGGAACCGGTGTATGTGTGCGCGTGGCTGTGGCCGTCAGCGTCGGTGTGAGCGTCGGCTGCGGAGGCGAATCTGTGGCGCTTGCCGTCGGCGTGGCTGTCGGCCGGGGCGGTTCAGCGGTGATCGTTACGGCTTCGGTTGGCGTTGATGTTGGCGTCGGAACTGCTGTCTCGGTGGACGTCGATGTCGGCAGTGGAACCGCCGTCTCTGTGGGCGTCGCTAAAGGCGTAACCGTAGGCTGGGCCGTAGCGGTGGCTTCTTCGGCGGCTTGCGCGGGAGCGGCGGTTTCGGAGGGCGTGTCCGCGACTGGATCTTGCTCTTCGGCGCTGGAGATATCGGTATCCGGCGGCAGGGCGTCACCGCCTGCGGGACCGCCGCAGGAAATGACAAACAGGAGTAATACTGTGGCGGCAAGGAGCGAGACTCGTGGCATGGTAGTTGAATGCACTCTCGCTTCGCTATTTGCGGGCAGATTGCCCGATATCAGTTCACGTTACTGGGAACAGTTTACCCCTTTAAGCCGGAGGTTACAACGCCGCTGACGAAGTGGCGCTGAAGCACAAGGTAGATGAGCAGCACTGGCAACATGGTCATGGTACCGAGAGACAGGAACCAGTGAATCTGGTATTGCCGCAGGCCGCCGCCGTGGCGGAATTCGGCCAGCGTCCGTTTGAAGGTCAGCATGCCGCGCGCCAGGGTCCAGGTGTTATCGTCGGTCAGGTAAATCAGCGGCCCCCAGAGATCGTTCCAGGAATGGAGGAAGAGGAAGATCGAGGCCGCGGCCAGCGCCGGGCCGATATTGGGCAGGATCACGTGGCGGTAGATGCCGACCGGGGAACAGCCATCAATCTTGGCAGCGTCATCCAGTTCGGTGGGGATCGTCATAATATACTGGCGCAGCAGGAAGATGTAGAATGCGCCGCCGCCCATCCACATAGGAACGATAAGCGGCAGGTAGGTGTTGAGCCATCCCAGTCGGTGGAAGAGCAGGAAAGTTGGAATAGCCGTGACCTGCATTGGGACCATCATCGTGCCCAGCACAATGAAGAAGAGGAAGTTTCGGCCGACGAAACGAAGGCGGGCAAACCCGTAGGCAACCATGGAGGCGGAAAGCAGCCCTCCGAACATGGTGGCCACGGTGATGACGAGAGTGTTAAAGAGGAAGCGGGTGAAGGCCAGGGCGGTCCAGGCTTCGATGAAGTTCTGCCACTGCCATGGCTGCGGCGGCAGCAGATTGATGACGGTTTCTTCGAGCAGCATTTCCTTTGTCTTCAATGCGCCCGAGAACATCCAGAGCAGCGGGAAGATCATGATGATGCCAATCGCGATGGCGATCAGATAGTTCAGGGCCAGTCGTGGCACACGGCTGTATATCCAGGGATTGCTTGCCGGTCTGATTTCCGTTGCCATTTATGCCTCCTGCGACTCGTAATGAACCCAACGCCGAGCCAGCCAGAACTGTAGTAGGGTCAAGCCCATGATAATCAGGAAGAGAAGCCAGGCCAGCACGCTGGCGTATCCGAACCGCCTCTCGGTGAATGCAACGATATAGAGATAGAGTACATAGAAGAGCGTGGAACGCGCCGGCCCCCCCTGGGTCAACATGAAGCCCTCGGTGAATACTTGCAGCGAGCCGATCATGCCGACGATCATCAGGAAGAAGATAGTGGGTGACAGAAGCGGCAAAGTGATATGGCGGAAGAGAGCCAGGCCGCTGGCGCCGTCGACCTTGGCAGCCTCGTGAAGATCGTCGGGGATGCTCTGTAAGCCGGCGAGCATGATCACCATATAGTGCCCGACGCCGTATAAACGCATGATGATATAGGAGGGCAGGGCCCACTCGATGGAAGTCAGCCAGTCGACGCGATCGAAGTCGAATATGCGCAGGATTTGGTTGAACATCCCGTAGTCCTTCTCGAACATCGCGGCCCAGACGAAGGTCATGGCGACACCGCTGACCGCGGCCGGCAGGTAGAAGAGGCCGCGGAAGAAGGTGTGTCCTTTGAAGCGCTGGTTGAGAAGAAGCGCCATCGCCAGTGAGATGATGATTGCCAGTGAGACCGTCCAGAAGGCAAATACCGCGCTGACGCGCAACGAGCCTATAAAGCGGATGTCAAATTTTATCAGTTCCTCGAAGTTCGCCAGACCTACATAGGTGATTTTCTTGAAGCCGGCGTACTCGGTAAACATCAGGCCAAGTGAAACCAGAAGAGGTCCTGCCAGGAAGAGCACGAACCCCAGGATCCAGGGTGAAATGAAAAAATAGCCATAGAGGTTTTCGCGCCACGCCTCCCCGCGCGGCAGCCGAAACCGGCTTGGGCGCATCTGTGGAAGCGCGGTGTTCACTTCGGATAGGTTTGCCATTGATACAGTCTACTTTCCTTTGCAAGGCGCCGGGTGCTTTTGCCCGCTACTCAGTTCGGTGTGGAGCGCGACTCTTTCTCGGCGGCCGGACACTGCGGCCAGGAGAGGTCCTCTGGGAGCGATCAGAACTTCAGGGCGCCCTCGGTAAGGCCGCGCTGGATGCGCCGGTGAAAAAGGATGTACATGAAGATTGGCGGCCAGGCCGCCAGCGAGAGGGCGGCTACTTGCAGGCTCCACAGGCTCACATACTTGCCTTCAAAGTGCATGATTCCCAGGGGGATCGTGCGCAGCGTATGCTTGTGCAGGTAGATGAGGGGCCAGAGAAAGTCGTTCCAGAAGAAGACAAAATAGAAGATGGTCATGGTGGCGATCGCCGGCATGGCCAGTGGGACCATGACGTGACGCAGGATCTGCAGCTCTCTGGCTCCGTCCACGCGGGCCGCGTCCTCCAGTTCAGGGGGAATCGACATGAAATAGGCGCGGATGAAGATGATGGCCAAGGAGGACCAGCTCATGTAGGTCAGGATGACGGCAAGCGGGCTATTGAGGAAAGCGATCGGCAGGTGCAGAGCAGCGGCCCAGGAATCCAGGATGGCCATCAATTTGAAGCCGGGGACCATGAGCGCCTGGGTGGGAACGGCCATGCCGACAAGGAAGTAAATAAAGATTGCTCGATTGCCCTTGAAGTGATAGCGGGCCAGCCCGTAGGCGGCGGTGGTCGAAATGGTAATGATGCCGATGACAGAGACGACTGCGATCAGGATACTGTTGGCATAGAGGCGGGTGAAGTTCCCGGTCTGCCAGGCTTCGGCGATGTTTTCGAAAGAGATGCGGGTCGGCAGGCCAAAGGGGGAGAGCATGACCTCCTCGTTGGTCTTGAGTGAAGTGTAGGACATCCACGTCAAGGGATAGAGGATGCTGATAGCAGCAACGACTAAGAACAGGTAGAAGAGGAGTCTGACAGGCAGACTGAGTTCGCGAAAGACCATTGCGGAATCCTCAGGTAGAAACGGCTCCCCTGCCGGCGCGGGCAAGGGTGAACTGAATGATGGACATGCCGATAATTATCAGGACAAGCACAAGCGCGATGGCGGTGGCGTATCCATGCTGTGTACGGGCGCCGCCAAGGCCAAGCTGGTAGATGTAGGTGACGACCGTCTCAGAGCTGTGGTAGGGCCCGCCGCCTGTCAGCGTGTAGACCAGATCAAAGACGCGCATGGCATCGATAGAGGTGATAACAGAGGCAACGACGAGCACTTCGCGCAGAAGGGGGACTGTAATCTTCGTGGTCAGTTGCCACGACGTGGCGCCGTCGAGGCGGGCGCTTTCCTGCAGTTCACGAGGTATGGCTTGCAGACCCGCAATCAGCAGGAACATGGTGAATCCAAAGTTGCGCCATATGTGGACTGCGATGACGACGAAGACGTTGAGCGTAGTCGTGCCGAGCCAGCCGAATTTGGGCCCTTCCAGGCCAACTGCACGCAGCAGGATGTCGACAATTCCGATGGTCGGGTCGAGCAGAAAGTTGAAGAGGATCCCGATGACGACAAGCGAGATCACGAAGGGAACGAAAAAGATACTGCGGAACCACTTGGCAAACCTGGGTCCGGACTCCAAAATGATGGCGAAGAAAAGGGCGACCCCGACCTGGAAGAGGAGGCAACAGACAACAAAGAGGAAACTGTTGCGGAACGCGCCCCAGAAGAACTCGTCACCGGCCATTTGAATGAAGTTTTCAAGACCGGTGAATCTGAGTGTGGAAAAGCTTATGCCTGTCCAATCGGTAAAGCCAATCACCACCGTGCCGATCAGCGGCAGGATGAGGAAGACCGTGTAGAAGAAGAAGGCGGGCGCTATGAGGAACAGCGCGAAGCGTCCATCATAGCGACCCGTAAGCGGGCCCTTTCCTGACCCGCCCGTCAGCGTAGGGCGCCGCATTCCTACTCCTTATCGGGAACAGTTGAAGGCTGCTAGCCTTGCGCGAGCGCTACATGCGCGCTTCGCGCCACTCGAGTACGAGATTTTCGGCGCGTTCAGCGGCCTCGACTGGGGACAGGGCGCCGCTCAACACACCGCTGGAGCCGTGCCAGAGGATTTCCTGGCCTATGTTGTAGTCCATGGCGCGCTCGATCATGATTGTCAGGGCCGGGGCGTTGTCCAGCAGGTCGATAAGCCGGGATGACTCCGGCCGCAGGTTTTCCATCGGCGACGTTAGCGGCATCGGAGGCGCCTCGCCGGGCAGATGCTTGTACCAGATCCTGTGCGGATCCTCGGACTGCAGGTACCACTTGACGAAGACCTGGGCCTCTTCTGGATGCGCCGACTCCTTGGGCACGATCAGCGTGCGGGCGTTGAACGAGACTTCGTTGGCGTTGCTCTCGGCGATATCGTCGATGGCCGGCATGAGCATGAACTGGAGGTCGATTTGGGGAGTCTCCTGGGCAAACCATTCGCCCAGCAACCAGCCGCCGGTCTGGAAGAAGGCGCCGTCGCCGCGGAAGAGCTTGCCAAAGGCCGCCGGATAGTCGTCGGAGAGCACGCCCCGGGAGTAGTAGTCGTTGTCCAGGAGCTCTCTGATCAGTTCCCAGACCCTTACGCCGGCCGGGTCGGTGAATCGCAGGGGGGACTCATGGTTGGCATCGAGGCCGCGGAGGAAGAGATCGACCGAGCCTTTGACGCCAAAGGTCCTAATGTAGAGGTGCTGTGCCCAGTGGCCGCCGGGCCATGCGTTCTTGGCGCCAATCAGGACGGGTGTGACACCGGCATCCTGAAATGTTTGGCAGGCGTCGGTGAAGGCGCTCCAGGTGGTCAGAGTAGCAGGATCGACGCCGTGCTCTGCGAGGATGTCGGCATTGTAGTACATGAGGTTGGCGACGGTCATTGCCCAGGGCGCGCCCCAGTAGCGGCCCTGGTAGAGGACCGAGTCGAGAGCATCGGGATAGATTGCGCCCTTGCTTTCCTCGACTACGTCGGTCAGGTCCAAGAGCTGGTCGGCCTCGATAAAGGCGGAAAGCGCGCCGGGTCCGGCATCGGTTTGAAGGAAATCGGGTACCGCGCCGCCGGCAAAGGCGGTCTTGGTGGCCTGCTCGTAGGCCAAGCCAGAAAAACCACTGTGGGTTACATGGATGCCGGGGTTGGCGCTGTTGAAGCTTTCGACGATTTCGTCCATCGCGCCCAACCAGGGGACGGTTGCCATTTCGGTCCACATTTCAAGCTCGGCGACCATCTCGTCGGGCCCGTCCCCCGCCATGTCGCCGGAGTCGGCAGGCGCGGCAACCGGTGCACAGGCGGCCAGCAAACCGATCCCTGCGGCGCCAGTGGCACCTTTTAGAAAACTGCGTCTGCTCACGTTATTCATCTCATTCTCCTCAGCGGTGGTGTGGTTTGGAAAGCGCTTATGCTTCGCTCAACCGAAGCCCGGTTCAGCCGAATTCTGGCCGTGGTGGTCCTGTGTGCTCCGGTTGGGCTTTTTTACGAGGACTGCTCGGGGTATCCCTGGGAACGCTCGCAGAACTGCTGGGACGCAAGTCCGCAGGCAAAGCTTCCAAGAGCCCGGACTGCCGAATTCCAATGGGCGACGGCGTAATTTAGTGGAACCGTGAATTTGACGCGGCCCTGGGCGAGGCCAGCGAGACTGGGGCGACGGGGGCTGGATGCCCCCGACCCCAAGTTCACATCGTGTTTGCAGAGCGTGCCTAGTTGTATTTGTCGATGATGCGCTGAACTTCGGCTTCGGCGGCCGCCATAAGGTCGCCTAGATCATCATCGGTATGCACAGCGAGATCCCACAACTCATACATGGATTGCTGGGCTTCTTGTGCGCCTTTGAACAAAGCCCAGAAGCGGGTGTTGGTGGCGTAGGCGGGCATCTCGCCGGCGACCTTCATGAACTCCTTGCCTTCTATAGCATCGAGCCAGCGCTGGTCGGCGAAGTGACTCTTGGTGAAGGGGAAGTAGCCGGTCTCAAGGCAGAATTCGAGATAAGGATCTCCGAGCGCCCACCACTCTGAGAACTCGTAGGCGGCAGCTTCACGATTCTTGTCATCCTGGACGGGCATCCACAGCTCTTTGTCGTACCAGGGGGTGGCGGTAATTTGATGCACGGGATGGCTGGGTGTGTAAAGGGCGCCAAGCCCACCTTCTCCGATCTGCATTTCGAAGTCGAGCAGACCCCAGTTGCCGACTTCCTGGAATACGACTTTGCCGGTAACGAGGCCCTTTTCCGGCGGTTTTTCGGTGGCGGCGCCGCTGGCATAGGCATCGCGCAAGTACTGGAGGGAATCGCGGACACCATCATTGTTGATAGTGGCTTTTGTGCTAGTTTCGTCAACGTAGAGCTGACCGGCGGTCCAGGGCAAATATTCCTGGATGGCGAAGTGCTGCCAATAGGCGACACCCCAGATATCGACCTCGTTGGCGTCAAAGCCATCTTCATCGGGGCGGTTGCCGTTTACGTCGCGGGTAACTGCGACACCCCATTCGATGAGTTCATCCCAGGTCCAGTCCTTGGGCGGCGGTTCCATGCCGGATTCTTCGAGGGCAGCGACGTTGTAGGCGAAGAGGACAACGACTTGCTCGTAGGGCATGCCCCAAAAGTTGCCGCCCACGGTTGGTGGGGCGTAAATGGCTTCGATGCCATCGACGAAGTCGTCGAAGTCAACACCGGAGGCCTCCATGTAGTCTTGCTGATTGACGATCAGACCCTCGTCAATGGCCTGGATGACTGAGGTGTAACCAGCCCAGAACAGGTCGGGCGCTGTGCCGGCGGCAAGATCTGCTTGTACACGGGACATCTCATAGCCGGTCTTGAGCTCTACCTGTACCTCCGTGTCCGGAACTACGGAGTCGTAACGTTCGAGAATCTTTCGCTGGTTGCCGCCGAGCATATTGGTGTCCGGGTGAGGATAGGTGTACACGACGGTATACCCTTCGGCGGCGGGCATATCGCCTTCGTCGGACGCGGCGCCCGGGGCAGGCGCCGTCCCGCAGGCAGCGAGGACTGCTCCCGCGGCGGTTGCGCCGGACAAGGTCAGGAAGTCTCGGCGGCTTACACTACGTCTAATCATGATGCTCTCCTTTGGGTGGCAAGCGAGAGAGGTCCACTCGGTCAAAGACCTCCATTCAGTCAGAAAACGGAGTATACGAATTCAGATTCTGGCCGAGGGGAGATTTTCAACAATATAGAATAAAGGATTGGACGTGTCAAGTGCGCGAATTTCGTCGTGTGTGCCCCGGGATCCGAAGTCCATTGACCGAACTGTAAATGGTGGACGGTCGGGGAAAGGCGTGCTTTCGGACGAGGAATAGAATCCAAAATGGTCGGAGTGTTCTCATCTTTTGTTCTTTTCGGTCGCTTGTCATCTTAAGAGCAGGTGTTACAATCAGCCGATACCCGCTTGAGTTGCCCATCACCAACAGTCCACTCGCCCTGGCGCTGGAGACGGGCGAGTCCAGACAGGAACAGAGTTCCCTATGTCAATTACAGCAGATCATCGCGCAGATCCAGCAACCGTCCAGGACGAACCGCCGGAAAGCAAGACGTTCCAGACTCGAGAGGTGTTGACTATCGTGACGGGCCATTTCGTCCACGACATTTTCACCGCGTTTGTGCCGCCTCTACTTCCTTTGATTCGAGAAAGGCTGGCGGCCGACTATGCAGCGATCGGAGCCCTTGCGGTCTTCATGCAGATTCCCAGTCTTCTGCAACCGTTCATTGGCCATGCAGCCGACAGGATTAGTTTACGATATTTCATCATTCTGGCTCCGGCGGTGACTGCCAGCGTTTGTAGCGCACTGGGCCTGGCGGACAGCTACGTACTGCTGGCCCTGATGCTGTTTGTAGTGGGTCTGAGCTCGGCTGTCTTTCATGCGCCGGCGCCGGCGATGATCGGGCGCATATCGGGCAACCGAGTAGGTAGGGGCATGAGCTTTTTCATGGCGGGTGGAGAGCTGGGGCGGACGGTAGGGCCCTTGATGGTGATCGCAGCCGTCAGCTGGTTTGGGGTTGAGGGAATATGGCGGGTGGCCGTGTTTGGCTGGTTGGCCTCAATTTTCCTTTACTGGCGACTGCGCGGGGTCTCGGCCAGGCCTGCGCCGGGCAGGGTTCTTTCCCTTAAGCGTTTGCTACCGGCTGCCCGGAGAGTTTACCCTCCCCTGCTTTGGATCATGGCAGCCCGTGTCTTTATGTCGATTTCGATGACGACCTATTTGCCGATTTTCATGCAGGATGTGAAGGGTTATGAGTTCGAGATGGCGGGGCTTTCGTTAACGCTGTTGGAAGGGGCGGGTGTGTTAGGCGCTCTGACAATGGGCACAGCTAGCGACTGGTTGGGGCGGAAACGGATCCTGATTGTTCTATTTCTTGTGTCGCCCGTCCTATTCCTGGGATTTCTGAACAGTTCAGGCTGGATGCTATTTGCATTTCTGTTACCTCTTGGATTTGCGATGCTCTCGCCATCTGCTGTGTTGTTGGCGGTTGTGCAGGACAGTTTTCAACATAACCGGGCCCTGGCAAACGGCCTCTTTCTGATGGCCAATTTCGTGATCCGGTCGCCCGCTTTGTGGTTGCTGGGGTTCACGGCAGACAGATTCGGACTTTCGACCGCGTTTCTGATCAGTGGGCTAATCGCTTTTGTTGGCGTGCCGGCTGTTCTGAGGCTGCCGGAGCGGCGTAGCGAGCAGAGTGAGTAAGCAGTTCTTGAATGCGTTCCCGCCGTTGCATAGAGGCGCAGATCTTAGAAGAGGAGTTGCCAGAGGCGGGGCAGGAAGATGATCAGACCTGCAACGGCGCTGCCCAGGGCCACCAGCAGTATGGCGCCGGCGGCTGTGTCTTTTGCGGTTTTCGCGAGAGGATGAAAAGTGGGTGAGGCCAGATCCACAAGTGCTTCGATGGCGGTATTGAGAAGCTCCAGGCCGATGACCAGCGCAATCAGAGCGACGACGACGGCCCACTCTGCCCTGCTGATACGCAGGGCAAACCCGGCGATGACGGCTACAGCAGCGATGCCAAAGTGAATGCGGACGTTACGCTGGCTGTGAAGAGCGTGGCGCACCCCAGCGCAGGCGAAGGCGAGACTTTGCCAGAAGGTGCGGGCACGAGCAGGCGGGCTCATTTACCAGTCCGGTGTCGCAAGCCGGGGCGCAAGATCTTCGGCGGTCAACGTGGAGAGGATTTGGTTCTGTTTGCGCCACATTGCCGCCTGCCGTGCGTCGGTGTCATGATCATAGCCAAGCAGGTGCAGGGTGCCATGAACGACCAGGAGTTGAAGCTCTGCGGAGAGCGAGTGGCCGAAATGTCGGGCTTGGCGTGAAGCATAGGGGAAAGCGAGCAGCAGATCACCTAATTCATCATCCATTTCCGCGGCCAGGGTGTCAGGAACATCGGCTGAGAAAGGCGATCCCTCGTTGATGGCGAAACTCAGCACATCGGTTGGGGCATCCTGCTGGCGGTAGAGTCGGTTGTAGCGCTGTACTTCGTCGTCGTCCACCACCAGAATCGAAAGCACGTTACCGGCCCGTCCACAGGCGCGCAGAGTTGCCTGAACTGCGGCCAAAAGCCAGGCTTGTTCCACGTATGTCTGAAATGGTTCATCAATTTGAATGTATATCTGCTCGTTCGTCATCGCTAGTGTCCAACCGGGCGTCCTATGCAGGCGAGTAACTTTCAAGGCCGACGGCCTACCAGGAGATCTGGGCGGGAGGTTCCAGTCATTGCCGCCGCGCGGTACCATTATACCGCCGGACAAGGCCGAGGCAACTTCTTGTTGAAGAGCGATCGTCTCCGCTAGAATAGAGGTCGATGACCCAGAGAAAGAGGTTGGAAATGAGATTGGGGAAGAAGGTTAAGCCACAAGCGTTAGGCGTTTACAGTCATGTTTTTTGATCGAGCCAAGATACATGTGGAAGCGGGGAAGGGCGGCAACGGCATTGTCGCTTTCCTGCGCGAGAAGTTTATGCCCCTGGGAGGGCCCGCGGGCGGCAATGGCGGCGGGGGCGGGGATGTCTATCTCGTTGCCGACCCAAGCATAAATACGCTGCAACACTTTCGACGCAAAGTACATTTTCGGGCCGAGCGCGGCGGGCACGGCGGCGGCACCAAGAAAGCAGGCGCAACCGGTGAAGACCTGCTGATCGCGGTGCCGGTAGGGACAATCGCGCGCATCGCCGAGACCGATACAGTCCTCGCTGACTTGGTAGGGGACGGGCAACAAGCCATGGTCGCCAGAGGAGGCCGAGGAGGGCGAGGAAACGCAGCGTTCAAAAGCGGACGTAACCGTGCGCCGCGACTAGCCGAAAATGGCGAAGCGGGAGAGGAGCGCTGGCTGGAGCTGGAACTGAAGATCGTAGCCGATGCAGGGATCGTCGGCGTTCCCAATGCGGGCAAATCGACGCTGCTGAGCGTCATCAGCAAAGCCACTCCGAAAATTGCCGACTATGCTTTCACGACGATTGTTCCCAATTTGGGTGTGGCGGATGTGAACCACGTGCAGATCGTGTTTGCGGACATTCCCGGTCTGTTGGAGGGCGCGCACGATGGCGTCGGCCTTGGATTGGAGTTTCTGCGTCATGTCGAACGCAGCCGCGTGTTGGTACATCTTCTTGACGGCGCGAGCCCGGATCCAGCAGGCGATTTTGAAGTCATTAACCAGGAGATGATGCTTTTTAACCCTAATTTGGCGAAACGACCGCAGTTGGTCGTCCTCAACAAGATCGATCTGCCGCAAGCAAGGGAGATGTTGCCGCGCCTGCAAGAGGAATTGGCGGATGCGGACAATCCGGTCATCGCGATAAGCGCGGTGACCGGGGAAAACGTGCAGCAACTCTTGTACGACGTAAAATCGCTTCTGGACGGGCTTCCGGCGCCCATTGCGACGGAGGAGGCCGAAGCGTTGCCGACGCTCTCGCCTGCCGAAGATGAACGGTCGTTCCAGGTAACCCGCCTTGATGATGATCTGTGGCGGGTGGAAGGGGTGGCGATCGAGCGGGTGGCGCAGATGACGAACTGGGACTACTACGAGTCCGGATTGCGGTTCCAGCGAATCCTGTCGGCGATGGGGATCTCCAAATCCTTGCGCGAACTTGGTGTTGAGGACGGAGATACCGTGCAGATTGGCGCGGTCGAACTGGTGTGGGGATTCGAAAACGCACTGGGGGAGTGAGAACGTCAGTTGCCGGTGTGCAGTTGCCATCGATTGGGCCGGTCGCAGGACGGAGGCCGGCGGCACTGGTTAGAGACAGGGCTGGGTCGAGGCAACAGTTCACTGGATATTGGAAGAATGAGTTCGGAATACAGATTGAGCGGCAAGCGCATTGGTGTTTTCGGAGGCACCTTTGATCCGATTCATATTGGGCACCTCATTCTGGTAGAGGAGGCCCGGTATCAGCTGCTGTTGGATCAGGTTGTACTGGCGCCCGCCGGCGATCCCCCGCATAAACCTGACAGCCCAATTTCCCCATTACATCATAGGTTGGCGATGTGCCGACTAGCGGTTGCCGACGAAGATAAGATCGGCATCAGTCTGATAGACGCCGAGCGTCCCGGACCCCACTACACGTCCGATATGCTGCGGCTGCTTCGCAAAGAGATGGACGCGGACGCGCAGATTTTTTTTCTGATGGGGCTGGACAGTTTACGCGACCTGCCCACCTGGCATGAGCCAGATTGGCTAGTGCGAAACTGCAGGCTGGTTGCCCTGCGACGCCACGATGTAGAGATCGACTGGGGTAACCTGGAAGCCGTAATACCCGGCGTGCGGGAACGGGTCGATGTTCTGGAAATGCCTGAACTGGAGATTGCAAGCAGCGCTCTACGGGAAAGGGTTCGTACGGAGCAGCCGATTCGCTTTCAGGTCCCCCGTGCGGTCGAACGCTACATACTTGAACAGGGGCTATACCGGCCTTAAGTCCGAGAATCAAAGGGCAGGCGACTTCTGCCTGCCCTCACTGCGGTCTCCTCTCTAACTCTCCTTTGTCACTCGGATGTCACAAAATCATGCGGCGCGGCATTCAGGAGCGGCGTTGCATGCACTTCGACCCCCAGTTGCTCAAGCGCCCTTAGGAATTGGGTATCTTCGATAGTGCTGAACTGATCTTCAGTCAGATTTCTAAGCAGATCTGCATTCACATGCTTGTAACTGGCCGGTTGCGCGATTTCCAGATCAGGGGTCACGCCATGGCCTTTGATGAGGTTGCCGTTGGGCGATAGCCAGTTGGTCACGCCCAGGAGAATGGCAGAGCCGTCGCTGAGCCCAAACTGGTTGAGGACTGTACCGGTACCGAATGTTGTCTCTCCGATAAGGAAGGCGCGGTCGTTTTCTTTTAGGGCACCGGCGGTGATTTCGCCGGCACTAGCAGTGCCTTTATTGATCAAGACTACCAAAGGCATTTCCCTGGCATAACCTAGGCCGCGAGAGCGATGGACGGTTTGGTTTTGGTTGGCATCGGATTCGATAAGAATCAGATCACCCTTGGGCAAAAACTGACTATTGGCCTGAATGGCCTGCTGCAGGAACCCGCCGGGGTTGTTGCGCAGGTCCAAAATGATGCCTTTGTTGGCTTGTACCTCTGAGATTTCGCGCAGTGCGGCTTCCAGTTCCCGGTCTACACCTGCGGTAAACTGGGATATCGAAACGTAGGAGACGTCGGTGTTCGGGATGGGGCTCCAGCTCACGCTGGGCACCTCGATGCGGTCGCGAATGATTGAGACTGTGACCGGATCCTGTACTTCGGGGCGGCGGACAGTCAGGACGACTTCGGACTCTGCGGGGCCGCGAACGAGGAAGATAACCTGGTCCAACGATTTTCCTTCGACCGATTCACCGTCCACTTCCACGATTACATCGCCGGCGAGAATGCCTGCCTGTTCAGCAGGCGAACCGTTGATGGGGGCTACGATCAGGACATGGCCGTCTTCCATGGAGACATAGGCACCGATGCCTTCGAAAGAGCCTTCGAGGCTGGTTTGGTGCAGTTTTACTGCATCCGGGGGAAGGAATGTAGTGTGTCCTTCGTCGCCCAAAGAGGCTAGCATCCCTTCGATAGCGCCATATGTCATCGTGGTGAAGTCGACGCGGTCGCGGTCGACAAAGTGGGAGACGACATAGTCCCACGCTTCCCAGAAGATGGCGAATTCGGCGGGACGGACCTCGGCCGCCTGGGCCGACCGGATTGTGTAGCCGGAGATATTGCCGCCGACAAACGCCAGCGCCATCAGCCAGACGACAATAACAGACAGTACCAACCGCCTAGCTAATGAGGATCGGAAAGATAGTTTCATTCCATTCATTCCATTAATGCACTCTGCGCGCCGGGTGCTCTCATTCTGTTCTTTGCAGTCACAAATTGCCTGCAGTTATTGCAGACAACAAAGAAAAGTATCAACTATGCACCATCTTTTGGCAAGTATCGGAGGGGGTTTTCAGCCTACGTTGGGACTACGGTCTGCCTATGTTTTTTGTGCAATCGACGGAACGCGGTTAGCAACAGGTAGGGTGGACACGGCGGCGAAAAATATAGGCAGCAAGCGAAAGGGAGGATGGATATCGGGGAGGAAAGCGGAAAGGTATTTGCAGTCGCGATTGAGGTGAAAGCGAGAGACAGATTATTCCCAGACTAAGAAGAAAAAAGCTGCCTGATGTATAGACTTACGGGAACCGATAGTCCATCCATCAGACAGCTTCTTTGTTGTTCAGCGACTGCGGGCTTGATAAATCCCAGACCGGTAGCCGAGTTAAGAGGCCTTAAACCACGTGGCGTCACAGAAAAGTTGACGGCAGTTGCGACCTGGAACAGGGCAGCCCACGCACTTGCAGAAAAGGGGCGCAAGCCGTCGGCGTCTGCCCACAAGTAGAGTGAGCATGGCGACGCCGACGGGTTACGAACCCTCTGCTGGTCTTAGTTCATGCTGATCGCAATCGAGCCGGAGTCCTGAGCAACACTGACGCTGGCGGGGAGCATGATATTCTGGGCCAGTACAGCGTTGATCTGCGCATTGACCGGAGCGAGCAGGGCTCCACCCACGGCCATGCCGCCGGCGCCGGCCGACTGGAGATCAACCATCAGGTGACCGTCGCTCACCATCAGGTTGCCGACGAGGTCAAGCGTATTGCCCATCATGCTGACGCCGTCTTTCAGAGTGACGCGGAAATGCATGGCATCGGGCTCAATCCAGACCATAACGGAATCGATCGGCTGATTGGGACCACTGTTGGCTTCGAGAGCCTTGGTCACGTAGCTGCTGAACTCAGATTCGCTCAGCATTACCTCGCCCATTACGATTCCGCCCATCAGGGCATCCTGGGCCGACAGGGCCGCCTCATGGGAAATTTCGACATCTCGGGCGGGCGGAGCGGCCGGTGCGGCGCACGCACTAACTACAACCAGCAGCAGAGACAGTACAACGAGTGAAATGAGTGGGGTTCGTTTGTTCATGATTCTGTTGCTCCTTGAGAGAATTGGGTTTAAGGGAACTTTACTCTTGATCTCATCATGAATTGGTAGAGAAGCCATTAAATGATGACCATGAGCTATATCGTCTCACAAGAAAAGGTCAAGCGCAAATCTGAAAAAAAGGGGATTGGCGGGCCTCAGGATCGAAAACTCCGCGTTCTATTCCAAGATTTTCTGACCGCAACTCTATCTTCTCACAAGAACAATTCCTGTACAAGTCGGAAAAAATCAGAGGGCACCTCCCCGCGTGGGCCTCCAAACTGCCGCGCCTGCGGGCTCCATATGTTGCGTTGTAGGTTCTGCTAGCTCTTTGATGACTGTGTGATCTCCACTGAAGACTGGCGCCGGGTTGCGCCCAGGGAGAGTGCATCTGGGCCCATAATACACGTGACGGGGGAACCTGTCAAGCCTGAAAATTGCTATGAATTCACTGAAACATGTTTGCAACGTTCTGATTGTAATCGGTTAACGTCCTCTTAGGCGTTTGGGCTGCCTATGCTTTCAGCGGTAAGTACGAGAGTCATTCTTGAGCCCTACTCGCTGGGAGGCGTGCCGCCAGAGACGTTCTGCAATCTGTGCGGCGGGGGAAGATGTGGGGGCACTCTTAAGAAAAGTGCCTTTCACCCAGGCTTATACGCAGGTATGGATTGCGGACATTAAAGGGATTTGAGCCGGCAACCTCTCACCCGGCACCTATCCTGCAGCCTCGGTTTCCTCCAACATGCCGACGCCTGCAAGTTCACGGTCAAGCAAATACAGCCCCGGTTTGAAGTCCCCAATCAGGCGGAGCTTTTGCACCAGGTCATCAACCAGCTCCTCTTCCTCCACTTGCTCGTCGACGAACCACTGCAGGAAACTGTCGGTGGCGTAATCGCCTTCCAGGCGCGCCAGTTTTACGATGCGGTCTATCGATGCCGTCACTTTCTGCTCTTGCCTTAGCGCGCCTTCCATCACCTCCTGCGGCGAGCCGAAGCCCCCTTCCGGTGCGGGAACGGGGAAGAGCTCGACACGGCCCCGCCGGCTGTGAATGAATTGGTAAATCTTCATCGCGTGGGCCATTTCTTCTTCCGCATGGTTGAAGATCCAGTGGGAAAACCCTTTGAGGCCCATTCCCTCAAAATAGTCGGCAGCAGCCAGGTAGGTATAGTGCGCCTGTAGCTCCATGTTGATCTGTTGATTGAGGGCGCTCTGCACTTTCTCTACGAACATGCTTTCGTGTCCTTTCAGATGTAGTTCAATTTCAGCCGGCGGCCGACCACTCGGAACGCCGGGCCTGTCACTGTCATGCTCAGTGTGCCTCTCACAAAGGGGGCTTCCGAATATCGGCCCTGTGTTAATTGCGCGTTATGGACTCGGAGCAGCTATGCAGTAGGCGCAATTGACCGCGACCGAGGGCCCCGGCACTTGACAACCGGGCGAATACTCACGCGCTCCGGGGGTAGTCTGTCAAACTTGCGTCTCCGCCATGCTGCAGTCGCCCGGGTATTCGATTTCGATTGTTATATGGGAAAGTTGCAAACCGTCCAGTTCTTCACGAGCCTGCTGTTTTATCTCACGAATTTCGGAATGTTCAACTGATTGGTCGACGACAAGATGGGTAGACAGTACATGGTGGTTGCCGTCCAGCGACCAGAGATGGGTATGGTGACAATCTTCTACGGCGTTGATGCTGCGCAGGCGCTCCGCCAGGTGGGAAAGGTCCACTCCTTCGGGCGCCGCCTGCAGAAAGAGTTCTGCCGTCTTTTTCAGATGCCCAACCACATTGTAAAGAATGTAAAGTGTGATGAGGAGTGACAGAATAGAATCCAGGATGTACAGATCGATAAAGAGCAGTGTAATGCCGACAATGAGGACTGCGACCCATCCGAGTACGTCTTCAAGCAGATGCCACATTGCAACTTTAGCGTTCATGCTGCCGCCGCCCCGCAGGCGCCACACGGCTGTTCCGTTTACGATGATGCCGCCCAAAGCCAGCAGAATCATACCATGTGCATTGGTGGCTTCCGGTTCGAGCAGACGCGGGATCACTTCGGACAGAACGAACAGCCCGCCAGCGATGAGGACAGCAGCATTAATGAAGGCAGCAAGCAATGAAAGGCGGCCATACCCATAGGAGTAGCGCGCCGGCGCTTCCTTGGCGGCTTGCTTCTCCAGGCCCCATGCCATGCCCAGCGCGATCGAGTCGCCGAAATCGTGTAAGGCATCGGACAAAATGGCGACGCTATTGGTGAAGTATGCGCCTATAATCTCTACGACGGTGAAGCCCAGATTGAGGAAGAACGCAGTGCGCAGATTGGCCGAATCGCCGTGATGATGATGCAGACTGTGGCCATGACCGTGATTGTGATTGTGGTCATGGTCATGAGCACCGCCATGTTCGTGGCTGTGATCGTTAGAGTGGTTATGCTCTTGACCCACAGGAAGACCTCAGTTCCGCAAAGCAGCGCGCGATACGGGCGGCGCGACATCCGTTTCCAGCACAATGTTGCACTAAATCGGCGGTTTTGACCAAATGCAAGCATCGCTCTCGGCTAGGAATATTCGATACCGTTTTACTCATGTTTGACAGGGGCTTGGCGGGTGTAGAGAAATGTGAGGCGGCGCTTGCTGTCTGTTTCAGGAATAGCAGGATTCTTGGAAAATTTCAGGATTGCTGGCGACGGACCAATAAGTTGCGGAGGAGTTCACGGTGGGGACGAACTGCTGGAGACTGGTGCGGCACGGGCGCGTTCTTAAAGGGGGTGTTGCGGGGTGCCCCCCGGCACAAGGGAGGACCGGAGCCTGACCGCCAAAAAAATAGAGCAAGAGACGCTGGAGGAAAGGCTATGGCTTCCCGGTGGCGGAAGTTCTGCTGGGTCAGGGTTTGACTCAGGCTGTGCAGCTAATTCTTCCCTTGTGGCTGGTTCATGGTGATCAAGTTAGTGGTGCGAGCGACGTATTGTGCGGATGCAGTTGAGCAGAAACACGACGCCCACAAGAAGACACAGTAGGAGGGCAAGCTGCAGAACGTCCACGATCTCCATTGCTGATTTCCTGATTCGCTGTCTTGACTCAAAAAGGAATGATGAAAGTAGGGATTAGTATAGCACTGCAATTCGGGATGCGGGGCTGACTCTTGGTGAAGTCGACCGCTGCAAGGGTGAAGAAAAAGGTGTAGGTGAGGTTAACAGTCTCTTTAAGCGAGGTTAACTTAACGGAGGCGCTCAGAACAGGGCGAGCTGACCACCGTCTTCCTCGCCGGGCGGAGGTACGATTTCGGGATTCCAATCGGGGAGAGGGACCAACTGGCCGACGCGAGAGCGCAAGCGTCGGACGGACTCCGGGGCATGGCCTTCGAAAGGATTATGGACGTAGCAGAACACATCTGTGCCATTATGGAGCAGACCGGCGATGCGCCTGGCCCACTTGTCGAGCAGTTCGTCTTGAGGGCGACGAATGGTTTTGTCGTCGGGGAGGGGGTCGCGGTCATGGCCGATAAGGCGTATATGGAGAGGGAGGGGCGAGTCGACGCCTGCGCAGGCAGCCTGCCAATTGGGATACGTATCCGGTTGGCCGGTGCGTTCGACAACGACGAAGCCGATCCGTCTCTCCATCAGGAAGCGGGCAAAGGCGGTTGTCATAAGATCAGCGGCCCGGACTTCGACGGAAAGGGGAACATCCGGGGCGAGTGTTGCCAGGTTGTCGATGAAATTGGCCAGGAGGCGCCCGGCGCGGCTGCGGGTAAAGGTAGCAGGGAATTGGATGAGGCCTGGAGCAGCGACGGGGCCGAGAGAACGTACGACATCCAGATAGGCTGCCGTTAACTGTTCCACCTCCACGAGCCTTTTCTCATGTGTGATTTCCCTGGGCGCCTTCAGGGAAAAAGTGAATTCTGGCGGTACGCTCTCGAGCCAGCTCAGTAATGTTTTGGGCTTGGGCAGAGCGTAGAAACTGGTGTTGACTTCGACGCTGTTGAAATTTGCGGCGTAGTAGCTGAGTTGCCGGTCGGCCGGAGTCTGGGGGGGATAGAATACGCCGCGCCAATCGGGAAAGCTCCAAGATGATGTGCCGAAGCACAATGTTCCCAAGTTTTCCGAATTCATAATCTCTTTTTTTGGGCCTGAAATGGGCGGGAATCGGCCCTAAAGTAGGGTCATTCTACAAATGCGAAGCTGTTATGTGCAACATGCACAAAAACACCTTTTCAATTTCATGCAGGATTGGCAGTGGATTCTGTTCTCCGATCAGTTATCCTTGCACGTAATCGCCGGTTTGTGAAGCGGTTGATGCGTCGGTGCTGCGCTCTGAGAGAGCAAAGCGGAGCGGATCAGCGCAGGAAGCACAGGCCCTTATCGTTTGTTTGGCTCATCTGCGCCACGAAGTGCGCGGGCGGCGACCAAAACCAGGGAAGTGTTCGCCGAACAGCAAGAGTGGAGAAGATGGGCAGTCTTATTTCAGGACTCACTTGAGGAAGGAGAACTTTTCGATGTCAATGCTTGTACGTGCTGTGACACACGGCTCGAAGTTGCGGGCGATACCCCTCGCCGTCCTGGGGCTGCTTGTTTTTGCCCCATCTGCTTTCGCCCAGGATGCGGCGCCCTTTACGACGGATGAAGTTGCTTATTCGGTAGACAACTTGATCCTCTTTGTTTCTGCAGTGCTGGTGCTGTTTATGCAGGCCGGCTTTGCAATGGTCGAGGCGGGTTTCAATTCGGCCAAGAACACCGTGAACATTATGTTCAAGAACATCATCGACCTGGCGAGTGGTGTTTTCTTCTATTTTCTGATTGGCTACAGCATTATGTACGGCGCGCCGTTACTTGGCGGTTTCTTCGGCTTTAGCGGATTCGGAATCTCGTCGACGCCGCCGGAAGCGATGGCTGGCAACTTGAATCCGCAGGTTGATTTTCTGTTCCAGGTGGCCTTTGCGGCGACAGCAGCCACTATCGTCTCGGGCGCCGTAGCTGGCCGGATGAAGATATCTGGCTATTTGATCTACAGCATTGTGCTCACCGCCATTATCTACCCTGTTAGCGGCTACTGGAAATGGGGTGGGGGCTGGTTGGATGCGATGGGCTTCTACGACTTTGCCGGGTCGTTGGTTGTTCATGCAGTAGGCGGTTTTGCTGCTTTGGCCGCGGTAATAGTGCTTGGGCCGCGTATCGGACGGTTCGGTGGCGGCTCGACCAATCCGCTGCCACCAAGCAACATGGCGATGGCTGCGCTGGGTGTCTTCATCCTGTGGATTGGCTGGTACGGATTCAATCCGGGTAGCCAGCTTGCATTCACGGGCGCGGTCAACACGGATGCGGTCATGCTTATCGCCACCAATACGACGCTAGCGGCGGCATTGGGGACATTACTGGCGATGATCTATGGCTGGGTCAAGACGGGCAAGCCTAACCTGAGCTACACGCTGAACGGTGCACTGGGCGGTCTGGTCGGCATCACGGCAAACTGTGATTCGGTCAACAATGTCGAGGCATTGATCATTGGTGCAGTTGCCGGCGTACTGGTGTGCGTAGGCATGGAGGCGCTAGAGAACTTCAAGGTCGACGATGCGGTTGGCGCATGGCCGGTTCACGGATTGTGCGGCATCTGGGGCGGTATTGCCACCGGTATCTTCGGAGGCCACCCCTTTATTGCGCAGGTCGTAGGTTCGATCGCTATACCAGTGTGGGCGTTCGTTTCCGCCTTCATTCTGTTCACGGTCATCAAGAAGCTGGGCGTGCTGCGCGTCTCACCGGAGGAGGAGCAGGCGGGTCTGGATCTCTCCGAGCATGGTGTTGGCGCCTACCATCTGGCCGGCGAGGAAGCTTGAGAGACTTTCCTATAGTGGGGGCAATCGCCCTCATGTGAGACTCTGTTCAATGTAAGGTGGAACTGGAAAACTGTTCCGCCACAGGTTTGGAAAGAAAACTGAAAGGAAGCGTCCCTCTCATGGAGTTCTGGAGATGAGAGGGACGCTTTTTGTTTGCCTGTAGTTACTATGCGACATACAGTGTCTGTCTTGGCCGGTCCTTCATCTTCGCCGCCATTCAGATTATCTGGTTGCGTATTCGGTTGGCAGCCGCAACTTTGGTTGGGCCGCACAGCTGTTATGAGGACGAACGGTCGGTGAGGCGTGGTTTTGGAGGGGGGCGTTGCGGGGGAATCCCCCCGCACAAGGAAGGGCCGAAGGCCCGACCGCCCAAAACAACAGAAGAGAATGTGAGGATTCCGGTCATTGACACAGGTTTTCCAGATTGTATAATCACAACCCAACGATATTTCACAAATGGCGCACCAGTGGCGAGGCGACATTTGATTGCCAGCCCAGTCTGGAAAGGACGCAGAGACGGGTGTACGTCCACTGTGATTGCGCCAGGACGACTCCAATTCTCGTTACGAGACTCCTGACTCTTTTTCCTCGGTTAATGGACGATAATCCATAGCCTGACAACTGCGCTGGAAGGATGCCCTGGAGAGGCAGACTATGATACGTAATAGCTTTGATATAGGGCCGGAAGGGTGGCACTCCTATGATTATCATGGGGAGATTGTGACCGGCGCGGGCATTTTTGTGCTGGCAACTTGGCAGAGAGAAGGGGGTGTCGACGGCTCCGGGTTCATCTGGGCTGACCAGTCGCGCTGGAGTACGGATGTGCCGGAGAGACCTATTTCGATTCTGGCGCTGATTCACTATCGGAATTGGGTGGGATTGGGTCCCGTCGATTTGCGGCAAGCGGAGGTGTCGGTTTGTCTGAGAGGCGATGATTTGAAACTGTATGGTGCGACCTGCTATTTCTGGGTTCATTCGCCGGGAGTTCGCTGGCACTTCAGCGGGAACCCGATCCCGATAATGGACGGGCAATGGGCGCCGGAGCCGAGCCGGTTTGTACTGGAGAACGACGAATCTCTGTGGCATCGCAGTTACAGCAGTGAGGAGTTCCAGCGCCGCAGCTATGGGCAGGGCGGGCCGCGACTCGACGATGTGCTGGGGGAGGTACATAGTTATGGCTTTTCTTTTATCGGATTCGACCGAGAGGTCCAGGGCAGACTGTCATTGGGCAAGTTCGAAATTGTTGCCGGCACATAGATGAACTCGCGCTGCCAGAAAAATGGGAAAAATCAAACAACCACAGACAGACCATTGGTGTATTTTCTTGAACTTGTGTTGTTCGCCAGATGGAAGGATAGAACAGGATGAACCAGCCTCGAACAGAAGGCGGCACGCCGATTGACATCGGCTCCCGCCTTGAGTTGATGGTAGACGAATTCCTTATCGCACGGTTGAGCGGAGGTGCAGTATTGCGTCTCAATCAACCTGTTCCCCGCGAGGCGGTGCTGGTGACCGACAGGCCGTGGGAGGGGAACTCTTGTACATCTTTCGCGATCTTCCAAGACGACGATATTTACCGAATGTATTACCTCGGTCGCCATTTCGTTACTACGGAGACGGAGCTGGATGAGGCCCCGCACCCGGACTTTGTCTGCTATGCCGAAAGCAGCGATGGGATAAGTTGGGAAAGGCCGGAGCTTGGGCTCGTCGAGTTTGATGGATCGAGCAGGAACAATATCATCCTTAGCAGCGAGGACGGCGCCTGTCCGGTGCGCGCGTTTGCGCCGTTCAAGGACGCGAATCCAGCTGCGGAAGCTGATGCCCGCTACAAGGCATGGGCTGTGCGGATTCCGCGCCTTGATGGTTCTGCGCCACGTCCAGGGCACAGCGCGGAGGTGCCGGATGGGCTGCATCCGTTGAAATCGGCCGACGGGATCCATTGGACGGTGATGAGCGACGGGCCGGTCATTGCCGATGGCCTGCTTGACTCGCAGAATCTGGCCTTCTGGGATTCCCTGCGCGGAGAGTACCGCGACTACCACCGCAACGAATTTCGCATCGCGAAGACGGGAGAGGAACCGTACGGCGCGCATGTGCGGCCGGGCGAAATTGGAGCAGGAGTGCGGGGCTCCCGCTATGGCCGCGATCTGCGTACGGCGACGTCGAGCGATTTTGTCAACTGGAGCGAGCCCTACTATGTGGACTACACGCAGGGGCGCACCGACGAGATATACAATAACGCCATCCTGCCCTACTTCCGCGCGCCGCACATCTTCGTGGGGCTGCCGACACGCTATGTTGACCACGGCTGGTCGCAGGCGGTGGAAGACCTGCCCGAAGTAGACGAGCGCCGCTTGCGAGCCGGCGTGAGCGAACGCTACGGCAGCGCTCTGACCGACGTCATGTTCATTAGCAGTCGCGATGGCCGCTTGTTCAACCTGTGGCCGGAGTCGTTCATCCGGCCGGGCTTGCGGCCCGAGGACAACTGGGTCTATGGCGACGGTTTTGGCAGCTGGGGCATAGTGACAACGCCCTCTCTGTTTGATGGCGCGCCGGATGAACTGTCGATCTACGCGTCGGAGGGATACTGGCGGGGCGAAAGCATGAATTTGCGGCGCTACACGCTGCGGGTCGACGGCTTCGCGTCGGTACAGGCACCTCTAGGCGGGGGAGAGCTGGTTACGAAACCACTGATCTTTGCGGGCAACCAACTGCAAGTCAACTTTTCTGCTTCAGCCGCGGGCAGTGTTCGAGTCGAACTGTTGCGGGACCAGATGGACACACCTGTTGAAGGGTTCAGTCTCGATGACTGCATTGAATTGCTCGGCGACGACCTTGAACGGATTGTGCGCTGGAATGGCGGCTCCGAAGTGGGCCATTTAGAGGGAGTACCTGTCCGGCTGCGTTTCGTATTGCGCGACGCGGATCTTTACGCGTTTCAGTTCGTCGCGAACTGAGCTGTTATGAATGTCCTGGATTGACTATGAACCATTTTAGTGAAGGCTCGCTTCCAGTCGACATTGGGTCCCGCCTGGAGTTGATGGTGGATGACTATTTGGTGGGACGGTTAAGCGGTGGGGCGCAACGCCGCCTGAACAGGCCGGTACCCCAGGATATTGCGCTGCGGTTGGACGCGCCCTGGGAGGGAAACGCCTGCGGAGGATTTACCGTCTTTGAGGATGACGGGCGCTATCGCATGTATTATAGAGGTCAGAATTTCGAGTACGACAGCAGTGGACTGGAGTCTCCGCGCGGCAAGCAGATTTGCTATGCGGCGAGCGACAATGGCATCCAGTGGGAGAAACCGGGGTTGGGCCTGGTGGCGTTTGACGGCTCTAGTGAGAACAACATAATCATGGATGGGGAGGATTTGCTGAACGGTATGTTCACTCCGTTCAAAGACCCCAATCCGGCCTGCGCGGCTGATGCTCGATACAAGTCTTTTGCTCTCATGCAGCGGGGCGGGGCGAGGGGGCTGTGGGCGTACAAGTCGGCGGACGGCTTTCAATGGTCGGAGATGAGCGACGGGCCGGTCATTACCCAGGGGCTGCTGGACACGCAAAATCTGGCGTTTTGGGACGGGGCGCGGGGCGAGTACCGTGCCTACCATCGCAACGAGTTTCGGTTGCCGCAGACGGGCGAGGAGCCATACGGTTCTCACCCTTTTCAGACAGGTCCAAATGGCCTTCAGGCGGGGTCGGAAAGACCTACGGACGGTAACAGGAAGCAGGACGGGGACCGGTTGCGCGGGTCTCGCTATGGGCGCGATATTCTCACTGCTACTTCTACCGATTTTGTTCAGTGGACACCATCGGTTTATGTCAACTACAGTGAGGGCCGACCGGACGAGCTTTACACCAATCAGATAATGCCTTACTTCCGGGCGCCGCATATCTTTCTGGGTTTTCCGACCCGGTATGTCGAACGGCCGTGGTCGGAGTCGCTGGAGGCTTTGCCGGAGTTGGCGCATCGCCGCATGCGCGCTGGGATCAGTGAACGCTATGGCACGGCGGTGACCGACGGCATGTTTATGAGCAGTCGGGACGGCTACAACTTCAGTTTGTGGCCGGAGTCCTTTATCCGGCCGGGCCTGCGACCGCGCGATAACTGGACCTATGGGGACAATTTTCAGAACTGGGGGCTCGTGACGACACCTTCTGCGATGGCGGGCGCGCCGGATGAGCTGTCCCTTTTTGTGCGGGAAGGGTACTGGCGAGACGGGGCAAGTGTATTGCGGCGCTACACGCTGCGCGTGGATGGTTTCGCTTCGGTGCAGGCGCCGTTGAGCGGTGGCGAATTCATGACGAAGCCGCTCATTTTTGCCGGCGGCGATCTTGTCCTCAATTTCTCGGCCTCTGCGGCTGGCAGCATCCGCGTGGAGGTGCTGCGCGATCAGATGAACACGCCGGTCGAAGGGTTTAGTCTCGAGGACTGTGTGGAGGTGTTGGGCGACGAACTGGCGCGGGTTGTGCGTTGGAAAGACGGCCGGACGTTAAGCGGTCTGGCAGGAACGCCGATTCGGCTGCGATTTGTGTTGCGGGATGCGGATTTATTTTCCTTCCGTTTTCGCGAGTGATCGGCTATCAGTTTTTAGTGCGATAGGGAGTTGCGAACCATGAGAATCACAGCCATAGAGACAGTCTCCCTGTTGGACCCCGGCAAAGCAACGGAGACGGTGGTGCGGGTGCATACGGATGAGGGCATCAGCGGGATCGGGCAGGCGGAGTCGCCGTCCCTCGTAATCGACGCCATTATTCGATGTGACGGTGGGCTGGAGGAGTTGTTGCGCGGAGAGGACCCGTTGCAGGTCGAGCGTCTGTGGCAGAAGATGTATGCCGCTACCGGGCTGTTTGGCCGGCGTGGTGTCACGATTGCCGCGATTGGCGCGGTGGAGACGGCGCTGTGGGACATCGCGGGCCAGGCGCTGGGAAAGCCTGTTTGTGAATTGATCTGGCAGGCTTGCTGCACGGTGACGGAGTCGAGCGACATCAAGGAGAAGGTGAGACCATACGCAACGGTCTACCCGCCGGGAGAGGACGTGGGCGAAATCGTCGAACGCTTCACACTGGCCAGGGACCGCGGTTTTCGGGCGATGAAACTGGAAGAGTGGCCGGGCGGATTTTCGCATGTCAGCATACAGCGGGACGTGGAGGTCGTGCGGACGGCGCGGGAGACGATAGGTGAAGAGCGCGATCTGTTGATCGACGTGCAGAACCGTTGGTCTGAGGTGGGGCAGGCGCTGGAATCGATCCGGGCGATCGCTGAGTTCAGGCCGTTCTTCGTCGAGGCGCCCTTGCCTGCTGACAACCTTGCCGGCCTGGCCCGGCTGGCAGATGCTGTGGACACGCGCATCGCGGTGGGCGACTGGGGGTTTACGACGCGATTCGAATTCGAAGAGATCATGGAGAAGGGGCGGGTGGACGTGGTGCAGCCCAGTTCGGTCCGCTCCGGGGGCATTCGGGAAATTACTCGCATCGCCGAGGCTGCCTATCGTCGCGGCCTGATATGCGTGCCTCATGCATGGTGCCATATGGTGGGGGTGGCGGCGGAGATTCATCTGGCGGCAGTGCTGCCGAATATGCCATATTTCGAGATGCCGATCGCCTTTCCGGATTCGCCGATTATTTCGGAGTTGATCACGCCGGCGGTGGAATTGGACGCTGACGGGCTGATCGAGGTGCCCAAGCGGCCGGGACTGGGTTTTGCTCTGAATGAAGATGTGGTGGAACGGTTTCGGGTGGCGCCGCATTGAGCGGCTGGATTGAAATAAGGGTAGATTGCGCGACGGCCTGCGACATTCGTATGCCTGAATGGGGGAATTGCGTGGGCAGTTGATTGAGGTCTTTTCTCTCCTCCTTCCACCACTTTCTTTCATCCCCGGTGGAGACTAACAGATGGCAAGGATATCGGCGGCACAGGCATTGATCCAGTCGCTGCGGGCGCAGGGCGTGGATACTATATTTGGGATCATCTCCAGCCACACGATGGAGATTTTCGACGCGCTCTACGACCATCAGGACGCCATCCGCTTCATCAGCGCACGCAATGAACAGGCGGCGGCGATGATGGCGGACGGGTACGCGAGGGTGACAGGCAGACCGGGCGTTTGTCTGACCAGTACCGGGCCGGGCGCGGCCAATTCGATGGGCGGCATCGGGGAGGCGTTTTCGGCCTCTTCAGCGGTTCTGACGATTACGAGTACAGCCGAGGAGCAGCTGTACGAGCGCGGCTTGGGCACGATGCACGAGACGAAGGACCAGCTGGGGATGCTCTCGACGGTGACACAGCACAGTGTCCATGTCAGCCGACCGGAGGAGACAGCGGAACGGGTAGGGGAGGCGTTTGAGCTTTTTCACAGCCGGCGCCCGCGGCCGATAGCGATTGAGATACCGGCAGACATTCAAGGCAAGGAAGCTGAGATTACGATACCGGCGCCGGTTCGAGTTGCGGCGCCGGCGGCAGATCGGGCCGCGGTCGAGGCGGCTGCGGCAATTTTATTGGCAGGCGGGCGGGTGGGCGTGCTGGCGGGGACAGGTGTCCACCGCTCAGGCGCGGCAGAGGCGCTTACGCGTCTGGTAGAGCGTCTTGGTGCGCCGGTATTCACGACGGCAAACGGCAAGGGCGCGATCGCGGAAGATCACCCGCTGAGCCTGGGCATGTATGGCGGCGAGTCCAATTTCCCACCAGGAGGACTGGAGGATCCGCGCCAGACTTTTGCAAACAGCCTGGACGTACTTCTGGTGGTCGGCTCCAGCCTTTCCTATTTCAGAGCAAAGTTGCAAGGTCTTCGTCAGCCGCCGCAACTGATTCATCTGGATATTGACTCCGAACCGATTGACATGCTGTATTCTGCGGCGGTGCGGCTGGTTGGCGACGCGAGAACGGTGCTGGGGCAGCTAAACACGGCGCTGGCGGACAAGGCCAGTCATGGCGATTGTGGTGAAAGGAAGGCGTCAGGATTCGCAGGCAAGGTGAGGGACGTCAGGGAGAAGATCAGAGAGTACAAGCGGCTGACCATGCCCAACGAGACGAAGATCATGGAGGCTATCCGGGCAGTGACGGCCAGGGACGCTATCTTTGTCGGCGACGTCGGCGTCTGCAACCACCGTGGTGCCAACTACTGTCTCGACATATATGCTCAGCGGAGTTACATGATCCCTGCGTGGGGCGGGCTGGGGTTTGGGTTGCCGGCCGCGGCCGGCGCGAAGGCGGGTTTGCCTGAGCGGCAGGTCATTTGTATCACCGGCGACGGCGGATTCCAGTTCAATATCCAGGAACTGGGCAGTTGCGTGCAGTATGGGCTGCGGCCGGTCATCCTCGTTTTCAATGACGAAGCCTGGGGACTGCTGCGTTTCTACCAGAAGAACCGAGGCGGGGGGCGCTACATTGCAAGTGACCTGCGCAATCCCGATTTCAGGAGTTTGGCTGAGGTTTACGGGGCACGCGGTGAGAGAGTCACATCGTTGCCTGAGTTGGTTCAGGCATTGGAGCGGGCGCTGGCGGCCGAGGCAGTTACGGTGATAGACGTGAAGACGCCTGACGGTTTTGCAAATTTCGGGTAGGCCGATTGTGTGGCATCGGTTGGAAGGGGAACCGGCAATCTCTTCCGACGACGTGACCCCGGCCGGATTGAGAAGGGGGATAGCCGCAGATGCAAGGGAAACTGACTTGCGGGTTGATTGGCCTGTCGCAGGGCTGGTATGCCGATCTGTTTGCGACGGAACTGCTGGCGATGAAGGATGTCGAGTTTGTTGGCGTTTGCGATCTTGGCAAAAGCCGGGAATATGTTCAGGACTGTATCGGTATGGGCGCGGAGTCGTTTGCGGCCAAGTTCGAGACTGTCCTCTATCATGATGCCGCCGATATGCTAGGCGAGAATCTCGATTTCGTGGTGGTGGCGAGTGAAATCGGGGAACACTGCGAGAACAGTTGCCAGGCACTCGAAGCAGGCGCGCATGTCTTTGCTTGCAAGCCGTTCAGCTTTGTCGCCGACGAGGTGCGCCGGGCGATGCAGGTTGCAGAGAGCAATCAGCGGAAAGTTTTGCCGGGCGTCCCTTCTCGATTTGAGGACGGCATGGTCGAAGCTGTGCGGCGCGTGCGGGCAGGGGATGTAGGCAGGCCGCTCACGGCGCGAGTTTTTGTCAATCATGCGGCGATGACGAGTCCCCCGTGGCAGCGGGACACGGCCAAGAGCGGTGGGCCGCTGGGCGAGTTTGGCACCTATGGATTCGACATTGTGCGGTGGGTTCTGGGCGAAGAGCCGGAGGAGGTCTTTGCGTATGGTGAGAATTTTATGCACAAGGGCCAAATCGAGAGTTGGGACAATGTGAAGGCGCTGGTCAGGTTCGACAGCGGTGCGCTGGGTAGTGTACACATCTGCACTTCGATCAGCTGGGAATACCCATTCTTCGATCTGGAGGTGGTGGGGGAAAAGGGTTGCGTGCGCACCGACTATCATAATTATCCGGTGGTGACGCACGGCACGTCGGCGGCGCGGTTGGCGCCTATCCGTTACGCGCCGATGAACCAGAGGGAGATCGCCCACTTTGTGAAGGCGGTGCGCAGCGAGGAGGAACTGCGCGTGACGCTGAAGGACGCCTATGCAGTGGCGAGGACGATTGAGGCGGTGCAGGAGAGTTTGACTGCGGGCGTGCCGGTCAGTATTGAGCTTTGAGATCTAGTGGGTCGCGCTTCAACCTGATGCCATGCGCAGGTGTCAAGGGTTGTTTACCAGATTTTTTGCGACCATCAACAATCATAGCGGCGCGGCCGGATTTCGGCAGATCCAGCCTGTGCCCGAGCTATTGACTGCTGATGCGGAGAAGGATAGGAGGTCAGGACGGAGTCCGTCTTCCTCTTATTCGCTGAAACGGAATGAGACTAGATCGGCGTCCTTGAGTTCGAAGCGCAAGCGCACCGGAATGCCGGCCAGCTGGCTCACGTCGGGTCCGTCTGCCCAGCGTACCACACGCGCCAGATCGTCGCCCAGCACGTCGACACAGTCGTCGAGCGCAAAGCCTGCGACGGGCGTATGTCTCCTCTTGGCCGTCTTTCCCCCTTTCTACGGCCCAATTCTAACATGTTACCTGGACCAGTTTTTGGGGGGCAGGTCTTTTGGGGGCGGTAGCCTCTTGCTCCATTCCTCAGAATCATCCCCTAAATGAATTCATAAGCAGACCCCTGCCAACCGCTAGTAACTGTTATTCTGTTAAGGGGTTTGGGTAACATTGGATATAATTCCCATAAATTTCATGGGTGATGGTCTGCGCGATGCGCTCGACCCGCGAACAAGCTTGGACTGATTAAGGAAGGCCCTGCGGAACCGGGGATTCTCGCCGGCCGCGACCCTGTAACTGATTGCAAGAAATCTCCACTCAGAAGTTGTTCCCCTCGTAGTCAGAAATACAAGAACTGATCGGGGATTGCCATGCGCTACCAAGAGGATAACAGGGCGGCGTCCTCCGTAGGCGACCTTCTGCCAGAATCTCTTTGTTGTCAAAGAGGAGTGCAACTCGGCCAGATGGCAGCCTGGTGCTTTGGCATGCTGTGGCCCTATATCGCCCGCTGCCAACAAGTGGATTGCGTAGGTCGGCTGCTCATGAACTACAACCTTTTGGAGCAGGGAGCGGAGCCAGTCGACTGGGGAGAGTACTGGGGCTTACGAATGCAGGGCACTTCTTCATGCGGACCGATGAGGATGGAAGTGTTCCGGCGAGCGGAGAGGAGCTGCGTTGCGCTTGGCATACGCGAGTCACCGACCTGAGAGTTTCTGGGGTACGATGTTCTTTCCTTGATCGGCGGCAACCGAGGTGTTACCATGGAGTACAACCGGTGACTGAATCAGGTCATGCGGGATTTAAGGAATCTAAGAAAAGCATAAGATTGGCAGAATCAAGTGTTGCTGGTACCAGCGCGATGAATGGCGCGTCGGAAAATCGGAGATTCACCTGAGCAGGCCGCCCACAGACCCAGCTGACCGATAAGTAGCCCGGACACTCCCTCACGCCAATTTGACGAGCAGGTGTTTCACCTTCGTATTGTCTTAGCATCTTTCAGCGGCGGCCGGCAGCCGCAGCCACCTTTAGTAGTAATTTGCGGAGAGAGAGATGAATGAAATCGAGCAGTACGAATTCGATCGAGTGGGATACATTACGATCCCCGGTCTGTTGACAGAGGATCAGGTTGGGAATCTGGCGGCGGCCATTGATGCGCTGGAGGAAGAAGCGGCAGGGCGCGTGGCGCAATCGCCGCGTTGGACAAGCGCGATAGGCCAGTTTGAGTATCATCACAACGTCGAGAGAGGATACTATGTCAACGGCGCCAGGGAAACGGGGAATACGCTGATGATCGAGGACTTTTTCAATGCCGACCCCGTATTTGATGTGCTGGTGGATCACGCGCCGACGATGTCCTATATCCACGCCATCGTTCAGGAGCGGCCGACGATCAACAATTCCGAAATCCGCATTCGCTATCCCGGGAACCAGACCGGCACCCATATGGGGGGGCCGATTGGCGGCAAGCACAGGTACGGTTATAACCAGGGAGGGTTCGACTGCATGATGGTGCGGATGGTCTATTTCGTGCATGACGTTGGGCCGGAAGACGGGCCTTTCTGCGTTGTGCCGGCGACGCACAAGAGCAACATGAAGTCGCCCTATCAGGGCACTGACCCGGACAAGGAACCGGGCATGATCGGACTGCCGGTAGAGGCTGGCGACTGCATTTTGTTTACGGAGAATCTGCGTCACGGCGGGCTGACCAATCTCTCCAACACGACCCGAAAGACGATCCATGTGGGCTACGGCCCGTTTTGGATGAAGTCGCAGAACATCGCGACAATGGATGAAGATCAGTACATTTTGCCCGAGACGTATGCGCGATTCACGCCGGAGCAACGGCAGCTCTTCCGGGCATGGCCGACGACGCTTGAACGGGAGTTCGGGGGAAATCACTGAGGATAGGGTCGCCATGCTTACGATAATCCGAGAAGAACTTGCCGGCATCCCCTCTCTTATATTGCGCGATACACGGGTTGATGAAGGCCCGGTCGTCATCCACTACCATGGTTGGACCGGCGACAAGGGCAGCATAGAGAACCCTGACCAATCGCTGGTGCAGTTGGCGTCGGCCGGGTTTTGCGTGGTGGCCCCGGACTGTTATGAACATGGTGAACGAAGGACCGACGCCTGGTTTCGCGCACAGTTCAATGGGTGGGCGTTTGTGTGCGAGGCGATGGACCGGACGCGGGCGGAGGGGAAGGCGCTTTTTGAGGCGGCTATGACGCTGCCGTTCAGTTCAGCCAGAAATCCGCAGGTGTGCGGCTCTTCGATGGGCGGCCTGATCGCGCAGATGGTATTCGCCGAGAACAGGTCGTATGTTTCGATGGTTTCGATTGTGGGCCGGTCGAGCTTTTTCCAAGCCGACGAGTGGTGTCGACAGGCGCAGCGAGGGACGTGGTGCGACGACTGGTGCGCGGAATACGGCACACAGTCCCATCCGGACCGCTTTGTGGACCGACCGGTCTTGTTTATTGACGGTGGTCTCGATACGGACTGCCCGGCGTCTACCAATGCGAAGACGGTGCGCCTGATCAACGAGCGGGGCGGGCGGGCTGAGCATTTCGTGGACCCGGAATTTGGACATGCGCGCTCGCCGTCGATGCGGGCCCGATTCGTAGACTGGCTGATCAGCCATGGCAAGCCTCCGCTGGTAAGCGACTGATCAGTGTGAGCGGGGGGCTGCGAGGCTGATTCGCTTGTTGCGATGTAATGTGGAAATCGGTCTTTCCCTCTGGTGGGTACCAGGCCTTATGGATTGGGCGAACTCAAACGTTCATCTTTGACACTTTTCGGGTTCATTCGAAACATTCCTGGTTGACGACGGCCAGATTGGCGGAGCGGCACTGCTGGGATGAAGGCGTACCGTCGGTGAGCGATGGTTTTGGAGGGGGGCGTTGCGGGGGCGCAGGCCCTGCACAAGGGAGGGCCGAAGGCCCGACCGCCCAAAGGCAAACAGGAAGTTTAGAGAAGCGAAGGAAGAACTCACTGTCCCGCAGGCATTACTCTGGGATGCGAGCAGGCGCAGACTGAATAGTGAATTTTCAAGGGAAGAGAAGGTAGTAAACAGGAGTATGGCACATGGATAATGGTGCGGATGTGCGACACGATGTCAAAAGGATCATCGCCGAGATGGATGAGCGCGGCTACTGTGTCATCCCTGCTGTGATCGCTCCGGAAAAGGCGGATGAAGCCCGAACCGTGCTGGAAGGCCTGCTGGCCGAGGAGGCGACGGAGGGTACGTGGCGGGCGAAGACGCAAAGGGTGGCGCGCATCGCTGTGAAAGATCCGATCTTTGTGGAACTGATGACCCATCCACTAATCCTTTCGATCTGGAGAGAGTATCTTGACGAGGATGTGATTTGCTCCACATGGACGGCGAACACCTCTTATCCTGGATACGACCGGATTGGATGGCACCCGGATTTCCCATTCCAGCGGGTGAACCAGCCCTGGCCGACGGACAATGTAAGCGGGCAGACGATGTGGCTGCTGGATGACTTGACGGTCGAGAATGGGGGCACTGGCATTGTGCCCTACAGCCATCTGAAGGGCCACCGACCGGCGCCAGAAATCGCTCACGAGTGGATCGAGGGGGCGGAGATCCTGACCGGGCAGCGCGGCAGTGTGATGGTGATGAACGGACGGACGTGGCACTCGGCCCGGCCCAATGTAACTGACAAGGCGCGTTCCGTTCTGTTGGGGATGTATACGCGTCCATTTTACGTGACGCAGGAGGACATGCGAGCGCAGTTGGCCGACCTGGACAATCCTTCGGAGTTGGTGCAGCAGATAATGGGCGCGTACCAGCACCAACCGGGCCTTGTGAGCAACAATTATTAGGCCGCGCGTGCAGAAAACAGTACGTATCCTGACAGGGCAGGGCGCGATTCGGTTGCCGTCGATGTTACCGACCCACCCCCAGGGGGCAGTTGCGTAGAGTGATCAACACTTTAGGGGAGGAGGAAGGTTATGCCTTTGATCAACCTGAAACATGCAGAAATGTTTGTAGAGGGCCTGGACCATCCCGAGGGGGTGGCGCTGGGGCCTGATGGCAACTTATATGCCGGGGGCGAAGCGGGGCAGGTCTACCGGATTGACTATGAAGAGCGGCATTTGGAGGAATACGCGGATACGGGCGGCCTCAACCTGGGTATGGCCCTGGACGCCGCCGCCAATGTGTATATCTGTACGGCCGACCGCGGGGCCGTCTACAAGGTGACACCGGCTGGTGAGGTGAGTGAATACAGTAGCGGCAGCGAGGGGAGGGCGATGAGCACGCCCAATTATCCGGCGTTCGATGCGCAGGGGAATCTCTATGTGACCGATTCCGGATCATGGTATGGTAACGACGGTTGCATCTTCTGCGTTACGGCGGATGGAACAACGGCCTTGATCGATACCGACAACAGCAGTTTCCCCAACGGTTGCGCGGTCAGCCCCGACGGCCAATTCCTATATGTCGCGATGTCCCTCAGTCCCCCTCAGATTGTGCGCTTTCCGATTGAAGGAGGCCGCAAAGTCGGACCGACCGAAAAGGTTGTCGAACTCCCCCACATTGTGCCGGACGGACTGGCCTTCTGCGCGGACGGCAGTTTTCTGATTTCCTGCTACCGGCCTGATACGATTTTGCGGGTTCTGCCCGATGGCGATCTCACGGTCCTGATGGACGACTATGAAGGAACGATCCTGGGAGCGCCGACCAATGTCTGTTTTGGGGGCCCGGATCTGTCGGTGCTGTTTTGGGCCAACCTGGGGCGCTGGCATCTTGGACAGAATGCCCATACTGGGCTGCGAGGGGCGGCACTATTTTATCCTGACATCAGTTCATCATAGGAGTAGAGGCAGAGGGGCGTTGGACCAGGGGACTGTCAGTACCTTCATTGGCAGCCCCTATTCAGTGGGCTATAATGGCAGATAGTGAAGTGTGGATAACAGAGTCGCAAGCCGTAATCCACTAACCACTTAATGCGCCCCTCCTTGCCATCAAAGAAGCTGTCATGACCTACGGCGCGAGCGCTGGAACGAATCTACTCCCCGTATCCTCACAACTGGGGCGGTACCGGATACTTGAACCATTAGGGCAAGGTGCGACGGCCGTTGTTTACCGCGCGCAGGACCTGACCGGCCGCCAAGTGGCTCTGAAGGCCCTCAACAGCGTGGCGGCCAGCCAACCTCATATGCGCGCATGCTTCGAGATGGAGTACCGCACGTTGGCGCGGTTGCGCCATCCGGGAATCCTGCGAGTGTACGATGCCGGCGAGGCCAATGGCCGCCTTTTCATAGCGATGGAGCTGGTCGAAGGCGGAACATTGGAACAGTTTTTACAACGGGCCAAGTCGATCGGTGAAGTCGCGGCCATCGACATCGCTCGCCAGATCGCAGAGGCGCTGGATTACATCCACGAACTCGGTTATGTCCACCGGGATGTAAAGATATCCAATATTCTGCTGGGATCGATGGGACGGGCAGTACTCTTTGACTTCGGTACTGTCTACGCCCTCGACAGTCCGGTAAACAATGCCCCTGGCATTTATGGTACGCCGGCCTTCCTGGCGCCGGAGCAGATCCGCGCCGATTCGGAGCCGGACAGACGCTCGGACTTGTACAGCTTGGGAATCGTTCTTTATCTGATGGTTTCGGGGCGCCGACCTTTTTACGGTTCACGGGAAGAGGTGCTAGATGCGCACTTGACGCAGGAACCGCCGCCGCCTTCGGCGTGGGGTTGGGTATCGCCTGAACTGGAGCGGATCATACTCAGGGCGCTGGCGAAGAAGCCGGAGGAGCGCTTTGAGAGCGGCGCCGACTTTGCGCTGGCGTTGCGAGAGGTGGAGGTGGAAACGGAGGAACCGAAGCCGCGGCTTGCTACACGTTTGCGAGCGTGGCTACAGGATACGGTACGACCAGAGTAAGCGCGGGCGAGGCTGGCGGCGGTGCTTTTGCAGGGGCTCCGTCAGTCATCGAGGCCGTTGATCAGAGCCAGTTTCACTTCACCGATGGCCCGCGTAACGTCGATTTCGCGGGGGCAAGCCTGGACACAGTTGAATACGGTACGGCAGCGCCAGACGCCGTCAACATCGTTGAGAACACGCAGCCGCAGATCTGCGGCGGTGTCGCGGTCATCGAATATGAAACGGTGGGCCTGGACGATAGCTGCCGGGCCGATATAGTCCTCGTTGGCCCAGAAGCTGGGGCAGGAGGTCGTACAGGCAGCGCACAGAATGCACTTGGTGGTATCGTCGTAGCGTTCGCGGGCTTCCTGGCTCTGGTAGCGTTCGCCTGAAGCAGGGAGTTGGTCGTTAATCAGATAGGGCAGTACGGCCCTATACTTGGCGAAAAAGGGCTCCATATCCACCACCAGGTCCTTGATCAACGGCATCGTGCGGAGCGGTTCGACCTGGCAGACATCGCCGACGTCCTGCATGAGCACTTTGCAGGCCAGAGCGTTGCGGCCGTTGATCACCATGGCGTCGCTGCCGCAAATGCCATGAGCGCATGAGCGCCGCAAAGTGAGGGTACCATCCTGGTACCATTTTACCTGGTGCAGGGCGTCCAGTACGCGGTCACTTCCTTCCACATCAACCCAATATTCTCCCCACCAAGGCTTGGAATCGGTCTCCGGATTGAATCTGCGAATTCGCATTTGGATGCGCATATTAGTAGGTTCGCTCCTTGGGATGGTGAATGGTGATGCTCACGGGCGCGTATTCCAAGCTGACCTTCCCATCCACTTTGGTGGCGTAGGTATGTGTTAGCCAGTTCTCATCGTCACGGTCTTTATGATCTTCGCGGCTGTGCGCCCCGCGGCTTTCCTGGCGGGCTAATGCGCTGGCGGCGGTGACCTCTGCAAGGTCGAGCAGGTTTTGCAGCTCGATGGCTTCGAGGATGTCGGTATTGAAGCGCTTGCCCTTGTCCATGACGGTGATATCCTGGGCGCATTCCTGCAGCTCCCGCACGCGCGTCAGGGCAGACTGTATGCCCTCTTCGGTGCGGAAGACGCCGACGTTGTCCATCATCAGCGACTGCATCTCGGCGCGCAGATCAGCGACATTGTATTGGCCATCATGTTCCATCATTTTCTGTAGCATTGCCTGGGTAGGCTCCCACGTCTCTGCCGGCAGTTCGGCCCAATCGTTTTGCTGGGCATAAGCGGCGGCGGCTTTGCCGGCGCGCTTGCCAAAAACGACCAGGTCGACAAGGCTGTTGGTGCCAAGACGATTGGCGCCGTGTACGCTGACGCAGGCCACTTCGCCGGCGGCGTAGAATCCGGGCACGACGTCACCGTGGGCATTGCGTTGCACCTCGCCGTCGACGTTGGTGGGGATGCCGCCCATAGCATAGTGGGCAGTAGGCTGCACGGGCATCGGCTCGACCGCGGGGTCGATACCGAGATAGGTCTTGCAGAATTCGGCGCTGTCGGCCAATTTGGTTTCTACGACCTGGCGTCCGAGGTGGGTGGCGTCGAGATGGACGTAGCGCCCGCCGTCGATGCCCTTGTTGTCGCGTACCTCGAGGTAGATGGCGCGGCTGACTACGTCGCGGCTGGCAAGGTCTTTCAAGTTGGGTGCGTAGCGCTCCATGAAGCGCTCGCCGTCACGGTTACGCAGAATTCCGCCCTCGCCGCGCACTCCTTCGGTGATAAGAATACCCATCTTGTAGATACCGGTTGGGTGAAACTGGAAGAACTCCATATCCTCGAGGGGGATGCCTTTGTGAAGGGCGATGGCGGGGCCGTCGCCGGTGAGGCTGTGGGCGTTGCTGGTAATCTCCCACATTCGGCCAAAACCGCCGGTTGCGAAGATGAGCGCTTTTCCGTGGAAGACGTGCAGGTCGCCGCTGTCGATCTCGTAGGCAACGACGCCGGTGGCCTGTCCGTCGTCGGAAAGCAGCAGGTCCAGGACGTGAAACTCATCGAAGAAACGCACGTTATGGGCGATGCACTGCTGGTAGAGCGTCTGCAGGATCATGTGGCCGGTGCGGTCGGCGGCGTGACAGGCGCGGCGGACAGGCTTCTCACCGAAGTTGCTGGTGTGGCCGCCAAACGGACGTTGTGCGATTTTGCCCTCGGGCGTGCGATCGAAGGGGAGACCCATGTGTTCCAGTTCGTAGATAACTTCGACTGCTTCCTGGCACATGATGTCTACCGCATCCTGGTCGGCGAGGTAGTCGCTGCCCTTAATGGTATCAAAAGTGTGCCATTCGGCCCGGTCCTCTTCGAGGTTGCCCAGGGCTGCGCCGATCCCGCCTTGGGCGGTGCCGGTATGGCTGCGGGTCGGATAGAGTTTGGTCAGGACAGCGGTATCACTGCCCTGGCTGGCATATAAGGCGGCCATGAGGCCGGCGCCGCCAGCACCGACAACGATTGTTTCAAATTTATGCGTATGGATCATCTTGCCCTCATATATCGAAGCGGAAGCAGTTCCGGCGGCTACCCGATTCCGAGCAGTCGTCCCAGACCGCCAGCACCCAGAATAATTGCCAAACTACCGGCCAGAATCAGCAAAGCGCCGACACCATAAACCAGACCGGTGAGCATAAGATTGAGAATCTTGTTATGTACGTAATCGTTGATTGAAAAGCGAGCGCCGTTCATGCCGTGAGCCATGCCGATGAACAGAAGCGAAGCGTCGAACAGGCGCCAGAAGACACCGGCGGGGCCTGACCAGCGCTCGGCAATGTTGTCGAAGGTGATGTTTTCGACGCGCACAAACATGTGCATATAGAGCAGGTGGAACACCACGGTGACGAACATTACCAGCCCGCTAAGGCGCATGAACAACCAGATTTTGTGTTCGTGATTGGTTCCACCGTAGCGGAGTTTTCCCTTTATTGGTCGACTAGATGATGAAAAAGCCATGTTGTGTTCCTCAGAAGACGCCATTCAGAGTGATTATGGCTGCGGGCACCAGTACGAGAACAACAAGTGCCAGTTCGATGCGCACGATCGTCCGCTGGTATTTGCCCAGTACCGGGAAGAAGTCAATGATGATGATCCTCATGCCGTTGGCCGCGTGATAAAGGACGCCAAATAGGAGGAAGACCTCCATGACTTTGGCCGGCGGCGAGGTGTACAGGACCTTGTGGACCCATTCGTACGGCTCCGGTCCGATGGCGGCGATGAAGATGCTGACGATGTGCATATAGAGGAAGAGCACGATGCCAAGACCGCTGGCCCGGTGCAAAATCCAGGCCCATTGGCCTTCTGCTCCCCTGTAGGATATGCCTCTGTAGATCGATGCTACGAGGGCAGCCATAGGCTGGGATCTCCTTTTCGCGACTTGCGAATCTGAGATGGGAGATAGATGCAGGACACTTTGATTAAGTGAAATTAAGTACTAACACGAATCATAATCATCCCCGGTGATCCTGTCAATTCAGACCGGTGAATGAAAACGATCTGCAGGATGAAACTGCCCTAATACCAGTATGTTCCGGGGTGTATCAAGAAAGGTAAAGCGACCTGGTCGAGGCAAGCGGCTGTTATGTTCTAGGGGAGCTTGGACACACACGCGGACACGCTATCAGCACTCTCTGTTTCGAACAGTCGCAGGGCGGCACGAGACCCATTGGCCAGGTACGCGCAGCGATTCGTTTTCGCCCAGATGCGCTCGTCTACTACCGGCTTTCACTCCAACTCATGCTCGCCAGGAGCACGTCGGGCTCCCAGACATCGATCTTGACGGTTGGTGTCAGGGTCTCGACGTTGTACACGACAAGCCGTAACTCGTACACTCCCGGCGGGAGGCCAGCCGGGATTTCGAGGTCAAACCATGTGTCGACAGGATTTTCTTCTGACCATTTGCTCGTTGCCATGGACTCCGAGTCGGCCAGGACTTCGTCCTGGTGGAGGACTTTACGCCCATTCTCGTCGTAGAGGCGCAAGGAAATTGCGTAATCGACTTGCATTTCTGGTCCGGTCTGCCAACGCATGCCCACTCGAAGAGGGAGATCCTGACTCAGAATAATCGTCTCGCGGGTGGAAAGGCGCTCGTCGCCCTGCTCCAGTAGATATTCCAGCAGATCGATGCCGCCGTCATAGTTGACCTCCGCGCTTTGCTGGCGCTGTTGCTGGACGGGGTCGCCGCCGCCGGTCATGAGGTGCCGGATACGCGGCAGAAGGTCGGCTGAGGAGGCGACCAGCGCGAACTTTCCGTCGGCGATACTGGAGCCGCTGATGCCGATTACCGCGCCTGTATCCGATACGAGGGCGCCTCCGCTTTGTCCGCCGGCGATGGAAGCGTCGGTCTGAAAATAGGTGATTCCCCCTGAACCGGTTTGCCGCAGACGCGACAGGATCCCTTTGACTATGGTTGGCTGTGGGAAGGATTCGAATTCGGCCGGGTAGCCAATCAGGTACATATCTGCGCCGATGGGCGTGTTTTCGCCGTCAATCAGGGGGACAGGTTCCATAGAAATGTCGATCGGTCCGAGGACTGCCAGGTCGGTCTCCAGCTCCCACCCTCTTACCGGTACGCCATCGAATTCGGCTCCGTTGGGAAAGACTACGCGGGCAGTCTCGGAGGGATAGACTACATGGCGATTGGTAACGAGGAATCTGCCTTCGATGAGGACGCCGCTGCCACTGGTTTCAGCAGTCTGGATGTAAGCGATTGCCGGTGAAACTTTGGTGAAGATCTGGGCGGAGGAGAGCTTCGGCGGGATAAAGATATCTATCGTGGCGCCTTCGGTGTTAGCCGTCGTCACCAAAGGTGCATAGATCCATGCCAACGAACCAATAAACCGGATCCGCCACCAGTCGCTCGTCTGATTAATACCAATGATCGGAAACAGATCTCCTGGCTTCGCAGAGCCGACGATGGGGTAGTAGGTGCCAGGCCCGCTACGGACTTTCATGTCCCTCTCGACAAGCACGAGCGGCTCGGGTACAGGTGTCTGGGTGGGCTTGGAAGTTACATCGGGGAGAACTTCAGGTATTGACGTCGCGTTGGAAGGAGTAACCGACGAGGTAGGTTGCGCTACCGCAGTTACAAGGGAATTGACGAACTCGGGACGATCCTCAAGGAAAAAGGAATAAGCCAACAGGAAGAGCAGGACACCGATGACTATACTCTGAATCCACCACCTGTTTGCCGTGCGTTTCGATGGCGGAGAGTCAAGGGAATGTCCGCAGTGCCCGCAGAGTAGCTCTGTTTCCGGGATGAATTGGTCGCAGCCAGGGCAACGTCTGTAAAGTGTTTCTGCCATTGGAAAATCTCAGTCAGATGGAGAGATTTTCGCCGTCTCCAGTTTTCGCACATTCCAAAAACTGGAGACCCGCGCAGCATGCCCAACTGCGCTGTTACGGGCAATGCGTTGCGGCAGCGCGCCCTTACATATTGTCGATCAGCGCCTGGCCGAATTCGCTGCACTTGAGGAGTGTCGCGCTCTCCATCAGACGTTCGAAGTCGTAGGTGACCCGTTTCTGGCCAATGGTTGTTTCCATCGACTGGACGATCAGGTCAGCAGCCCGGTGCCACCCCAGATGGCGCAGCATCATTTCGCCGGACAGAATTACCGACGAAGGATTGACCTTGTCCTGGCCGGTGTATTTGGGAGCGGTGCCGTGGGTAGCCTCGAAAATGGCACGGCCAGTCTCGTAGTTAATGTTGGCACCGGGAGCGATACCGATACCGCCCACCTGTGCAGCCAGGGCATCGCTGATATAGTCGCCATTCAGATTGAGGGTTGCCAAGATGTCGTATTCGGCCGGGCGGGTAAGGATCTGTTGCAACATAGCATCGGCGATGACATCCTTTATGATAATGTCTCCGTCCTTTGCTGCCGGTATTTGGCGCCAGGGGCCGCCATCAAGAAGCTGGGCGCCGAAGCTCTCATCGGCGGTCTGGTAGCCCCAGTTGCGGAAGGCCCCTTCAGTGAACTTCATGATGTTGCCTTTGTGCACGAGCGTCACACTCTCGCGCCCGTTGTCAAGCGCGTATTGGATGGCGGCGCGCACGAGGCGGTCTGTCCCCTCCTGGCTGACAGGCTTGATGCCAAAGCCGGCAGTGTCGGGAAAACGAACTTTGGTGTAACTTTCGGCGAAGGCTTCGCTGAACAGCCGCTTGAAACGCTCGGCTTCCTCAGTTCCTTCTTCGAACTCGATTCCTGCGTAAATATCCTCTGTGTTTTCGCGAAAGATTACCATATCCACCAGGTTCGGCTGCTTGACCGGGCTGGGGACGCCATTAAAGTAGCGAACGGGACGCACGCAGGCATAGAGATCCAGCCGTTGGCGCAGGGCGACGTTAATACTGCGAATGCCGCCTCCTACCGGAGTTGTCAGAGGGCCTTTGAGCGCGACCATATATTCGTCGATTGCGTCCAAAGTTTCCTGTGGCAGCCATACGATCTCCTGGTAGACATCGTTGGCCTTGTCGCCGGCGTAGACCTCCATCCAGACGATTTTTTTCTGGCCGCCGTAGGCCTTGGCTACCGCGGCATCCAGCACGGGCTGACTAGCCGCCCAGATGTCCGGACCAGTGCCGTCGCCTTCAATGAAACAGACGATGGGATTGTCTGGCACCTGTAAATTTCCGTCCTGATCGATGTCGATCCTTTCGCCTTCGGTGGGAACGACGATCTTCTCGTACGCCATCAGTGCAAAGCCTCCAATTGGGGTGGTTAAAACAGTACTTAAGCCAGGTCTTCTTCTACTTTTGCAAGCCAGTGCGCGTCAGCACGGCTGAATATTTCGCCGGAGCGTTGCCGGCTCCATGGCCCGACGAGCCAATAGATCAAGCGTGCGGCCGTTTCCGGACTAAGCAGACTGCCCTGATGGTGGGCTTCATGAAAGCGACTGAAGTCCAGACCCGAATCGTAGGTGTCGATGCTGCGAATGTCCGCCTGCATTTCAGTATCGACCATACCGGGCGCGAGGGCGTTAACGGTCAGGCCGGTCACGCCCTCAGCCTGCAGTTCCGCGGCCAGGTAGCGGGTCAGCACGTTGAGACCGGCTTTGGCGGCGCTGTAGGCACTCCATCCGGGCACAACGCTATCGGCTGCGCCGCTGGTGATGTTGAGGATGCGGCCGTAACGCTGTTCAATCATAATAGGCAGGACGTTGCGGGCCATCTGAAACGGACCGATGAGATTACAATGGATATTGTAAGCCCATTCCTCCGGGTCGGCCTCAAATACTTGCTCGACCGGCCAGACGGTGCCGGCGTTGTTGACCAGGATATCGACGCGGTCGAATTGGGTAAGTGCCGCTTCCACTACCTCTTCGATCTGATCGGGGTTGGCGACATCGCAAGGAACAGCGATGGCCTTTGCGCCTGCGCCCCTGATTTCTCTGGCGACAGCCTCAATCTGGTCGTCGCTGCGTGCGGTGAGGACGACGGCTGCGCCGGCCGCGGCCAACAAGTGTCCCGCGGCAGCGCCGATGCCGCGGCCGCCTCCGGTGATGATCGCTACCTGACCTTGAAGTTTCTTCACTGTCGTGCGTTGCGCCATTAGACTAGGTGCTTTGTCTCCCCGCGACAAGGCTGGGAAACGACAGGCATGGTGGTCAACGGCGGGTTGTCCGCTGCGTTAATGTTCGTCCCTAAACTGTCGTGCAGTGTACCAGAAGCGCACGAAATCAACTATTTTATGGGATGGGCGCATACAGTATTAGGGCAGTGTGTGTCATAATATCGCGAGTGGCGCCTTGATTGGGCGCCTGCGTCGAAAGACTTGAAAAAACTTAAGGGGAACTTCCAAGAAATGTATAACTTTTTCACACAGGCCCATGACGGCTGGCACTATTTGGCAGCGCTGGCAATGGTTGTAGCGGTAGCGGCGTTTCTATTCAATTGGCTGCGTGGGCAAGAGTGGAGCAGGTTGGAGCAACGAATCGGGCTATACGCCATCATAGTTGTGGACATCCAGTTGCTGCTGGGGCTGACACTGTGGGGCGTGGGTGCGAATTTGGGCATAGTAGGAGCAAACCCAGTCCGTACTATAGAACACCCTTTTACGATGCTGCTCGCCATTGTTCTGCTGCACGTCGGCTGGGTATGGACAAAAAAGTCGGATGTGTCGGTCCGTTTGCGGAACGGCGCCTTGACATTTGTTGTCGCGGGGCTGTTGGTGCTGGCAGGCTTGACGCGCGTCTATTAAGTTCTGAAGTGAAGCGCAGGATGGAGCGACCGGTTCAACTTCTGCGGCGGCTCCATCCGTTTTCATATTGCGGGGCTCTGGCTCGTCCCGCTGTCAGCCGTCGTATTCGGCAAAAGCGGCCACGACATTTTGTCCGCCGAAACCGAAGGCATTTACGATGGCGTGGCGGACGGGACAGTGGAGTGGTTCATTGCCGACGACGTCAACGCCAAGGTCGGGGTCTTCAGTATAGTTGATTGTCGGAGGGATTATATCCTCACGGATTGACATAACCGCGGCCAGTGCGGACTCGGCGCCGGCGGCGCCCAAGGCATGGCCGACCATGCTTTTGATGCTGGTGGTCTTGGGCGTTGGCTGACCGAAGACCTGGCGGATGGCGAGGGCTTCGACCTCATCGTTCAACTCTGTTCCTGTGCCGTGGGCGAGGATCAGGTCCACATCTTCAGGGGCGAGGTGAGAAAAGCGCAGGGCTTTTCGAATGGCGCGGCTGGCGCCTTCGGCACTGGGGTCGGGTGCGGTCAGGTGGTAAGCGTCGCCTGTAAGTGCGCCGCCGAGCACTTCTGCGTAGATGTTGGCCCCGCGCGCTTTGGCATGCTCTTCAGTCTCCAGGATCATCGTTACGGCGCCTTCGCCGCTGACAAATCCATTTCGATCGATAGAGAAGGGGCGGCAGGCCTGCTGGGGTCTGTCGGTATCTTTGGAAAGCGGTCCCATATTACCGAAGGCCGCAAAAGTCAGCATCGATATCGCCGATTCTGTGCCGCCGGCGATCATCACATCGGCTTCACCCCTCTGCAGAAAGTGAAACGCCTCCAAGATCGAGTAATGGCCGCTTGCGCACGCTGCGGCGCTGGTCATGACCGGTCCGCGGGCACCAACTGCCATGGAGACAACACAGCTTGCCGCATTGGCCATGGCGCTGGGTACAACGAAGGGACCAACCGTCTTCCAGGACTTTTCGACCAGCTTTTCGGTGGCATGCTCGATTTCGATGATGCCGCCGCCGCCGGTGGCCATCATTACACCGACTTCGTCGCGATTCTCGTCGGTGATATCCAGACCTGCGTCGGTCAACGCTTGTTTAGTGGCAGCTACGGCAAACTGAGTCGCGCGGGCGGTGCGGCGGATGAACTTGCGATCCATATATTGCCGTGCGTCGAACCCCTTTACCTCACAGGCTATGCTATAGGGCATTCCCCCGGGATCGAATAGAGTCAATGCCCCAGCACCGGATTTACCGACCAGCAGGTTTTTCCAAAATGTGTCAGGGTCATTGCCAATGGGTGTGATCGCGCCCATGCCTGTGATCACAATCCGTTTCATGCTTTCCTTCCTTATTCATCCTAGTCGCGCCCCTAAGGATTTGGGGCGCATATCACACTATCGGGCGAAGCGTGGCAGCCGGGCACATTAACTTCTGTTTTGCTTGCTTGCTACAACGTCCCGGACAATTGAAAATGAGCAGTTGCCTGAGCCTGTCTAAGACAGGCGGCACTTTCTCAGGGTCTGCAAATCGAGCATGTGGAGATTATAGAGTAGAGAAGTCTTGACGTCAAAATCATAGTGATTTTCTGGAAAATTACAAAAGGGGGAATTAACAAGGAGTGAAAAGGGCCCACAGGCAAGCCGAACGTACTAGGTAGAGCCGCGTCGCGTTTTCCATCCTGACTACTACGGTTACGCCTTACCCAGAAGAGCCGCGAGCAGCGCCATACGGATGTACATGCCGTTGCGCATCTGACTAAAGTAAGCGGCCCTGGGGTCATCGTCGATGGCGTAGCTGATCTCGCCGACACGCGGCAGCGGGTGCATAACAATCATTTTCTCCTTGGCCTGGGACATCAATTCCGAGTCGACTACGAAAAAATCTTTGACTCTATCGTATTCGGCCAGGTCGGTAAAACGTTCTCGCTGCACACGTGTCATATAGAGGACATCCGCTTCACCGATGACCGAGTGCAGGTCTTCAACCTGGCTATAAGAGTGACCGGACGCATTAACAGCATCAATCACATCGGCAGGAAGACGCAGGATTTCCGGGCTGACGAATACAAAGGAGACATTGTAGTTAAGTAGAAGTTTGGTCAAACTGTGCACTGTGCGCCCATAGCGAAGGTCTCCGACCATAACGACTTTCAGTTCGTCAATTTGCTGCAACTCTTCTTGGACCGTGAAAAGGTCGAGCAGGGCCTGGGTAGGGTGTTCGCCGACACCATCGCCAGCATTGATGACAGGCTTTTTGGCATAGAAGGCGGCGGTTGCGGCTGCGCCGACATCCGGATGGCGAATGACGATTACGTCGGCGTAGCACTCAAGCGTACGGATGGTGTCTGGCAGACTTTCGCCTTTACTGACAGAACTATACTGGACATTGTTGATAGGGATGACCTGCCCGCCCAGGCGCTGCATGGCCGCTGTGAAGCTGGAGCTGGTGCGGGTAGACGGTTCATAGAAGAGATTGGCCAGGATTTTGCCCTGCAACAACTCGGCGCCGCCGAAACGCTCGACCAGAATACGCATCTCGTGAGCAATGCCAAAGACGGCGTTAAGCGAAGCGCGATCGAACTGGTTGACACTGAGAATGTCCTCACCTGCAAAGCTCTCAATCGTGTTTGTCATCTGTCCTTTGCCTGTACTTCATAATCTAGGTTTTGGTGTAACTACTCAGCCGCAACTGATTCGCAGCCCTGAAAGAGGCAAGCAAAAGTGTTCTTTCTCCCCTCACTGTTGTATTATGGGCGGTCGGGCCTTCGGTCCTCCCTTGTGCAGGGGCTGCGCCCCCGCAACGCCCCCCTACAAAACCATGCCTCACCGACCGTGTGCCTTCTTCGCAACCCGTCGGCTGGCGAGCATGGCGGCGGCTGCACTCCAGTTGCGTCACCAAGAGCCTGAATGGTTCCAAGAATGACTGGCCGGTCAACTACTGTGGCTTAGTAGTTACGTTTTGGCTAAGAACGCCTACCCTGGCCTCAAGTAGAGATTGCGCCGAGGCTGGTAATACAGGTCAGACCTGTGACTCGCCCCTACCCGGTTTCCTGGAAGAGAACGCGCCCACTGCCAGGCGCGGCCAGGACTCGCTCGCCATCAAAAACTGTTTCTCCCCTCAGGACCACCTTTTCGACCCGACCCTTCACGTACCGCCCGGCAAATGGTGTCCAGCCGCAGCGTGTGCGCATCTGCGCATCGTTCAGTTCGTACTTCTGACTCGTGTCCACCTCAATCCAGGTCTGCGGCTGCTCCGCAAGACCGTAGATGCGGCGGGGATTCTCGACGCAGCGCAGGAGCAGTTCGTCCAGCTCCAGTTGTCCGGCGTCGATTGCTGTCAGCAGCAGGGGGAGCATAGTTTCTACGCCGGGGACGCCGGGGAGCGGGACGTCTGAGGCGTGAACGCTGCTGTTCTCTTCTTCGCTTTCTTCAGGTGAATGCATGCCCTTTTCGGAAAAGGTATGCGGCGCGTGGTCGGTGGCGAAAATGTCGATGACGTCTAGATTTTCCCATAGTGCCGCCACGTCGTCAGGTGTGGCCAGTTTGGGCCGCATGTCGAACCGGCTGCCACCGCGCTTATAGTCCTCTTCGGTCAAGAAGAGATGGTGGGGAGTGGCTTCGCAAGTGACAGGGATACCCTTATCTTTAGCCGCCCGAATTATCTCAATTTCGCTGCGGCGACTGACGTGAACAATATGCAGCGGCACCTGATAGAGTTGGCTGAGAGCCAGACAGACTGGTACCATCAGCTCTTCTGCATGGACAGCTACGGGTCCGAGAGAAGATGTGGAAGCTTGAGCCGAACTGTCGCGCCCGGTGCTGGAGGGCGGCGGGTAATGACGCCAGCCGTCCAGTTCGTCTGCGCGCTCCCCCCAGGTACGGAAGAGGCGATGAAGCAGGCCCAGTTCTTCAATGCGCAGGCTGCCGAATGTTTCGTTGACGTAGATTTTCAGACCGCACGCCCTATTTGCAACCGGCAGGTAGGCATCGACGTCGGCTACGGTTGCGCCGACAAACAATCCTATATCGCAGACTGCCTTAGACGCAGCCAGTCGCACCTTTTCTTGAAGATTTTCCGGGGTGGAAGTGGGGGGAACGGTATTGGGCATGTCCAACACGGTGGTCACGCCGCCGGCCAGGGCGGCGCAGGTGCCGGAATGGAGATCCTCTTTCTGGGTGTAGCCCGGTTCCCGGAAGTGGACATGGGCGTCAACGAGTCCGGGCAGGCGCAAAGTCGGCATGGTTCCCCCGCAGTATACGGATAAAACTGCCCCATTCTACTTGAATGTTGCAGATGCGGCAACAGAAGAGCCGGCTGTGATCTGTGACAGGTTATCTGGGAGGAATTGACTGAACTGGAAGTCTCGGGATTTGGGAGGAGATAGAATAATGGGTAATGAATCGGTTCCGGTTCGGTGGGTCTGCTTTTGTGAATGGGAGATAGCTACTAATCCACATACAGTTTCTGATTTGACGAGCTCCTTATCCTTACCGTCAAGCGGGTATTCTGTCTGCGAATCAGGTCGACGGCCGCCCCGGCGGTATGAGTACGAAGGGTCGATGAGGCGTGGTTTTGGAGGGGGGCGTTGCGGGGGATCTCCCCCGCACAAGGGAGGGCCGAAGGCCCGACCGCCCTTAAAGTGAAGAGGAGAAAAAACAGTTTCGCTCGCGTCACTCCGGATCGCGAATTTTATATGACTGAGATGTCGCATTCGGAGTGAGACTTCAGAGCCCTAATGAATTGGGATTCGCCAAAACCCGCCACACTTGACCGGTGAATAGGCTACTGCTATGCTTACGCCAACTCTGACTTTGAGAGTTGTGGGAACTGCCCGAGCAGTTGAAGTCGTCGCTCTTGGGCTAAACTGATTACCCGCACCGCAACAGAAGCATTCTCTGGCGGCATGCCGCCCTTTTCCGATTAGGAATGTCAACCCCTCATTATATCCGTCTAGGCAGCCGCGGTTCGGCCCTCGCTCTCTGGCAAACAGAGCATGTGGCGACCCTCCTGCGCGCCAATTATCCTGACCTGTCCGTCGAAACGGTTGTCATCCAGACCAGGGGAGACCGTTTCAAAGACAGGCCCCTGCCGAGCATTGGCGGCAAAGGCCTGTTTACGGAGGAATTGGAGGAGAGGCTGCGCCAAGGGAAAATTGACGGAGCCGTCCACAGCCTGAAGGACTTGCCGGTGGTGGATTCGGCGGGGCTGGCTCTGGGGGCAATCCCGGCCAGGGGCGATGTAGGCGATGCACTTGTGGTGCGTAAGGGAGAAGAGGCAGCCACGGAAGCAGGAGGGGGACCGCGGCAGCCCGGGATTCTTCCTCTTCACGAAGGCGCTGTGGTAGGTACAGGAAGCCGGCGCCGGGCGGCGCAACTGCTGGCGCAGCGCCCAGACTTGCGGATCCTGGATATCCGGGGGAATGTCGACACCCGCGTCCGCAAAACGCTTGATCCGGCCGGACAGTACGATGCTGTGGTTCTAGCCGCCGCCGGTCTGAAGCGGCTGGGGCTGGCCGGGCACATCTCGCTCACTCTGCCGTTTGAGACGATGTTACCGGCGCCAGGGCAAGGCGCGCTGGCAGTGCAGTGCCGAAAGGAAGCTGATTGGCTTGCCTTTTTTGGAGGCATAGATGACGGAAATACGCGCGCGGCCGTGACTGCCGAGCGGGCCTTCCTCGCCGGGCTAGGCGGAGGCTGTCGCGCTCCGGTAGGCGCGCTGGGCGAATGCGGCGATGGCGAAGGAGATAGCAGTAGCCTGGGGGATGGGAAAAAGGCGAGAAGGTTGAGACTCCTGGGCCGCGTTAGCGCGCTGGACGGGAGCCGCCAACTTGATGCGCAGATGGACGGTCTATATGATGAGGCAGAGCAGATTGGGCAGTGTGTTGCGGAACTGATTTTGCGCAAAGGGGCGCAAGAGATTATCGATCAGATCAGTGAAAATGAAGCAATGCTGGACGCGGACAGTTAGCCTTAGCCGACAGATATCCATTCTCATTCAGAGCAGGAAGAACAGATAAGATGAACACGCAAACGCTTACAGGCCTACGGATTGCGAATACGCGCGCTTTGCGCCAGGCGCCATCTTTGACCAGACTGTTGGAAGCGGAGGGCGCAGAGGTACTGCACTATCCGACTGTTGAAATCGAGCCTTGTCCCGATACAAATGAGTTTGATTCGGCCCTGCAAGAGATGGCCGAGGGGAGGTTCGACTGGTTAATAGTGACCAGCACGAACACAGTATATGTTCTGGCGGACCGGCTGCAGGAACTGGGAATTGGGACGGAAAGTGTCGCACGCTCCAAAACGAAGGTGGCGGCTGTCGGCTCTGCGACCGCAGCCACCATTGCCCAGGAGCTGAACTTGGTAACAGACCTGTTGCCGGATGATTATGTGGCAGAATCGCTGGCTGCCAGCCTGCAGGTTAGGAGGGGACAACAGGTGTTCCTGCCCCAATCCGCGATTGCCAGGCCGGTGCTGGTAAAGGCCTTGCGCAGAGCTGGCGCTGAGGTCAGAGCGGTTGCGGCATACCAGACGGTTGTCGGACATGGCGGGGATGATCTACCGCGGCACTTTTGGCAAGGGGACGTTGACGTCGTCCTGTTTACGAGCGCTTCGACCGTTCACAATTTTGTGCAGCGGCTCAAGGCCGAAAGTGGTGATGCCGGTATGCTGTGTGACGTGACTGTGGCCTGCATTGGCCCGATGACGGCGGAGGCGGCGCGGCGGCATGAGCTGCCGGTGCAAGTTGTAGCCGAGAATCGCACTGTGGAGGGGCTTGTACACAGCCTGAAATCCTACCTTGCCCAGCGCAGAAGATGACGACGCTGGGCTCCAGCACCCGCTTTGACGGGCGGGTTGACAATTATCTCAAATACAGGCCGCGCTACCCGCAAAGTATCATCCCATTCTTGAAGAAAGAGATTGGGCTCGCCGAAGAATGGCTGGTTGCCGATATCGGATCCGGCACGGGATTTCTGGCAGAGCGTTTTGTCGAATTTGGCTGCGATGTGACGGGGGTGGAGCCAAACGCCGCCATGCGCCAGGCGGGAGACGACCATCTGTGCAGCCGCCGAAACTTTCGCAGTGTCGATGGGACTGCGGAAAGCACCGGGTTGGCCGGGGCGTCTTACGACCTGGTAACTGCTGGACAGGCCTTCCACTGGTTCGAGCCAGTTCGCGCTCGGATGGAGTTCAAACGCATCTTGCGACCACCTGGATGGATCGTTCTGGTTTGGAATTCGCGGCCCGCTGACAGTTCCCTTGTCACGCACGAATACGAGTCGATTCTGGAAGAACTGCACCAGGATTACACACAGGTTGCGGAGAAGAACGCACGGCCTGAAACGATGGACAGCTTCCTGGACAGAGGGGCGTCTTTGGCGCATGCACGATTTCCCAATCCCCATTCATATACGTGGGAGCAGTTGCGAGGGCGGGCGCTTTCGTCTTCGTATGCGCCGCTGCCGTCCGACCAGAGGCACGGGTGGTTTGTCAGCGCGTTGCGGGCGCTGTTTGAACGGAGGCAGGAGGACGGCGAGCTGGCATTCATGTACGAGACGAATTTATATTGGGGCGAACTATTATAAAGGGCGCAAGGGCTACCTGGTTTAGGGCTTGCCGGGATGCCCCCTGAGCGGGCCATCTCCTGTCTCTTCGTAAGTGGTGAAAATGGCGGTGAAACTATGAATGTCTTCCAACCTGTGCAGGCTACCATGAATGGTCATGCGACTGCATCGGACCGGGTGCTGCGCCCGCGGCGGCTGCGAATTAGTCCGGCGATGCGGCGCATGGTGCGCGAGACAACGCTCGCGCCGTCCGATTTCATTTACCCGTTGTTCGTGCGTTTCGGCCGGGGCGACCGCCGACCGATCGCTTCGATGCCGGGTCAGTTTCAGCTCACGGTAGATGAATTGGCCAGAGAGGCCGATTCGATCCTGGAATTGGGGATTCCGGCGGTGCTTCTTTTCGGTATACCGGAGGAGAAGGACTGGTGCGGAAGCGACAACTTCAGTCCCCACGGGGTGGTGCCTGAAGCGATTCGGGCGTTGAAAGAGGCAGCGCCAGAACTGATCGTTATCTCCGACATGTGTTTCTGCGAATATACGGATCACGGCCACTGCGGGGTGATCAATACACCAACAGTGGACGGCTACACCGCGGCGCTGCCGGAGGGCTATCTGCTCAACGACCCGACTTTGGAGCTGATAGGACGGGCGTCGGTTGTCCACGCAGAGGCAGGGGCGGATATCATCGCGCCGTCGGCGATGTTGGACGGGATGGTGGCGGCGACCCGCGGCGCGCTGGATGAGGCCGATTTGGAGCATGTGCCGATTCTGAGCTATGCGGCTAAGTATGCCAGCAGTTTCTATGGACCTTTTCGCGAGGCTGCCGAAAGCCCCCCTTCGTTTGGCGACCGCAGCCAGTACCAGATGGACCCGGCCAACCGCCGCGAGGCGCTCAAGGAGGTTGCGCTCGATGTTGCCGAAGGGGCGGATATGATCATGGTCAAACCGGCGCTGCCCTATCTTGATGTGCTGGCGGCGGTTCGAAAGGAGTTCAATCTGCCCACGGCCGCCTACCAGGTGAGCGGAGAATACGCGATGCTGCATGCGGCTGCGGCAAATGGATGGCTCGACCTGCAGAAGTGCGCGCTGGAGAGCCTGACAAGCATCAAACGGGCGGGCGCAGACATGATTTTGACTTACTTTGCCAAGGATGCGGCGCGATGGTTGTCCGCGGGCCAGTAGAGACCTGTAAGCGTTGGTGGGGAAACGCACTCTAGCTGAAATTCGAATGGCGGCACGGCATTCTCTTTAATGTGTTTTGAAAACTGCACCACATCTCTATTGCCTCTAATTTGCTCATCAAGCGCCGTTTGGCTATACTGATTCGGCTTTTGAAAGGGCAAGTGCAAAGGTACTCTGATGTAAGCCCCTTTCGATTCGGAGAGGTCGCATAGTCTGGCCGAGTGCGCGGGCCTGGAAAGCTCGTAGAGTGAAAGCTCTCGAGGGTTCAAATCCCTCCCTCTCCGCCTCGCGTGTTTGCATCGCTTCGTCAGTTGCTGGGTCCTGTGCGGCAGGGCACCGTGAACCCCGTCAGGGCCGGAAGGCAGCAGCGGTAAGCGATTCGTCCTGGGTGCCACAGGGTTGCCTGGTGGCTGGCGAAGCGGTGCGAACACGTGACTTCTTTTTTCCCATTCTCTGTCACTTCACCTTCACTCGCCGGCGAACCGACGCCCAACCGGGCGACAGGGCGTCCAGCATGTATTTCGGGCGCGACGCCGCGAGCCCACGGACCTGAGACTCCTTGCTCAAACATAATCCGGCCCGTATCTACCTTGTCATTGGCGGTGGGCGGGCGCTCTTCAACGCGCTGGTCTTCACGATCAATTTAATTTACCAGGTTCAGACGGTCGGACTGAATCCACTGCAGATGGTACTGGTGGGCACAGTCCTGGAAGTGACCGTATTGTTGTTCGAGGTTCCCACCGGCGCGGTTGCCGACGTATACTCGCGCCGGCTTTCGGTGCTGATCGGGTTGGCCCTGGTCGGCTGCGGCTACTTGCTGGAGGGGTCGATCCCGCTGTTCTGGGCCGTGCTGGGCGCGCAGGTGTTGTGGGGCATTGGCTTTACGTTCCTTAGCGGCGCGTTACAGGCCTGGCTGGCAGACGAGATCGGCGCTGAGGCGGCCGGGCCGGTCTATTTGCGTTCGGCGCAGGTAGAGTTGATAACCGGACTGGCCGGCACCGGCGTCAGTGTTTGGCTGGCGCGACGCTGGCTACAGCTGCCTATCCTGGTCGGCGGCGTGATGTATATCGCCCTGGCGGCATTCATGGCCCTGATCATGCCGGAAAAGGGCTTTCGGCCCACGCCGCCGGAAGAGAGGGAGACCTGGAAGGAGATGGCGGCCACTGCCAAGGCTGGGATGCGGGCGGTGCGCGACCACCGGGCGCTGCGCATTGTGGTCGGGCTCAGCCTGGTGACAGGTCTGTATAGCGAGGGGTATGATCGCCTTTGGACGCCGCATATGCTGGACAATTTCAGGTTTCCGTCGCTGTTCGGGCTGGAGGACGCTCTGATCTGGTTCGGAATAATTGGCGTGGGCGCGACCTTAACCGGTATCGCAGCCAACGAGTTAGCGAGGCGCGGGCGGGCGACCGAGGTACCGGCGCGCACTGTCAACTGGCTGACGATACTGTACGGGCTGTTGGCGGCAAGCCTGCTGCTGCTGGCATGGACGCGTAGTTTCTGGTTTGCAGTGCTGGCGCTTTGGGCGATCAGCCTGTGCCGAAGTACGCAGGATCCGTTAGAGAACGCGTGGATCGTGCGCAACACACAGAGCGCGCAGAGAGCAACGGTCATCTCGGTGTGGGGACAGGCCAACTCTTTGGGCCAGGCGGCGGGCGGGCCGGTGCTTGGCTGGATCGGGACGGCTACTCGTATCCCGACGGCGCTAACAGTTTCTTCGGTGGTGCTTCTACCGGCCCAGTTGCTGCTGGCGCTGGCGAGGAAGGGCGGATCGTCGAGTGAAGAGGAATCCAGTGCAGAATGAGATGAGGAAAGGAGAGCATCGATGGGTCCTAATTCAGGGTACAAAGGAAAGGGCTTGTCAATCATAGAGATCTCGGAGGAGAGTCAGGACTGGCAGCATCTCTGGCCGGTAGTCGAGTTGTTGAATCAGCAACAGAATGTGCAGGTACAGGCGGGACATTTCCTATCCAGCCACGTTCTGGCGGCTTTGGTGAATGACAGGCCGGTGGGATTTCTGCGTCTTGTTGTACAGAGAATAGGGGAGAACGAAGGACGGCCGCCAGTTCTGTTTCAGGGACGAACGCTTTTTGAAGCGAAGATCATCGCGTTTGGTGTGCTGCCCAAGGAGCGTAACCGGGGCGTTGGGCGTGCTCTGCAGCAGAAGGCAATGAGACGTGCGCACGAGTTGAACTGCTGTCAGGTCCGCTCACGCAGTGACTATGGCAATGATGCCAACTACCACTTGAAGATATCTCTGGGATTCGGCATTCAGCCCAGTCTTGAGAACGACTCGGTTTACTTTGTAAAGGCCATTCCCACCGCGGACAGCCCGGATTCCACCAGAGGGGAACCTGCGTAAATCTTGACTTGGCCAGTGGATTGCGGTATAATTGAGGTAGATGGGGATGAACGGCTTCGACGGGGCATTGTCAGGCCTGAGACAGCAAGCCGTAGAGCGTCGACTACGTTAAAAAGGCGCAAACACATACAAATGCCAAAAACACAGGCATGGCTTTCAACTTTGGTTTCACCCCGGCCGCTACTGCGGCTGCGGCGGCCTAGTTAAGCCACCGGCCCTTTAAAAAGGGCCACGGTTCATCCCGGTGGGGCCAGCAGGCCGGATGGTCACCGACATAAACTGTGAGCTGCGGCAGCGGAACGCCGATAATGCTGCCTAAGAGAATCGGCTAGTCAGCGATGCGCCTCGTGTTGATCCGAGGACCGCCGACAAACCTTATAAAGATCAACTAAGCTTGTAGACGTTTCAGGGCGAATGTTGCGGACGCGGGTTCGATTCCCGCCATCTCCACCAGAGCGACGAATTGCGAGCGGAAAGAATGTCGCAAAACGAGAGGCGATCCGGCTGAAGAACCGGGTCGCCTTTTTGTTTCCGTTGCAGGGGAAAGCGGCCTGGACCCTGAGATTGCAGGGCGCCCGGACAGGTCACGGTGCTGGCATTTCACCAGACGTCGCTTACTGTGTGCGAATGCCCAACTGTTTCTTGACCATGAGCAGGTAAGGAGAGTGAAGAATGAACAGAGAGCAGCTTCTTGAACTGCTCAGGGGTAACAAGCCCACCCTAGCGCAACGCTTTGGCGTGATTGAACTCGCTCTTTTCGGCTCCTTTGCCCGCGATGAGGCTGATGGCGACAGCGACGTTGACATTCTGGTTCGATTCGAAACGCTCCCTCGCTGGCGGCAATATTTTGACACTCAGTTATTCCTGGAAGATCTTCTGGGGCGCTCGGTGGACATGGCAACTTTCCAGGAGTTAAGAGAAGAGATCAGGCCCTTCGTGGAGAAAGAGATTGTCGATGTCTGAGACCGACCGTGAAGCGCGCTCCTGGCGTTTCTACATCCAGGACATGATTGATTTCAGCGAAAAAGTTCTTGCCTATACTGAAGGATTGGACCAGGAAGCGTTCCTTGCCGACGGTCTCACTTATGACGCCACAATGCGTAACCTGCAACTGATCGGCGAGGCCGCCACGCACATACCTGGCGAAATACGTGAGGCCCACTCTGAGATTCCCTGGCACGCCATCATAGGGACGCGCAATCGCCTGGCCCATTCCTATCTGACGATAAGTGACAGGATCATCTGGGGCATAATTCAGGAGGCCGTGCCCGATCTCCTGCCGGCACTTCGGAGCTTGTTGGAGTCAACGAGCGGGAAAGCGAAGTAGGAATGCGGTCTGAATGATGTACGGACCGCATTCTTGTTCCTAAATGGCCCACTCAAGCTTAGCTAAAGCTACAGAATCCACTGAAGAGGAGGGTCCGTGAAAATCATCTCTTGGAATATCGCCCACTCGAAAGACCCTTGGCGCTACCTGCTGAAATCGGATGCAGACATCGCGCTCCTGCAGGAGGCGTCGAAGCCGCCTTCGGAGGTAAGTCAGCACATCGAGGTAGACAAAGACTCCTGGGTTACAATCGATGGGGGATCGCATAACAAATGGCGCACGGCAGTCGTCAAACTCTCAAAGAACGTCAATGTTGACTGGATTGAAGCAAAGTCGTTGTCAGAGGCCAGAGTAGGTGAGTTTGGGGTCAGTCAGCAAGGTACACTGGCTGCCGCGATTGTCACAGGTGGCGGCGGTGAATCGTTGGTGGTTGTATCGATGTACGCGCTGTGGGAGGGCCCTCTAGCCTTTACCAATAGCGGGTGGAGCTTCGCCGATGGCTCCGCTCATCGCATTGCCTCCGACTTGTCCGCTTTCATCGGTCGACAACGTCACCACCGAATCGTCGCTGCAGGGGACTCAAACATTCTCTATGGCTACGGAGAAAGAGGTAACCTCTATTGGAAGCAACGGTATATGACAGTCTTCGACAGGATGGAAGCTTTAGGGCTACCCTTTGCTGGGCCGCAGAGTCCGAACGGACGCCAAGCGTGTCCTTGGCCGGAAGAATTACCACGAGAGAGCAAGAATGTTCCTACTTTCCGCTACAATCGCAATGACCCGAAAACGGCCACGCGACAATTGGACTTCGTCTTTGCGTCAGAATCTCTATCGGAGTCAGTGTCGGTGCGTGCACTCAATGAAGTGGACCAATGGGGGCCAAGCGACCATTGCCAAGTAGAGATTGAAATTTCGTTCGACTGATCGTACGAAATCCGAATTGCAGAACTCAACTCCTCAATTCCAGGTAGGCTACCTCTTCCTCGGTCAATTTAATCTCCGATGCCTCGACATTTACTTGTACCTCTTCGACGGTACGCGTTCCTGACAAGGCGTGGATGCCGTCGGGCTGGTTGTAGACGTAGGCCAGGGCGATGTGCGGAACAGTGACACCCTTGCTTGCGGCCAGTTCCTGAACGCGGTCGTGCCGCTGGAAGTTTTCCTCGTTGCAGTAAACCTTGACGGCAAGCTGATCATACGACTCGGTAAAAGAGTCGAGGTTGTCGCGACGGAAGCGGCCGCTGAAGAAGCCGCCTGCCAGACTGGACCATACGAAGAGCGTGACGCCATTCTCTCGGCACCAGGCGCGGGCGTTCTCCCCGGCCGAGCCGCCTAAGCTGACGCAGTCTCGCCAGGGCGGCTCTATCTGTACGGCGAGGCTGAACTGGGGGCTGCTGACGACGAAGGGGGTCAGCCCGTGGGCGGCGGCGTATTCGTTGGCCTCCTGCAAGCGTTCGGCAGTCCAGTTGGAGCCACCGTAAGCGTCGATCTGGCCGGCTTCCTTGGCTGCATGGAGAGTCTCTACGATTGGCCCGACAGGATTTTCAGGGTCGTCGCGGTGCAGCACGTACAGGTCGATGCTGTCGACTTTGAAGCGGGCGAGGCTGTCGTGGAGGTCGGACTGGATGTCGTATGGGGTGACCCGTTTGCGGTCCTGGCTGTGGTGCGCGCCTTTGCCGAGGATGACGATTTCGTCGCGCAGGCCGCGCGCGTTGATCCATTGGCCGATAGCTCGTTCGTTGTCGCCGCCGCCGTAACCGTGGGCGGTGTCGAGGCAGTTGCCGCCGGCGGCGTGGAAAGCGTCCAGGACGGGGAAGGCGTCGTCGGGATTGCGTGTGTTTATCCACATAGTTCCCAGCACGAGGCGGGAGACGGGTTTGTCGATGCCGGGGATGTTGGAATAGAGCATGTACGGTACTCCTGAGTGGTTGGGGACAAGTGGCGTTAGGCCCCGATAATTTACTCCGTATAAGACGATTCAGATTGGTTCAGCTACTCCATTTTTTCGACGGGACAGCCAAATTCAACGGCCCGGTCAGATGAAGTGACGACGACGAAGTATTGTCCTGACGGCGTCACACTCGAAGTGACATCGGCTAGATTGCCCGACAGCCCGTTTAGTCGTTGCCATGTGCAGGAGGAAGCGGTTTGCGCCTCTCCCTTGTACAGACCCGGGGCGATGTCTCTGCCCACCATGTACATACCAGCAGGAACCGATTTCAGCAACTCGGCACGTCCGGGAACGCTCTCAATCGGCAACAACCCGCAGTTTGTCTCAAATGCGAGATCTTCGGCCAAGATTTCCACGTAGAACAGACCTTTATGCTCGTCAACTGCATTGATGCTATTGGGATCTTCCCGGAGGCTGTTCAGTCGGTGCCAGGTGCAGTGTACGTCTTTGGTAGCTTGCCCCACAAAGACTCCGGGCTCGATGTCGATGCCGACGAGGAGGGTTCCTGGTCCGACAACCCGGGCTGCTTCAGAGGACGGTGTTGGCAACGCGGTTGGTGGTGTTGCACTTTGCACCTGAATCGTAGGCCGGAAGGTGCCGACAATCTGCTCGATCAGCGCCAGCTTGGCCGCGGCTGATTGGACACGGGTGGCAATCGTCAGGATGTAGGCCGTCTGATTTGCGCGTAGAACGGTTACAACGACAAAGGGTGAAAGCTCGAAACCCATGCTGCTCAGGTTGGCGGTTACGGCGGCCTGAAGCGCGGGCATGCCATTGAGCGAACCGGTCAACATGCTATGCAACTCTACTTCGTTGAGGCCGTCGGCCGAATTCTGAAGGAAGGAAACCAGCTGTTCAGCCGTAATGTCGTCAGGCCAGGGAACGATCGACACATTCAGAAACATGGGAAACGGCGGGTTGGCGAACAGCTGCAGAGGATCCGGTTCGATGGCAAGTATGCCAAAATTCTTGCCTTCCGGCGTTTCCAGAAAATCACGCAGAATCTCAACTGCTAAATCACCGCCAAGCAGTCCGGCGATTGGTGCCACGGCGCCATTGTGCAGGTCAAATTTCAGCCATGTCAGGGGAACGGCAAGTGCGTAGCCAAGCCGGTCATCCTCGATTCGCTTCCAGCCTGCCGGAATCTGCACTTCGGGTTCGACGGCGGGTGATGGCGTTGTAGACGGAACGGGTGTTGGCGGAGCGGTCTCGGTGGGTGTTTCCGCCTGTGACGATGCATGTCCGGTGGTTGCGGTCAGCAGTAAGAACACTGCAACTGCAGTTATCGCGATACGCTGGCCGTGCACTGTTGCAGCTCCTCTGTCACGGCGGATGGCTCCATTTGATCCATAGTAAATCTACTCCCAGAAGGATGATCCAACTGGCACAGTCTCCTATGCGTGCAGCGACGATACTCGACCGGGCGTCACCCCAGCGCCATCCCCTTGAACGCCTCAACCTGGCCGCGAATGGCGCGCTCAGTGGGCAGGCGCTCGATGCTGGAGGCGCCGAAGAAGCCGGCAATGCCAGGCATCATCTGCAGGGCGGTGCCGACGTTTTCAGGCTCGTCGAAGGGGCCACCGTGGCAGATCACCATCTGGCCAGGATTTACCGCGCGTCCGGCCGCAGCCATTTCCTGCACCTTGTCGACCGCCTCCTCCAGCGTGAAAGCAACCGCAGCGCCGATAGTGCCGGCGGTGGTCAGACCGACATGAGCAACCAGCAGATCGGCGCCGGCTTCGGCCATGGCAGTGGCCTCGTCCGGCGTGAAAACATAGGGAGCGGTGAACATGTCCAACTGGTGGGCGATAGCGATGGCCTCGACCTCCTTGTCGTAGCCCATGCCGGTGCCTTCCAGGTTCTGGCGGAAGGTGCCGTCCAGGAGGCCGACGGTGGGGAAGTTTTGCACGCCGCTGAAGCCAATCTCCTTGAGTTGCTTGAGAAAGACGTGCTTGAGGCGGAACGGGTCGGTGCCGCAGACACCGGCCAGGACCGGTGTATCCTGCACGACTGGGAGCACCTCCGCGGACATCTCGACGACAATGGCATTGGCGTCGCCATAGGGCATCATCCCGGAGAGCGAGCCGCGTCCTGCCATGCGGAAACGGCCGGAATTGTAGATAATGATCAGGTCGGCGCCACCGGCTTCGGCAAACTTGGCCGAGATACCGGTGCCTGCGCCGCAGCCGACAATTGGTCGACCGGCGGCGTGCTGGGCATGGAGTCGGGCTATGATCTCCTGTCTTGGGATCGACATACAGGTAACTCCCTTCTGTTGCGTATGACGTAATACGAACCGCGCGGCGAAGAGGAGCCGCGCATTATGGTTCTGCCTGCAGCATTTCCAGGAGCACGGCGACGGCTTTTTCGGCAAACACCGGATCGTTGATATTGGCGTCCACCTCTATGAGCGGGATGTCGGCGCGCAGATCGTTCTTGAGGGCATCGAAACAGGCCTGATCGGCGTCTGGATCCCAGAAGCGGTCCCCGTCGCTGTCCAACATTGAAACGCCGCCGAGGGGAATGAGTACAGACACTTTGCCCGCTTGGCCGGCGTTGGCGGCCGCGGCCAGCATTACGCCCATCTGGCGGTTCTCCTCTGCATTGGTTCGCAGCAGCGTGACCTCCGGGTTCCACTCGTAGAGCGTGCGCGCGCGGTAGTGGTCGGGCACGGTTTCGATGCCGCCAAAGTTGGCCATGTCGACACAGCCCGGCACGACGATGGTGGGGATGCCCTGCCGGGGCGCGGCCTGGACACGGTCCGGCCCGGCGCTGAATACGCCGCCGCAGATATCGTCGGCCAGCTCGGTGGTGGTCATGTCGAGGCAGCCGGCGATGTAGCCGTCGCTGATCAGGTCTTCCATGGTACGCCCGCCGCTGCCGGTTGCGTGGAAGACGAGGACTTCGTAGCCTTCGGCTTCGAGCAGGCCGCGGGCGTGGTCGACGGCCGCGGTTGTGTTGCCAAACATGGAGGCGGCAATGAGCGGCCGCTCGCGGGCGGTGGCCTCGGCCTCCGTCTTAACCATTCCGGCGATCGCGCCGGCGGCGTTGGCGTAGATGGCGCGGCTGAGGCGGTTGATGCCGGCCACGTCGACGACGGAGGGCATGAAGGTGATGTCCTTGCTGCCAGCGTATGCGCTGACATCGCCTCCGCCGACAGTGGAGACCATCAGTTTGGGGACGCCGACCGGCAGGGTGCGCATGGCCGCGGTGGCGATGGAGGTGCCGCCGCTGCCGCCCATCCCCAAAACGCCGTCGAAACGCCCCTCGGCATAGAGGCGTTCCACGACGGAAGCGAGGCCCTGGGCCATCGTCCGCATCGCCTCATCTTTATGTGTGCCGGAGGCAAGGTAGGCCAAGTCTCCGCCGCCGGCGGAAGCAACTTCCGTGCGGCTGACATCGGGTTCAAAGGCCGGTTGGCCCATCACGCCAAAGTCGACTACGAGGGTCTCCAAACCGGCAGCTTCGATCAAATCTTTGACAAACGCGTACTCGACACCCTTCGTGTCCAGTGCGCCGACGAGAAGAACGGTCCCGGACATGGCATTCCTCCTGTGAGGTTAGGTTAGCGGGCCTCTGAATGTGGGGAACGTTGATCGTATTGCGTATCAGGCAATGCGTATTGAGAGTTCTTCTTTCCGCTGTCTTGCGGATGGGTGTTCTTCATGGAGCGAAGTAAGAAAAGGAGGGTAGGCGAGAAGAGAATTGAGGGGCAAACTCAAGAATAATCCAACTTGCCCCATTTTGCTCTTCTTATTGCTTTATCCTCACTCCTCGACTTCAGGCTGCGTGCGTTCTCGCTTCCTCTTCCTGGGCCTGGCGCAGGAATTCCTGCACCTTCACGGGTTGGCCGGTGTGACTGCTTTCAATGGCTGCGAAGATCAGGGCCACCGACTGCAGGTTGGCCTCGACGTTGGTCTCCATGGGCGGGCCGCCGTCCATCCAATCCAGGAACTGGGCGATGAGCCACTCATTTCTCCACTTGGCCTGTTCCATGAGCTGAACTTCCTCGCCCTGGCCTTCGCGGTTGTACTGCCGCGGCTGGTAGGGGTAACGCTCGATGCGGCGGTTGTCCATAATCAGAGTTTCATTTTCACATTCGGCGCGCACGTACTCGTTTGCCCAGCCGTTAAAGCCGCAGGCGTTTGTCTTGGCCCCCTCGTAGATGGCGCGGGTTCCATTCTCGAAAGTCATCATCACGTGGCCTTGCGATCCGGTGTTGTACTCGCCCCAGGTCGGGTTCCAGGTCTGGGCGTAGATGGTGTCGCAGTTGGCGCCGGCGAGGTCGGCGACTATGTCGAGATGGTGGACTGACCCTTCGATCATCAGGGTCTCTTCCATGGTGTGGCGAAAACTGGCGCCCCAGTCACCGAAGTTGCGCAGCCCGCAGGTAAAGCGGCAGACGATGTAATCGATGGTACCCGGCCGCCCCGAACGCAACTCCCGACGCAGGGTCGTTTTGTCCTGGTCGTAGCGATGGCTCATGGTCACGCCCATCTTTTTGCCTGCACGTTTTACTTTGGCGGCTATGCGCACGGAACCTTCGAGCGTGTCGGCGATGGGCTTTTCCGAGATGATATGCAGGTCGTGGGCGAGGGCGACATCGACTACGGATTCGTGGAAGGCGGGGGGAACGACAACCGTACAGAAGTCGGCGGGGTTTTCGTCGAAGGCTTGCTCAATATCGGTGTAACACTTCTCCGGCGGTAGCCCGAGATGCTGCTGGGCGTTGACGAGAACGTCGGGGTTAACGTCGACGGCGGCGACGGGCTCGATGCGGCCGTCGGCGATGTTGGGAGGCAGGAAGCGGCTGCACCAGCCATTGCCCTGTCCGCCGGTCCCCACTTGTATCATGCGGTACTTTTTGGTCATTAGGAGATTCCTGTCTGCGTGATTGTTCTGCTGATGGTTTTCTTTCGGGGCTTCAACGCAGCGAACGCCACGGCTCTTCTTCAAATACGTCGACTAGTGCGTATCCTTCCTCACCGATGGAGGGACCGAGAATGGCCAGAAGTTTGGCGGAGCTGCCCGAGTCGTTGAAGGAGGCATGGACGACATCGGCGCCGATAAAGGCGGAGTCACCGGAGGAGAGCAGTTGCTTTTCCTGACCGATCCACTGCTCAATTGTGCCGTCGATGACGTAAATCACCTCTTCCTGATCCGGGTGTTTGTGGAAGGCATGGCCCTGTCCGGTCTCCAGAGTCACCTCGATGACGACTAGATCACGGGCGCCGGTAGTGGCGGGGCGGCTGGCCCAACCCATTACGCCCCAATCCATCTGATCTCGCTCCATTGTCGAGACAGTGATAAACTTGCCATTCATTGTATATGCTCCTATGAGATGGGCTTTTCAGGTGTCTGAGACAAAGAAAGTCCTTCAAATGAGGATGTTCCTGTTGAAGTCTGGTACTAGCGGTGGATTTTTCCAAGCAAGTATACCATAGAGGCGGCGCGGCGCCACGAAGGACTGCGTCGCGCCAGTTGGCAGATAATCCAAGTAAAACGTACAGAGAAAGCCCCAGGCGGCCGGCAATTCTGCCGAGCCCGACGACATGGAGAAATGGTATGTCCGCAGAACGAAAGGCCCATTGGCAGCAAAAGTTGAACGAGTCGCGCACGGCGTTATTCGAGCTTCTCAACAGCCTGGCGCCAGAGCAGTGGCAGACGACGGTTTTCGCCGAGGGCGATAAGTGGACGGTCGCGACCGTTCTGGCGCACCTGGTCGAAAGCGAACGGGGAATGAGCATTCACGTCCATAAGATTCGCAAAGGGGAAGCCACTATCGCGGATGACTTCGACCTGAATCGTTGGAACGCCGGCCTCACCCGCAGAACGGGAGATGTCGCGCCCCAAGAGCTGATGGCCAACGCGCTTGCCACCCGCGCCAAGACGCTGGAGGTTATGGACTCTCTCGATGAGAGCGAGTGGGAACTGACAGGCCGCCACCCGTCGCGGGGCCAGATCAGCATCACGCAGTATTACGAGACGATCCACGCGCATGAGGTGGCCCATCTGCGGGATATTGGGAAGGCGCTGGGGGTATAGAAGGAGATTTTGCAACTGATTCAGATGAATCGAAACACTGTAAATCTACAGCCTTTCCAGATGACAGTGAGAGGCTCAAAGCACATCGAATTGCAGAATTCCACAGTTGCTGATAGGAAACCCATCAGAAGGTCGTCCTTGTTCTGGAGCGTTCGCCCTAAACTTCATCTTATGTGTTGTTGGCGAATAGCTCTATAATGATTCAAAGATTCAGAGACCGAAGGACTGAAAGGTTCTTCACAGGTCAGCGAGTTCGGGAATTCCAGGGCTTCGCAGAACAAGCTGTCCGGCGGCTAACGGTGCTGGACAATGCGGAGTCGTTAGCAGACTTAGCAGGCCTGCCCAGCAATAGGCTTGAATCTCTGTCGGGCAATAGGGCTGGAGAATTCAGCATTCGCATAAATCGGCAGTGGCGTATCTGCTTTCGCTGGGGAGACGACGGACCTTACGACGTGGAGATCGCGGACTACCACCGCTGAGGAGTTTGAGAATGAGCGTTAACAACGGAATGCGACCTGTCCATCCTGGCGAGATCTTGGGTGAAGAACTCGAGGAGCTTGGCACGTCGGTGGACGCGCTCGCCAACGCGCTTGATATTCCCGCAGATCGGATTGCAGCGATCCTGGAGGGAAAGCGTGGGATATCCGCTGACACAGCGCTGCGCCTGGCTCGTTACCTAGGCACCACACCCCAACTTTGGTTGAACCTGCAGAAAACTTTCGAGTTGCGTGTTGCAGAGATTGAAACAGGCAAGAAGATCACCGAACGCGTTCACCCCAGGGAGACTGCCTGAATGGACAAGCCAACTGACCACGATCCTCGGACTTTTCACTTAGTGCACAACCCCACGGCCATCTTCCTGAACTACAATACCAACGCCTCCTAACATTTCTGCCATTACACTAGATCCTGCAAATCCTGATTCACCCAGCGTACAGCGCCACCTTAGCCTCGTCGATTTCAACACCCAGGCCGGGCTGCTCGGGCGCGGCAAAACGGCCGTCTTGCGGTATCGGATAGGAATGGGCGATGGTCCCTTTCCGGGCGTGGGCTTCGTGGCTGTGCTCCATAATCTGAAAGTTGGGGATGGCGAACGAGTAATGGATGGTCGCGGCCACGGACAGGATGCCGCCGCCGCCGACGTGGGGCGAAACCGGCAGGTTGAAGCTGTCGCAGAGCGCGGCGATGCGTTTGCCCTCAGAGAGACCGGTGCGGGCGATGTCCGGCATGGCCACGTCGAATCCGCGCAGCGCGATCCAATCGCGCCACTCCCAGACGGTGCGCAGCCACTCCCCGGTGGCCACCTGCATTGCCAAGGCGCGTGCGATCTCGGCCTGGCCGCGGATGTCCTCCGGCTGGCAGGGCGCCTCGAGCCAGCGCACGCCCAGCGCCTCCAGCCCTCGCCCCAGTTCGATGGCCGACGACACGTCGCGGGTGCCGTGAACATCCACCATCAACTCTACGTCCGACCCCGCCGCTTGCCGCACCGCTTCGACAACAGCCAGGATTTGCGAATTGGGCATGCGCAGGTGCAATTTCAAAGCGCGGAATCCGGCCGCGAGCAGCGCGTTGGCGTGCGCGACCGCTGCGTCGGGCTGCGTCCCGCCCATGCCGGCGTAGACCTGTACATCGGGCCGAAATTTGCCGCCGAGGAGCTTGTAGACGGGCTTGTTCAGGGCTTTGCCCAAAAGATCGTAAAGAGCCAGATCGACGGCCGCCAGTGCATCTACATAGAAGCCGGTCACGTGGCCGCGCTCGCGCATCGCGCTGTAGAGACGATACCAGATATACTCCACGTCGAAGGGATCGCGGCCCAAAACGAGGGGAGCGCATAGCTCTTCCACGATGGCGGCGGTGGCGCGCGGCGCGACCGGCGCCTGCCCCTCTCCCCAGCCGACCAGACCGTCGTCGGTCTCTAGGCGCACGAGACAGGTTTCATGATTGCGGGAGTAGATCGAAGTCCAGGCATCAGCGGCGATAGTGTAGTCGCCATAGGCTTCGATCTGGTCATTGCCTGCTCCAGAATCTGCCCCTTCAGGCGGTATCTTTAGCGCGTAGGCTTGGATCGAAGCGATTTGCATAGTTTCCTCCACGACTGGTTTGGCGCAGACCTTCCGTTTTGCAGAAGAGGCCAGCCACACGATAGTGCAGCGGCCCGCCCCGTCTGCACGGGACTCTTGTCCAACACTATATGCGTTTCTGCGACAGCAGACAAGGAGAGCTGGTGTGAGGGTGCATCCCAAACTATTGTGTTATTTCGTTGCCCCTTAATGTCGCCGGCCCAGAAAATCCGCAACGTCTCAACCACAATCACTTTACGATCCATTATGAGGCGAGCGAAAGCGTTTCTCACTAACCACTGACCACTGCTGTTCTGGGCGGTCGGCCGTAAGCGGCCTCCCTTGTGCAGGGGCTGCGCCCCCGCAACGCCCCCCTACAAAAACATGCCTCACCCACCTATGCGTCTTCTTAGCAGCCGTGCTCCTGTCCACCAGTGTGCCCGCAGCCAACCAACAACGTTTCGAAACAAGCCTGAATGGTGCCAGCGATGAAGGGTTGGTCAAGCATGGCACTGAAGAGAGGGCTGGTGACATGAAAACTGTGCGACAACAGTCCTGTCCATTCCCCAATCCAAGGTCCTCGTACGGCTGGTGTCACAAAGAACGAAGAAGTGACCATTCTTGGTTCAGCCCGCGGCTGTCCAAAAATCTGGGTTGATCCCAGACGTGACGACCGCTTTTCCCCAACCCCAGGGCAATTGCATCTAAAATGATCATCAAATCGTCAAGTGCCGATGAGCGGAAAATCCGCTACGCTAGTGAGTTCATCACCCGGGAAAGGCAGAGAGCTCTTGACGGACCTGGGAGTATCTTCACTGTCTATGAACTTCGCGATATGGGAAATTCCCCGAATCGAGCCGGCAGAACGCATCAAATGCGTGATATACTTGTGTTTAAGGTATTTGCTGTCATCTGTGCAGCGGACGACTGGTTTGAGACAGAAAAATCATCGAATTGGCACATATTCCCGTGATTCTGCCTGAATCGGTAGGGGGCCCCTTGTGGGCGCCCTTAGTCGGCTACCGAGGCTTCCCAATTCAGATACAATTGCACCGGCCCTGAAAAGCCATTACTCTCGCCTAAAGGAAAACTGAACGCGAGTGAGGGCTGCTGTAAGTCTGTGAATGGCCCATATTTCAACTGCCCATAACCCATCAAAGACGGCGAAAAAACGTTTGCGAAGAAAAGCACACAGGTCCAAAAAAAAGAAATCCCGTCGACCTGGGTCGACCTGGGTCGACTTGGGTCGACTTGGGTCGACCTAACCTGCCCTGAACCTGGGCAATTCCATCGAAGTGGGACAAAGCTTCGTGAGGCCGTCTGAATCGGTAGAGGCGCCCCTGGAGATCGCCCTTCGCAGGCTACTGCGGCGTCCGAATTTGGATGCGATTGCACTGGCTATGAGAAGCCATTACTCTCGCCATAAGAAAAACTGAACGCGAACCAGGGCTGCTGTAAGTCTGTGAATGGCGCATATTGCAACTGCCCATAACCCTTCGAAGACGACGAAGAAACGTTTGCGAAGAAAAGCGCACGAGTCCAAAAAAAAGAAAACCCGTCGACCTGGATCGACCTGGATCGACTTAGATCGACTTGGATCGACTTGGATCGACCTAACCTGCCCTGAACCTGGGCGAATCCATCGAAGTGGGACCAAGCTTCTTGAGGCCGCCTGAACGGGGTAGGGGCGCCCTTCGTGGGCTATTTCGGAGTCCGAATTCAGATGCGCTTGCACTGTTCCCAATTCCCGTATGCCTCGATACCGAGAAGAGTTCTAAGCTACTGCGCCGAAGTCTTTCTGCTGTTTGCCGGCGTGCTGCTCTTGCAGGGCGTCCTCCTGGTGTTGCGGCTGAATCCACTGGTGGCCGGTGTGCTTAGCGGGGCCGGTCTATCAAAAGGCGTCTATCATCTATGGCTGCTGGGAACGGTCGATTTGCCGCTGGTCATTTACTACACGGGAACTCTGGGGTCGTCCGCACAGGCCACGCTTATGATGCGCTGGCTGGGGCTGGGGCTGCGGCTGGAGTCGGTGGAGGGAGGCCGCGTTGGTTACGGTCGAGCGTTGCTGCGTTCGTTGGTGATGCTGATCCCATTTGAAGTGAATCATTTCTTTCTGGTGTGGGCCAACACGCCACAGGGCATGCCTACGCTTCTGGGGCTCCAATACACGGTTGTCGGTATATTGATCTTGCTGTACATGGTGACGGCTGTGCTGTCGCCGCGACGGCAGAGCCTCCATGACCGGGTTGCAGGCACAGTTGTGGTCACCACGCGTACGCCGTAAAGGGGTCAACTCGGCGTGCATGCTCGTTTGGCGTTGCTTGACCTTATTCAGCCGGTGCGCTATAATCTGGCGAATCATATCCGGAACGGAATCTCCCTATCCTCACTGCCGGGCCGGAACCCAAGTCGGCGACACGCCCGGCGGCGGGCCAGCACCGATTTTGACAAGTATTTGACGGATGTGTTTCTTCCTCCACTCGCGGTATAGAAGAATCTGTCAAAGCCACTGCTGAGTCGAGAGAACACAATACCTTAGCAAGAAAGAGCACTTTCTAAAATGGTCAAATTGGCGGGTACTCACAGTTTTGACGCACCCAAGAACGAGGTTTGGGAGGCGCTCCTGGATCCCGATGTGTTGTCCCGAATCTTGCCCGGCTGCAAGCAGTTGGATAGGACCGCGGACAACGAATTCAAAGGCGAGATCAGCATCCGCGTGGGGCCGGTGCAAGGCACCTTCAATGGGACGGTCAAACTGAGTGATGTAGACCCTCCCAATGGCTACCAGATGGAGATTGCCGGCCAGGGACGGCCAGGATTCGTAAAGGGCGTGGGCACGCTGCGTCTGGAGGGCGACCAACCTACAACGATGCACTATGATGGCGATGCACAGCTGAGCGGTCGAATTGCCAGTGTGGGCCAGCGCCTGGTGGACAGCACCGCGCGTTCGCTGACGCGCCAGGGTTTGCAGTCGCTCGAAGGCATCATCGCCGCGCGTCTCCAGCCGGCGGAGCCGGCACCTGAGGAGAGCGGCGCCGCGCCGGCAGGAGCAAACGGCACAGCAGCGGCCGCAGACCCGAACGCCGACGGCAGCGCGCGGGCGCCCGCTCCTAGGGGACAGTCCACTGAAAAAACTGCACAACCGGAGGTCGCAACACCCTCGACAATGGAGGTTGGCATCAACGTTGCCAAGGACGTCGTTACCGATCTTGCGCAGGAGATGCAAATCAGTAGCAGCGGGCGCAAAGTACTCTACATACTGGCCGGTTTTGCCGCCGTTGTGTGGATGTGGCGTCAGCTTTTCGGCAAGGCTAAATAGTTTAGTATTTTTACAGAACTCCAAAAGGGGAGGAAGCTCTATGGGTATATCCATCGAACTGGAGGTCAATGGCGCAAGCGTCAGTGAGGAGGTTGAGCCAAGGCTGCTTCTCGCGCATTTGCTGCGTGAAGAACTGGGGCTGACCGGCACGAAGATTGGCTGCGACACGAGCCAGTGCGGGTCATGCACGATTTTACTCGATGGGCAGGCGGTCAAGTCATGTACGGTGCTGGCGGTCCAGGCAGACGGCAGCGAAATTACGACGATCGAGGGCTTGGCCAACGGGGAATATCATCCTATGCAGCAGGCCTTCTGGGACAACCATGGGCTGCAGTGCGGCTTCTGCACGCCGGGCATGATAATTTCCTGCGTCGACCTGCTGAGCACGAACCCGCAGCCGAGCGAAGATGAGATTCGCCACGGTCTGGAGGGGAATCTGTGCCGCTGTACCGGATATCACAATATCGTACGCGCGGTGCAAACTGCCGCCGAGACGATGAACGGCTAAGGGAGGAACTGGAATATGGCAGGTGAAAGCAACGGCGCGGCTGGATTCGGTTCATCCATCCGCCGACGAGAGGATCCCGAGCTGATTACCGGCCGGGCCAAATACACGGATGATTTGAAGCTGGCAGGCATGGTCTACTGCACGATATTGCGAAGCGACTATGCCCACGCCGGGATTAACAGCATCGACACCAGCGAAGCCGAGGCATTGGATGGCGTGCTGGGCGTCTACACAGCCAAGGACATCGAAGCGAGCGGCGTTCCCGGCGGCGTACCGGTCGGCTGGCTGCTGCCGGGATTGAAGACTCCCGAACACTTCATGCTGGCGAAGGACACGACGCGCTACGTCGGTGACGGAGTGGCGATCGTTGTCGCCGAAGATCAATACACGGCGCACGACGCGCTCGAATTGATCTATGTCGATTACGATCCGCGCGACGGAATCGCGGACCCCAAAAAGGCGACTGCGGACGGCGCGCCGCTCGTGCATGACGATGCCCCCAACAATATCGCCTTCGACTGGGAAATTGGCGACAAGGAGAGCACGGACGCCGCCTTTGCCAACGCTGCGCACGTCGCCAGCCTGGATATCGTCAACAACCGCCTGATTCCCAATGCGATGGAGCCGCGCGCCGCGCTTGCCGACTACAACGACATCACCGGCGAGCTGGTGCTCTACATGACGACCCAAAATCCCCATATCCACCGCCTGCTGATGAGTCTGGCCTCGCTGGGCTTGCCCGAACACAAGATCCGGGTCATTGCGCCGGAGGTTGGCGGTGGTTTCGGCAGCAAGATTCATCACTACGCGGATGAGGCAATCGCGGCGTGGGCCTCGATGCAGGTCGGCCGCCCGGTCAAATGGACAGCGACCCGTACCGAGACCTATATCACTGACGCGCATGGCCGCGACCACGTGACACACGGTGAGATGGCGATAGACGCTGACGGCAGATTCATTGGTCTGCGGGTCGACACCTACGCGGCGATGGGCGCCTATCTGTCCACATTCGCGCCGGCTGTACCCACCTATCTCTACGGCACGCTCATGTCCGGCGAGTATGACCTGCCGGCAATCTATTGCCATGTGTATGGCGTGTTCACCCATACGGTCCCCGTTGACGCCTACCGCGGCGCCGGCCGGCCAGAAGCCACGTTCATCGTCGAGCGCTTGGTGGATGAGGCGGCCCGTGTCACCGGCATCGATCCAGTTGAGATTCGCCGACGCAATTTCGTTGCGCCGGACAACTTCCCATACCAGACACAGGTTGCGCTTGCGTATGATAGCGGCAACTATGAGGGTGCCCTGGACAAGGCACTGGAGGCGATCGGATACGACGACTTCCGCACGGAGCAGGCAGCGGCCAGAGAACAGGGCAAGTACCTGGGTCTTGGCCTTTCAACCTACATCGAGGCTTGCGGTCTGGCGCCGTCGGCAGTAGTTGGTTCGCTTGGCGCCCAGGCAGGTCAGTGGGAAAGCGCGGTCGTGCGGGTCCACGCCACCGGCAAGGTGACGGTCTACAGCGGCTGTTCCGGCCACGGTCAGGGCCACGAGACCACCTTCGCGCAGATCGTAGCCAGCGCGCTGGGTGTTCCCTACGATGACATCGACGTGGTCGAGGGCGATACCGGCTCCATGCCGCACGGCTGGGGCACATATGGCAGCCGCAGCGCGGCCACGGGCGGCAGCGCGATCGCTTCCGCGGCAGAGAAGGTTGTGGACAAAGCGCGTACAATTGCCGCGCACCTGCTGGAGGCCGCCGAAGAGGACATCGAGTTTGAAGATGGGAATTTCTTTGTCAAAGGTTCCCCGGACCAGAGTCAGTCTCTGCCCGATGTAGCGTTGCAGGCCTACCTGGCCCACAACCTGCCCAAGGGGATCGAGCCGGCGCTGGAGGCGACCAGCTTCTACGATCCGGCCAACTTCGTCTACCCCTTCGGCACGCACATCGCGATCGTCGAAGTCTGCTCACAGACGGGTAATGTTACATTGCAGCGCTATCTGGCGGTCGACGACGTGGGCAACGTTATCAACCCGATGATTGTGGATGGACAGGTACACGGTGGCATCGCCCAGGGCATCGGGCAGTCTCTGTATGAGACCGCGGTATACGACGACGGCGCCAATCTGCTCAGCGGCACGATGTTGGACTATGCAGTGCCCAAGGCGCACTTCATGCCCTCCTTTGAAACCGACCGTACAGTGACGCCCTGCCCGCACAACCCGCTGGGCGTCAAAGGTGTCGGTGAAGCTGGCTCGATCGCCTCTCCGGCAGCGGTAGTCAACGCGGTTGTCGACGCGCTGTCTCCCTTCGGCGTCACCCACATCGACATGCCGGTGACATCGGAGAAGGTCTGGAACGCAATGAAATAGGTTTCGGTTTCTCGTGTTTCGTAACTACCTCTTTCGCAGAGGCTAACTGAAGACGAGAAATTCAAAACGCACAACTGGAGTAAAACGAATGTTCCCATCCAAATTCGATTATCATCGCCCGTCCTCTGTACAGGAGGCGGTTCAGATTCTTTCCGATAACCCGGACGCCAAAGTACTGGCCGGCGGCCACAGCTTGATCCCGGTGATGAAGTTGCGGTTGGCCACACCTTCGGCGCTGATCGATATCGGACGAATAGACGCATTGAAGGGCATCAGCCGCGCCAACGGCAGTCTGCGTATCGGCGCCTGTGTCACCTACAATGAGATCGCCAACTCTGGAGTTGTGCAGGATGCTGCGCCGTTGTTGGCGGAGGCGGCCGGCCAGATCGGTGACCGCCAGGTCCGCTACCGCGGCACGATCGGCGGCAACCTTTCACACGCCGACCCAGCTTCGGATCTGCCGGCAGCGGCCTTGGCGCTAGGCGCGACGTTACACGTGTCGGGTCCCAACGGCAGCCGCTCCGTCAGCGCTTCCGAGTTCTTCGTCGATCTGATGATGACCTCATTGCAAGCGGATGAGATCCTGACAGAGGTTGAAATTTCGGCGGCTTCGGCGGGAACCGGTTCCGCCTACGTGAAATTCGAACATCCGGCGTCTGGTTACGCGCTGTGCGGTGCCGCGGCGGTCGTCACACGCGGCGCCGGCGGCAGCTGCACCGGCGCCAGCCTCTGCTTCAACGGCGTTTCCGCGACTGCGGTGTCTGCGAACGGAGTGGCTGCGAGCCTGGTCGGCTCTGATCTGAGCGACGGGGCGGTAGAGAGTGCGGTCAGCAACCTGTCGATTCCCGACGCGGCCGGCGACATGTTTGCCTCGGCCGGATATCGGCAGGAACTGGCCAAGGCGATTGGCGCGCAGGCACTGCGCACAGCCAGAGATAGAGCGTAAACAGCAGTTTCCAGTGGACAGTGGCTGGTGGCCAGGTGATGCTTAGGCCACTGGTCCCTGTCCGCTGAACAGCCAGGATGATGCGCCTCATCGTGATCGGCGTCAGCGGCTCCGGCAAGACAACGCTGGCGCGGCAAATAGCCCGGACTTTGGCTCTGCCTCACGTTGAACTGGATGCGTTGTACTGGGATGCGAACTGGCAGGCCGCTTCCAGGCCTGTTTTTCGCGGTCGCGTGCAGAAAGCAACGGCAGGGGACGCCTGGGTCGTTGACGGCAACTACAGCCAAAGCCGGGATATCGTCTGGAGCCGTGCCACGCATCTTGCCTGGTTGGACTACGGTTTGATCGAGGTGATGGGGCGTGTCCTGTGGCGCACGGCATGCCGTCTCTTCTTGCAGCAGGAGTTGTGGAACGGAAATCGCGAGTCAGTCCGCGGCATTTTCGGACGCGACAGCATCATATGGTATGCGTTCTCAAGCCATCGAAGGCACCGAGAGAAGTATTTGCCGCTTCTGTCGAGCGAAGAGTTCAGTCACCTGACTGTATACCAGTTCAAAAGGCCGCGGGAAGCCTCGGTCTGGCTGCAGTCACTAAATCAACCTAACCCAGCGGCGCCTCAATGACCACTCCGATACAGTTGCCCTCCGTAGAATCCGTCGCCGAAGCCCTGCGTACGAAAGCGTATATCGCGGACCACAGCCTGGCGACGGCAGTTTTCCTTGCGCTCAAACTTAATCGCCCATTATTCCTGGAGGGGGAGGCAGGCGTCGGCAAGACCGAAGTCGCGAAGATATTGTCGCAGATGCTTGACACGCGGCTGATCCGGCTGCAGTGTTACGAGGGTCTGGATGTCAGCACGGCGGTGTATGAATGGAATTATGCCCGCCAGATGCTCCAGATTCGGCTGATGGAAGCAACCGGGCCCGGCTCGGACACACCGGCGGATTCTGATGCACGCACGGACAAGGGGTTGCGAGAGTCGGCAGTCCAGGATCTTTTCAGCGACACTTTTTTGCTGCGCCGGCCGCTGTTGCAGGCGATAGACAGCCGCGGGCAGCAGAACGGGAAAGCCCCGATTCTGTTGATCGATGAGCTGGACCGGGCCGACGAGGAGTTTGAAGCTTTTCTGTTGGAGGTTCTAAGCGACTTTCAGATTACGATCCCCGAGATCGGGACGATTCAGGCGGCAGTGCCGCCGGTGGTGGTCATTACTTCCAACCGAACGCGCGAGATTCACGACGCGCTGAAACGACGCTGCCTCTACCACTGGATCGACTACCCCAGCTTTGAGAAGGAGTATACGATCCTGCGCGCGAAGGCGCCGGACGCTTCGGAGAGGCTGTCAAGAGAAGTCGTGGGATTTGTGCAGGAGTTGCGGCGCGGAGAGCTGTACAAGTTCCCTGGGGTCGCGGAGACGCTGGATTGGATGAATGCCCTGACCGCGCTCGATCAGGAGGAGCTTACCGAGGACGTGGTGGACGAAACTCTGGGCGTGCTCCTCAAGTACAGGGACGATATCGAGAAGGTGCAGGGGCAAACCGTCCGCGAAATCGTTCAGGTGCTGCGCAAGTCTGCAGCGGTTAATAAATAGTGCAGTCGCAAACCATTATCTCCTCGCCGCCATCCACAGGGGCTGATGGCAACTTCCTCCAGAACATGCTGTTGTTTGCCCGCCTGCTGCGCGGGCTGAGCATCCCTGTTACGCCAACACAGATTCTCGATTTGGTGGAGGCGCTAACGCAGATCGATCTGCGGGTCCGAGCGCAGGCGCGCGACGCGGCCAGAGCCGTTTTGGTCAGCCGGCAGGAGCATCTGGAGCTGTTCGATGAGGCGTTTGACCTGTTTTGGAGGGCGAGAGAGAGGCAGGAGCTTGCCCGCATCAATCTTGGCGAACTGCTGCAACGCACGCCGCAGGGCGAGATCCAGTACCGCCTGATTCAGGCCAATCGCGACCAGAAGAAGGACAGCCCACCGGTCGACGAAGAGCCTCTCGTCGAGAAAATCTACACTTACAGCAGCGCCGAAGCCCTTCGTAGCAGGGATTTTGCGACGATGACCGAGTACGAGCTGCAGCAGGTAAAAGTGTTCATGGAACAGTTGCAGTGGTCACCGGCAGAACGGCGCACGCGGCGCCGTGTTCCCGCCAGCAACGGGGACTTGGTCGACCTGCGGCGGTCGCTGCGTCAGAATGTACGCTACGGAGGCGAGCCGCTGGTTATCGCGAGGCGTCAACGGAAGACCAGAAGGCGCCCGATAATCGCGCTGGCAGACATAAGTGGATCAATGGATCGTTACAGCAGAGTGTTGTTGCAGTTTCTGTATTCGATCACGCACGCCCTGGACAGGGTTGAGGCCTTTGTCTTCAGTACGCGGTTGACGCGCATCACGCGTCATCTGCGGCGGCGAGACATCGACTTGGCTTTGGACCAGACTGCGGAGGCTGTAGATGATTGGGCCGGCGGCACACGCATTGGCGAAGCGATCCGCGCCTTCAATTTCGACTGGGCGCGGCGCGTTTGCGGCCAGGGAGCTATAGTTCTCGTTATCAGCGATGGCTGGGACAGGGGCGATCCGCAGTTGCTGGGGGAGGAGATGGGCCGCCTGCAGCGGAGTTGTCATCGTCTGATCTGGCTGAATCCTCTGCTGGGTTCGCCTAGCTACGAACCGCTGACACGGGGGATAATGGCGGCGCTGCCGCATACGGACGAGTTCCTGCCGGTTCACAATTTGATTAGTTTGGAACAACTGGCGAAGGTGATGGCGGAAGCGCAGTCTTGAGGGAATGTATGGTCTGTGCCGAAGGCGACCGGACGTTTGGCAAGATGCGGAGCGCTGCAGAAATTGTAGTCTTTTGTGGGCGGCGCGCAGTAACCTGGATTAGCGGAAGGCAGGTCCTAAGATGAAAGAGATCCTGGCTGACATCGAGAACTGGCAGCAGGCCGGCAAGCAGGTTGCGCTAGCGACGGTGGTGGAGGTGTACGGTTCGGCGCCGCGGCCTTTGGGCGCGAAGCTGGCCGTATCGGAAGACGGCGCGATGGTAGGATCTGTGAGCGGCGGCTGCGTTGAAAGCGCCACCTTACAGGAAGCGCTGGAGGTGTTGTCATCCGGCAAACCGCGTCTTGTCTCCTACGGTATTGCCGATGAGACGGCCTGGGAGGTGGGTCTGGCCTGTGGGGGCACGATCGAAGTATTCATAGAGCCTTTGGATTGGTAGCAACTGGAAGGGATAGAGTGGCTGAACTCTTCAATGCGGTGGTGCAGGCCATCCGGCAAGATGAGTTATGCGCCATCGTCACTGTTCTGAGCGGAGACGAAATAGGGCGCAAAATGTTGGTGCGCCGGCGGCGCGGGCCGGACGAGCGCGGCCCCAACCTTGCGACAGTTGGATCATTGGGAAACGCGGCCCTGGAGCATGGGGCCGCCGTCCACGCGGCGGAAGCGATGGAGGCGCGGCGGGCTAACCGCGTTTCTGTGACGGTAGAAGATCGAGAATTGGATCTGTTGATCGATGTCCATGTGCCGCAAGAGACGCTGGTAATTGTGGGTGCTGTTCACATCGCCATTCCGCTTGTCACCTTTGCCCGCGAACTTGGCCTGCATACGGTAGTAATCGACGCCCGGCCCATTTTTGCCACCCAGGATCGGTTCGACCATGCAGACGAGTTGATCAGGAGCTGGCCTGAAGACGCTCTGCGGGAGATGACGCTGAACGAATCCACCTATGTTGTGACGTTGACACATGACGAAAAGCTGGACACGCCCGCACTGATTTACGCGCTTGACCATCCTGCCGGCTACATTGGCGCGCTTGGTTCGAAGCGGACGCATGCCAAACGGGTAGCAGTGCTGCGCGAGGCTGGTGTCAGCGACGAACAGATTGACCGCATTCACGCGCCGATCGGGCTCGACCTGGGCGGGCGCGGCCCCGAAGAGATCGCGCTTTCCATCATTGCGGAGATAGTACAGGTGCGGAATAACAGGAAGGAGGTGGGCGCATGAGCGGTCATCCTTTGATCGGGGCACTCTCGCGCTTGTATGAAGCAGACCGGCTGTTGACTCTGCCGGCCCAGTTGATGGCATACGAGTCGGACGCGCTCACCGTCTTTCAGCAGAGACCGGCGGCGGTGGTGATCCCGCAGGACCGCGCAGAGGTGGTCGAGACGATCCGTCTTTGCCACGAGCACAGCGTCCCTTTCGTTGCGCGGGGGAGCGGCACCAGCTTGTCGGGCGGATCTCTGCCGATCGCTGACGGTATCGTAATCGCCCTTAATCGCTTGGACAGCATTTTGCGGCTGGACGCGGAGGAGCGAATCGCGGTCGTAGAGCCGGGCGTGATCAATCTGAAGGTCTCCGAGGCGGCGAAGCCCTTTGGCCTCTACTATGCTCCTGATCCTTCTAGCCAGTCGATTTGCACGATTGGCGGCAACGTGGCCTTTAATTCTGGGGGCGCGCACTGTCTCAAGTACGGGATGACCAGTAACCATGTCTTGGGAATGACGGTTGCGCTGCCCGACGGCGAGGTGGTCGAGCTAGGGGGCGAAAGTCTGGAGGGTGTCGGCCCGGATCTGCCCGGTTTTTTTGTGGGGAGTGAAGGGCTTTTCGGCGTCGCGCTGGAGATCACACTGCGGCTATTGCCGATCCCTGAGACGTATCGCACGGTGCTGGCAGCGTATGACTCGTTACATGCAGCGGGGGATGCGGTGACAGCAGTCGTGGCCTCCGGCCTGCTCCCGGGCGCGATCGAGATCATGGACGCTCTCGCGATTAAGGCGGCTGAGGTCGGCGCAAAGGCAGGCTATCCGACCGCGCCGGCGCTACTGATCGTCGAGTTGGAGGGAGAAGAGAGCGCGGTGGAGGCTGAATTTGCGCAGTTGATGCAGTTGATCGAAGAGACCTCACCGCTCGAGGTGCGCATGGCCCAGACCGCTGACGAACGAGCCCGAATTTGGAAGGGGCGCAAGGCCGCTTTCTCGGCGGTGGGACGGTTGGCCCCAGACTACATTGTACAGGATGGGGTCGTTCCCCGCAGCCGGTTGGGTGATGCGCTGGCAGAAATCGACCGTCTCAGTGCAAGCTACGGCATTGATGTAGCCAACGTTTTCCACGCCGGCGACGGCAATCTGCACCCGCTGATCTTGTTCGATGGCCGCGAGGAGGGCGCACTGGAACGGGCCGAGGAGTTGGCCGGCGAGATTCTTGAACTGTGCGTCGATCTGGGGGGGTCGATTACCGGCGAACACGGGGTCGGCATGGAAAAACGCGCCTTCCTGCCCAAAATGTATGGGCCGCTGGAGATGCAGGCGATGGAAGATGTGCGCCGCAGCGTGGATAGCCAATCTCTCGCTAACCGCGGCAAGATGCTGCCGGTGGGCGAGGCGGAATCATTGACCCACGTCGGTCCCCATCCCCTGGAGAAGGCAGGGGTCATTTTCAGGGAGTAGTGGAAGAGTAACCAGCCCGTTGGTTGGAAGCAATAAGGGCCTGTCTTGTTGCGTTCAGAATTCAGGCAGCGAGAGGTACGATTTGAAAAAGTGTCAGACCATAGGGGCGTCTGAGCGATGAGAGTTGTCATACTCTTCGCCGTTGCCTTGCTTATTCTCACAGCTGCCGCGGCCTGTGTACCAAGCGAAGATCCTGGCCGACCTGGCTCCGAATCAACGGTTGAAACGGGACCCGCTGCGACCGCTACGCCGGCGCGGCCCAGTGAAAATGTCGCGATGTTGGGAACCGCCGATGCCTTTGAACGAAGTGGTTTCGCGCCGATGGCTACTGACGGGGATCTGGAATCGATCTGGAGTTCGCAGCAGTTTGCGCCGCAGTGGTTCTCGATAGCTTTCGACAGCTTCTTCCTGGTGGACAAGATCGAGCTGGTTGTTACGCAACTACCCGCCGGCCCAACAACGCACGAGGTGTGGCTGGGGAGCGGGTCTGACACGCGTGTACTCCAGGAGCGGCTCATCGACGTTCATACGGAAGACGGCCAGATTCTCGAGATCGCGATCGAGCCGGCGCGCAGGTTGAACGAGGTTCTGATAGTTACGCTGGACAGCCCCAGCTGGGTGGGTTGGCGAGAGGTGAGGGTATTTGGCTCGCCATCCACCGGGGCCTTGGAAGCGGCTGCGGAGGGAAGTGCGGTAGAGGTCGAGGGGTCCGTTGCGGAATCTTCCGAGCTCATGGGAGAAAATGTTGCGGCCCTAGGATCGGGGTTTGCTTCGGCGGGGGAGGAGTCCGCCAAGCTGGCGTTGGATGGTGATCCGGCCTCATTTTGGAGTGCTCAACTTGAGGCGCCACAGTGGTACTCGGTTTCCTTCGATGATCTGTATCTTGTTGACAAGCTGGAGATGGTGATCGCGCAGTCTCCCGCTGGCCCATCTACGCATGAGGTCTGGCTGGGGAATGGCTCTGGCACGCGGACATTGTACAGGCGGTTCGACAATTTGCAGACGGAAGATGGTCAGACGTTAGAGGTTCCTATCGTTCCGCCGCGCAGTATCAGCGAGGTGCTTGTTCTGACACTTGACAGCCCGAGTTGGGTGGCTTGGCGGGAGGTGAGGATTCTTGGCTCATCGTCCTCGGACCCAATAGGGGAGGCGGGGCTGCCTCGATTTGCGTTGCGCAAAGTCGCCGAGGGGCTGAAGTTGCCGGTGCATGTTACACATGCAGGCGACGGGTCTGAGCGTCTGTTCGTGGTCGAGCAGGAGGGACGGATCCGCATTGTCAGAAACGGTGCTAGCGAGGAAACACCGTTTTTGGACATCTTGGGTCGTGTCCGATGTTGCGGAGAGCGGGGGTTACTCAATGTGGCTTTCCCGCCGGATTATGCGGCCAAACAGTATTTCTATGTGAGCTATACAGACAAACCGGGTGATACGGTCATCAGCCGCTTCAGGACGACGGCCGATCCGGACGAAGCCGATCCTGACAGCGAAGAGGTCGTGCTGCTGATCGCGCAGCCGGACCAGGTCCACAACGGCGGCCGCATCGTCTTCGGCCCAAATGATGGATTCCTTTACATTGGAAGCGGTGACGGCGGCCACCCAACACTCAAGGATGTTGAGAATCGGGCGCAGAATCCTGACACTCTGCTGGGCAAGATTTTACGTATCGATGTGGAGTCGGACGCCACACCATACGGCGTCCCTGCAGACAACCCATTTGCGCAGATTGACGGCTATCGCGGTGAGATTTGGGCGCTGGGTTTTCGCAATCCATGGGGCTTTGCCTTTGACAGGCTGACCGGCGACCTTTACATCCCCGATCCGGGTCACATAAGTCACGAAGAGGTGAATTTTCAACCGGCGGCAAGCGGCGGCGGCGAAAACTATGGTTGGAACGTCAAGGAGGGCAGTCGCTGTTTTGATTCTCTGACGTGCAGTGCGCACGGCTTGATTTCGCCGGTGGTTGAATACGATCACGTGTATTCCTGTGCGATCGTGGGGGGCGCGGTCTATCGCGGAAGTGACTATCCCGATTTGCAGGGCGTATTCTTCTATGGCGACTTTTGCAGCGGCAGAATCTGGGGGCTGAGACGAGCTGGCGCCGATTCGAACCAAGGCATTTATGACGGCTGGCAGAGCACACTACCATTAAACGCCAGGGTCCCTGTCAGCAGCGTCGGCGAAGATGAAGAGGGCAACGTGTACGTCACTGGCTATCAGGATGGCGTGCTTTACATGATCACGGGAGAATAGAGAGTTGAGGTTGCCTGTTACTCACGCCCGGTTTTTGGCCTCGCTGGTTGACACCGATACACTGAATGCAGACCTACAGGAAACAGCATTTCAAATCGCCGCCGATAAGGTGAAAGACAGTTGGGCAAGAAGCAGAGACAATGACCAACGTTGCTGAAATTCAGGATGCAGTGCGAGAGGCGAGGCGGGTGCGCGTTCGGGGAGGCGGCTCCAAACCGGCCCTGTCGCTGCGAGACTGTGAAGACGACGCGCAGTTGCTCAACCTGACAACCCTAAAGGGGGTGGTCGAGTACCAGCCGGACGAATACACCTTTACAGCCCGCGCCGGCACGTCAGTTGCCGAGATAGGGGCGATGCTGGCGGAAGAGGGACAGTACCTGCCCTTTGATCCGCCGCTGGCCGAACGGGGAGCAACGCTAGGCGGGACGGTTGCGGCCGGGCTCAGCGGGGCGGGGCGTTACCGCTACGGCGGCATCCGCGACTTTCTGATTGGCATTCGCTTTGTCGACGGGCAGGGGCAGGAGATCCGGGGCGGGGGCACGGTGGTAAAGAATGCGGCCGGCTTCGACTTTCCTAAACTATTTGTCGGCAGCCTGGGGAGGCTGGGTGTTTTGACAGAACTGACCTTCAAAGTTTTTCCCCAGCCGCCGGCCTTTGCGACAGTCACCGCCGATTTTGGCACGCTTTCCGATCTGCTGTCCGCTCTGGACGCGGTGACGCGCAGCGCCATCGACCTGCATGCGGTCGATTTTGCGCCGACGGAGGAGGGATGGACCCTCTGGGCGCGCATAGGGGGATTGCCACATGTGCTGCAGGAGCGGGCGCAGGCTTTGCAGACGGTCGTGTCCGCAGGCGCCGGGCAAACGCGCTGTCTCTCCTTGTACCAGGACCAAAAGGAAGAGAGCCTTTGGCAGGCAGCGCGGTCGATGGAATGGCTTGCGCAGGGCATGGGGCTGGTTCGGATCCCTCTGACACCGCAACGGATCCCAGCGATGGAGGAAGCGCTCAACGGCTCCACGATGGCGACTCGGCGATATAGCGTCGGCGGGAATCTGCTCTGGCTCGGGTGGCCAGACGAATCGACGTCGGAGAGTGGGGAGGAGGATTCCTCCCGAGACCTCCACAGCCTTCTGCTGGCGTTAAACCTGCAAGGTGTGCAGCTGATTGGCCGCGCGCGGCGTTCCCCCATCGAGGGCAGCGGAATCGACACAGACGGCGGAGAGGACCCTTTGCTGGGCCGGCCACTGCAAAACGCCTTTTTGCGGCGAATCGCGGCGGCCCTGGACCCTCAAGGAAAATTCGAAACGTGGTAACGACAACAGTGAGATAAGCAAAAGTATTGAGGAGAAAACTGATGAGAGCGATTCGTATCCAAGAGGTAGGCGACCCGAATGTTCTGCAGTGCGTTGACGTGCCTACGCCGGAGCCGGGCCCGGGGGAAGCGCGAGTAAAGATGGAAGTGGCAGGCGTCAACTTCATCGACACCTACCACCGCAGGGGATGGTATCCAATGCCACTGCCGTTCACACCCGGGGTCGAAGGCGCGGGGGTTGTTGATGCCATCGGCGAGGGGGTAACCGAAGTAGCGGTCGGCGATACGGTGGCCTATGGGATGTCGATCGGCTCCTATGCCGAGTACGCAATCGTCCCTTCAAAAAACCTTGTCAAGCGCCCCGCCGGCGTGGACGCCCAACATGGGGCGGCCTCGATGATTCAGGGGATGACCGCCCACTACCTCGCCTGCACCACCTATCCGCTCAAGCCGGGCGATACCTGCCTGGTCCATGCCGCGGCTGGCGGCACCGGCGCCCTGCTGGTGCAGATTGCCAAGTTGAGGGGCGCACGTGTTCTCGGCACGGTCTCGACCGAAGAGAAGGCGCGCATCGCGCAAGCGGCCGGCGCCGACGACACGATCCGCTATACGGAAGTGGACTTCGCGGAAGCAGTGCGCGACCTGACAGGCGGTGAAGGCGTTGAGGTTGTGTACGATTCGGTCGGCATCACCACTTTTGACAAAAGCCTGGACTGCCTGAAGCCGCGCGGCTATATGGTGCTGTTCGGCCAGGCGAGCGGTGTTGTGCCGACACTCGATCCGCAGATCCTCAACCAGAAAGGCTCGCTGTTCCTGACCCGGCCCACGCTGGCGTCGCATATGCTGACGCGGTCGGAGTTGGAGGGCCGCGCCAACGACGTTTTCAACTGGATCGCCGAAGGTAAACTGGAAATCCGTATCGACCGCACCTTCCCACTCGACGACGCCGAGGGCGCCCACACCTACCTGGAAGCGCGTCAGACCAAGGGCAAGGTACTGTTGACGACATGACGCCAACGAAAAGAATCCTATGCGCCACTCAATTCCGGTAGACTCGCTCGGACCCCAGGCCCCGTCAATGGCGGAAGCCGTCGCCAGCTGCGTCCATTGCGGCTTCTGCCTGCCGGCGTGTCCGACATACCTTGAGTTGGGGGAGGAAATGGATTCCCCGCGCGGGCGTATCCTGCTTATGAAAGGTGCGCTCGAAGGGGAGCTGTCTCAGGAAGAGGTGCTGCCGCACGTGGACCGATGCCTGGGCTGCCTGGCCTGCGTCACCGCCTGCCCTTCCGGGGTCGAATACGGGGAGCTGCTCACGCCATTTCGAGAGATGTCGGAAAAGCGGCGTAGCCGTTCGCCCATGGAGGCGTTGACGCGGACTCTGACCAACCAGACGCTTCCCTACCCCGGACGTTTCCGCGCCGCAGCAGCAATGGGGCGCTACACAAAAATATTCAAGCCGCTCCTGCCGCCGGCACTGCGAACGATGCTCGATCTGCTGCCCGATCGGCTGCCGCCGCGCGTCTCTCTGCCGCGGCTGGCGCCGGCCCAGGGGGAGCGGCGGGCGCGGATCGCGCTGCTGACCGGCTGCGTCCAGCAGGTGCTGACCCCCGGAATCAACCGGGCCACAGTCGACGTGCTGACCAGTAACGGCGTTGAAGTGGTCATTCCGTCAGGCCAAGGCTGCTGCGGCGCGCTGGCGATGCATACCGGCGCCGCAGACCAGGCACGCGGGCTGGCCCGACGCAACTTCGACGCCTTCAACCTGGACGAGGTCGATGCGGTGGTGACCAACGCGGCCGGGTGCGGTTCCGGCATGCACGAGTACCCGTTGCTGTTCGCGGGCGAGGCAGAGGAACAGGTGGCGCGGGACTTTGCGGACAAAGTTCAGGATGTGACCGTTTTCCTGGATGCTCTCGGCATCGAACAGCCGCCCGCTCTGCCTGCGCCGATGACATTTGCGTATCACGACGCCTGCCATCTCGCGCACGCCCAGGGGGTCACGGACGCGCCGCGCCGTTTGCTGGCGGCGGTTCCGAACCTTACACTCGTACCGATCCCGGAGGGGGAGATCTGCTGTGGATCAGCGGGAAGCTATAACATCGAACAGCCGGAGATTGCCGCCCAGTTGGGCCAGCGAAAGGCCGAAGCCATTCTCGGGACCGGCGCGCAGGCCGTGGTAACCGGCAACATCGGCTGTATGACCCAGATCGACAGCCATTTACGGCAGCTCGGGCACCATTTGCCGATTTACCACACGGTAGAGCTTCTTAACGGAAGCCAGGAGTGATCCGCAGGATCCTGAGCTCCTCCAACGACTCGCGAATCTGATGTTCGCCGGCCCCACCAGACAGATAACCGGACTTTGACCAAGCGTTAACTGTCTCTTGCAGCCCGTTTAACCCACCTCGCCTAACCTGGTAGTCGAAGCAGCCAACCTCTCACCTCAGAGTTCGGACTGCCGTCCGACTCTGACGCAGGAAACCCTCGCAGTACCCTCCAGGAATTTGGGCTACGTCAAGCGGGCAGTATGCGTTTCGGCTACAGCCCTAGGGTGTGGTTCGTTCGGGGGGACGGACTACACCTTCTCCCCTTTTTTGGTCGGCTTTTTTATTCGGTCAAGATCGGGAAGCCGGCGCCGCTGGTCTGCTCGGCGTACAGTTGACGCAGACGGTCGGTGATTGGACCGCGCTCGGCGCTCCCGATTGTGCGTCCGTCCAACTCGATCACTGGAGTCAGTTCGCCCATCGTGCCGGTGCAGAACAGCTCGTCGGCCCGGTAGAGCTCCGGCAGTGAAATATCGCGCACTTCGGCCGGTATGCCATGCGTTTGACAGAGATCCAACACCGTCGCGCGGGTGATCCCTTCGGGACAAGAATGTGTGTGGGGAGTGGCGACTATGCCGCGTTTTACGAGGAAGAGGTGGGTTGCATTGGTTTCGGAGACAAAGCCGTTAAGATCGAGCATTACTGCATCATCGACACCGGCGGTGTTTGCCTGGATTTTGGCCAATATCGAGTTGAGCATATTGCAGGAGTGAATATTCTGATCAAGACAGTCTGGGGGGATGCGGCGGATGCCGGAGGTGATCAGGCGAATTCCGCCCCGTTCATAGACTGGCGGTTTGTGCTCGGCAAGAACGATCAGAGTCGTTCCACTCGTGTTTATGCGGGGATCCATGCCGCTGGTGTACTTGACGCCGCGGGTGAGTGTCAGGCGGACATGGACGTTGTCCTGCATGTTATTGGCTACCAGTGTGCGCCGCACCTGCTCCACTATTTCCTCATTGGAGGGAACGCGGTCGTAGGCAAGGGCCTTGGCGCCGTCCTGCAGCCGATCCAGATGCTCCTGCAGCTTGAAGATGCGCCCGTCGTACAGGCGCAGGCCTTCCCAGACGGCATCACCATTCTGCACGGAGGAGTCGAAGGGGCTGACACCGGCCTCGTCTCTGTGGACGAGTTTTCCGTTGATGTTTACCAACAGGTCGCGGTTGGCTTCGTAAAATTTCTGCAGCATTGGTCAGAATCCCAAGGCCGAGTAATCGCTGCCACGCAGGACGGCGCCGGTCAATTATTACGACCTGCGGTAGTCAGGCGGAAACGGTAGAGTTCCTGATAGATCTCCTGCGCCTGGGCCAGAAGGTCTTCCAAATGCGGAGGCGGTGTTTCGTCTTTGGGACGGTAGGGGGCGAAACCAGTCGACTTTTCGACCGCGGCGTACCAGTAGGGCGCCCAAACGCCGTCGCTGTTGCGGCGGCCCGGCGGCCATGAGAGCATACGCTCGGAGAACGGCACCGATACGGCTTCACACAGCAGGTTGAGCGTGCCGCTAGGATCTTCCAGCACATCCTGGCTGTCAATGACAGGCGGAATCGAGCCGCTTTGGTGGCGGACGGCCTCGAACAGCCGCAGCAGTTGGGGGAAGCCCAGATCCATCAGGGTGGGCTGCGACCGCACTTTGATGTATGAGGTTATGACCTCGGCCGGCGCCCGGATCAGAAAACAGTTTGCCAGCTTGCCCACCCAGTCCAAGCTGATATGGTCCAGCATGTGGTGGGCCATATGTTTCTGGTACCAGATCGCTGCGCCCTCAGGCAATGGATCTTCGGTCAGGTTGCGGGCGACGGTGCGCCAGTTGGTTTCATAGCTGGCAATGATATCGTCTCGCCCCGGGTGATCCATGCCGGTGGCCTGCAGGAAATGGGCGTAGAAGGGTTCGTCGGATACTACCGTGTCAGGCCGGTTTTCCCATGCGCGCATAATCGCCGTTGAAATTGTGCGCGGCGCACACCACATGGCAATCCGAGTCATAAAAGTCCTCAAGCTGCAGTGGAATTGATTATGTTGTTAGTGAAAAGTAGCTGCACTAGCTACTTTCCACCGACGTTGTAGCTCCCGCCCATCCTGCCAGCGTTTCTGCCAGCAGGCGGTAGCGCGCGAGGAGAGCGAGACTATATGTATTGGAGCTGAGAATAACATGCGGCCTATCCGAATCAGGCTCCAACAGTTCGAAACGGATATAGCTGAGCCCCGTCTGTTCCCCTGCGCCGTTTCCCTCGGCGGCCAGGGGGCCGAGTTCGGAGATGGCCCCGTTGCCTCCATTCTGGAAGTGCAGGTGGGCGATATCTCCATTGCTTGCAACCGACGCCGCGTCAGCACCCCCTTCGAGCACGGGTGGCGCCTTGATTCCCTGGCTAAGACTGTGCTCCTCCTGCGCCGCCCTGGACGGAGAATCTTGGGTGTCCAGAAAGCCGGACTCGGAAGGCGAGGCAACTTCCCAGGATATGACTCGGGCAGCCTGCTCGGCGGGCTGAGCGTCGGCGTCAGTCTGCTGGGCGCCTTCACGGAAATGGATCCTCAACTGGGCGGAGTCAGCGACATTCCAGGCTACTACACCATCGCAGGTTTGGACACAAGCGACCCGGCTCCGCAAGTAGAAGTGGAGAGTCACCAGATCGTCGGCGTCAACTTCAAAACTCGGCTTCTTTCTCCGCAGCCGCCGGGGGAGAGATTTCGACAGTTGGGGCAAAGGAGAATCTGAGGGGAAAGCATATGAACGTACACGTACAAACTCTCTATCTATCAACCTAATCATCGTCCACCGCTCCTGTTACTACATTCGACAGAATCAGTGGTGTCAAGAATAAACGCATATTCCAAGGCGACCTCCTCTAGGTAGTCGTAGCGGCCGGACTTGCTGAAATGACCGGCTCCCATTTCGGTTTTTAGCATAAGCGGGTTGTTGTCGGTTTTGCATGCCCGCAGCTTGGCCACCCATTTGGCTGGCTCCCAATATTGCACTCTCGGATCGTTCAGGCCTGCAGTGGCAAGGATTGCCGGATAATCCTGGGCCTCAACATTATCGTAGGGGGAATAACTCTTCATATAGTGGTAGTAGTCCGGCTCGGCCGGGTTGCCCCACTCCTCCCACTCGATGACGGTCAGGGGGATGGTGGCGTCAAGCATTGTGTTGACCACGTCGACAAATGGTACGCCGGCGACGACGCCGGCGAACAGGTCCGGCCGCAGGTTGGTTACGGCGCCCATCAACAGCCCGCCTGCGCTGCGACCGCTGATCACCAGAGACCGAGGTGAAGTATAGTTGCGGTCGATCAGGGCTTCGGCACAGGCGATGAAATCGGTAAAGGTGTTCATCTTCTTGAGGTATTTGCCGTCTTCTTTCCACTGCCTTCCCATTTCGCCGCCGCCGCGAATATGACCGTAGGCGACGACAAAGCCACGTTGCAACAGGCTGACGTGGTTGCTACTGAAGGATGGATCATAGCTCATCCCATATGAGCCGTAGCCAATGAGAAGGCAAGGGTTACAACTGTCTTGCTTAAGGTCGGCTGGATAGACGAGCGAGATGGGCACTTTGACGCCGTCGGGCGCGGCTGCCCAGATGCGCTCGGTCGTGTAGGCGGAAGGATCGTAGCCCGCCACTTCGTCCTGTTTGCGCAGCGTGCGTGTGCGATCTTCCATATCGTAGTCGAAGACCGTCGGCGGTGAGACAAGAGAGGTATATCGATAGCGCAAGGTCTTTGTGGTGAAATCTGGATTCGGGCCAGGGGAGACCGTATACACTGGCTCCAACTGCTCGACGCGGTGGGCGTTGGACTTTTCACCCGCGTAGAAGGCTCCGTCGCGCAGGTCCTGAATCCTGATGTGTGTAAGGCCGCTCTCCCGCTCCCAGATCACCAGGAAGTCCTGGAAGGGTTCGACTCTGTCCAGCATGACGTCGGTGGAATGGGGGATCAGCTCCTGCCAGTTCTCGCGGGCGGGGGCGTCGATGGGCGCCGCCATTACACGGAAATTTTCCGCTTCCCAGTTTGTCAGGATGAAGAAGCGTTCGTCGCCGGTTTCACTTCGATGGTGGGTAACGAAGTACTCCATATCCTGCACGCGCGGTTGCACCAGCAAGGGCTGACCGTCGCTGTGGTCGGCGTCGATGGCATAGACCTCGGATGTTACGGCGCTGCCCAGGGCGAGGAAAATGTAGCGTTCGCTCTTTGCTTTGTAGAGCCGCAGGAAAAAGCGCTCGTCCTCCTCGTGGTAAACGACCTCGTCATCGGAGGAGGCTTCACCAAGGTGGTGCCGGTGCAGCTTGTATGGCCGCAAGGCTGGGTCGAGCGTAGTGTAGTAGAGCGTGCGATTGTCGTTGCCCCATTCCAGACCGTAGTAGGTATTCTCGATCTGGTCCGGCAGCAGATCGCCGGTTGCCAGGTCTTTAACCCGCAGTGTGTATGTTTCCGAGCCATCGGTATCGAGGGCGAAAGCCAGGAGGGAATGATCGGGGCTGACTGCGAAGTTCCCCATTTGCAAGTAGTCGTGCCCCTCGGCCTCGACGTTGAGATCGATGAGGACCTGTTCGTCCGCGTCGAGGCTGTCCTGTTTGCGGCAGTAGATTCGATACTGCTTGCCTTCCTCTTCACGGTAATAGTAGAAGTAGCCGCCGTCCGCCACCGGAACGGACTCATCGGTTTCCTTGATACGGCTCTTCATCTCGCCATAGAGGGTACTTTGCAGTGCCTCGGTATGGGCCAGCATCGCTTCGGTGTATTTGTTCTCGGATTCCAGGTAGGACAGTACTGCAGGGTTTTCGCGTTCCCGAAGCCAATTGTAGTGATCCACGCGTGCGTCGCCGTGGTTCCTATGCGTTACGGGCTGGATGGGTGCCACCGGCGGCGCCAGGTCAGATTGATGGCTTGACACAGACGCGAACACGTCAGGCTTAACTGACATACGATCTCCTCACCTACAATTGTACCGAACTTCACAAAGGGGGGGTACTGGGCGACTATTATAAAGTATCAATGTTAGATGCCCTATTTTTGAGAGTGGTGAAAAATTTGACAAAGATTCAGGCGTCGTGTAGCCTAGCACCCGTTCCTCCAGCCAGATCCCCAGCCGTGCTGACGCGGTGGGGCCACAGACACAATTACTAATTCAGCCAGCAGTTTTTCGGCCTGGTTCCCGGTGCGGCTATCAACGATAGCCGCTGCCAACTATTGTTCCGGCGTAGGCAGGAAAGAGTACAGTGATAAACGAGAAGCAGTTGGACAGGCAGACCGCTTCGCCACCCAGTTCGTCCAAGTCGAAACAACCAGCGTCTGCACCAGCGCGTATCCTTGGCAGGCTCTTCGGCAACGAGAGGGAGCTTAAGACGAACCTCTCGCTGCTTTCGATGTCGCTGCCGGGCGTCGTTCTGCTGTTCATTTTTGCCTACCTGCCGATGTTGGGCATAGTCATTGCCTTCAAGGACTATCGCTTCAATCTGGGTATTTTCGGCAGCGAATGGGTCGGTTTCCAGAATTTCCGCTTTCTATTCGGAACGGACGCGGCACTACGGATTACCCGCAATACTTTGCTGATGAATATTCTTTTCATCGGCACAATTACGGTCTGCGCGTTAGTGGTTGCCATTCTGATGAACGAAGTTTACCGCAGCCGTATGAGCAAGTACTATCAGACGATGCTGTTTTTCCCCTACTTTATTTCGTGGGTGATTGTCAGCTATTTCGTCTTTGCCTTTCTCAATGGTCAGACAGGGCTGATCAACCAGTGGATAGATGCCCTGCAAATAGAACGGATCGCCTGGTATCGTTCACCGGAGTACTGGCCTGCGATCCTGGTGCTTGCCAATCTTTGGAACGGCATTGGATTCAGCAGCATCATTTATCTGGCCGGTATCCTCGGTATTTCGCCTGAGCTATACGAAGCGGCAAAAATTGACGGCGCCGGCAAGCTACAACAAATCCGCCACATTACCTTGCCCATGCTGTACCCTATGATCATCATCTTGACTCTGCTGGCGATTGGGCGCATCTTCCACGCTGATTTCGGCCTGTTTTTCTTTTTGCCAAGGGACAATCCGCTGCTCTACTCCACGACTGACGTTATTGACACCTTTGTATACCGCTCTCTGGTGGAGCTTGGCGAGATCAGCATGGCAGCGGCAGCCGGCTTTTACCAGTCATTTGTCGGATTCTTGCTCGTAGTGGGCGCAAATTGGGTTGTTCGCCGGTTCAATGAGGACTATGCGTTGTATTAGGATGCCGCTGCCATGACAGTTACGACCAGCCGCCAGCAGACACCGATGAACCGTTACCGGCTGCAAGCATTTTTGGGCAGGTTCGCGGTGCATGCCGTTTTGACGGTGGTCGGGCTTACCTGCCTGATACCGTTGATACTTGTCGTCAGCATCTCACTTTCCGACGAACTGCGCCTGGCGAAAGAGGGTTACCAGCTACTGCCGGTCGGCTTTACCACGTTTGCATACGAGTACATCCTGCAGCAGCCTGGGCAGATTTTGCGGTCGTATGGGGTAACAGCATTTGTAACCGCTTTCGGCACCATCGCCGGGCTTCTGGTCTGCTCGCTGCTAGCCTGGCCGCTGGCACGCAAAGATTTCCGACTGCGCGGGCCGCTTTCGTTTTATGTCTTTTTTACGCTGCTTTTCAACGGCGGCATGGTCCCTTTCTACATTCTTGTAACGCGTTATCTGGGCCTGAAGGACAACATTTTTGTCTTGATTTTGCCGTATATGGTCACAGCCTGGTATGTGCTGATCATACGGACCTCCTTTGCTCAACTTCCGACAGAGCTTCTGGATGCAGCCCGAATTGACGGCGCCGGCGAGTGGCGGATTTTCTTCCAGATCGTCGTGCCGCTCTCCAAGCCGGTGCTGGCTACTATTGGACTCTTTTTTGTGCTGCGCTACTGGAATGATTGGTTTCTGGCGTTGCTTTTCATTGACGACAGCTCGATGTATCCCCTCCAGTATCTGCTGTATGTGCTGATGGCCAATATCAATTTCATGGCGTCAAATCCGCAGACGACAGGGATGCCGATCCCGACGCTTTCGGCGCGCATGGCGATGGCAGTATTGGCATTCGGCCCGGCGCTATTTTCTTTTCTGCTTTTGCAGAAATACTTTGTCCGCGGCATTACTATCGGCGGCTTGAAAGGTTAGTGTTGTATGCGGCGACGCCGACAGAGCTGTTTGCGCGGATGAAAGATCAGAGTTGCGATGCGATGACGGAAAGAAACTCTATCCGTTGACCATAAGACACAATTTTGCGTAGATCATTCAACAGACTGTTCACTTACAAGGAGAAGAAGCAAATGACCCGACACCGTGTTTTGGCCGTTCTCAGCGTTCTGCTGGTCGCTTCACTGGTACTCACGGCCTGCCCGGCCCCTGCGCCAGCGGATTCGGCTGCGGCAGAAGGCCAACAGGAGGCCGCCGCGCCGATGCCCTCTGACGACCTGGTGAATATCACCTATTCCTATGGCAGCCGCGGCATCCCGGCCGACCTGCAGATGGTGGAGGATGCGATGAATGAGATCCTTCACGAGAAGATCGGCGTTCACCTTACACTGGAACCAATTGACTTCGGCGCGTTCAACGACAAGATGCAGTTACGTCTGTCCGCGGGTGAAGAGTGTGACATCATATTCACAGCGCCCTGGATCAACAGCTACGCCAACAATGTCGCCAATGGTGTGCTTGCTCCATTGGACGATCTGCTGCTAGATCATGCGCCGGGCTTGTGGGGCAGCATGCCCGCCACGACCTGGGACGCGGCACGCGTCAACGGCGTGATCTATGGCGTCATCAACCAACAGATTTTCCCGAAGCCCTGGGGCGTCCATCCGCGCAAGGACCTGGCCGAGAAGTACGGCCTCAACCTGGATTCGGTATCGAAGTGGGAAGATATGGAGCCCTGGTTGGCTGATGTTCGCGACGGTGAGGGCATCACGCCGGTATTCGTTGCCGCACCGGGACGGGGTCTTTTCCTTTCGCAGTACTACGGCTTCGACCCTCTGGATGACGGCATTCACTTCCTCGGCATGAAAGCTGATGACGAGTCGCTGACCGCCGTAAATATGGTGGAAACGGTGGAATTTCAGATGGCCGCCGAAACGACAAAGCGCTGGGTTGATGAGGGTTATATGCCCCTGGAGCCCCTGCCCAATGATGAGGCGCAGTCCGCATTCCGCGCGGGCCAATATGCAATGGGCTATCATGTGGAAAAGCCGGGCAACGACGTTGAGTCGCAGAACGCCTACGGTTTCGAGTTCCTACTCAAGAACCTGACAGTCCCCCTGATTCTGGATACGGCCGGCGCTACCGCAACGATGAACGCAATCTGCTCCACCTCCGAGAATCCGGGCAAAGCGATGGAGGTTCTGGAGGAGTTCAACACGAACGTCCATATCTATAACCTTTTGTCACGGGGCATCGAAGGCGTGCACTGGGTGTGGGAGGATGAGGCCAATCAGGTGATGCGATATCCTGAAGGCGTGGACGGCAGCACCAGTTCCTACAATCCAAACACTGACTGGATGTTTGGTAACCAGTTCAATGCCTACTACCGGGACGCCAAGCAAGTCGGAGCGTGGGAAGCGACCAAAGAGATGAACGATACGGCATTCCCGTCGGAAGCTCTGGGTTTCGTGGTGGACCGCGAGCCGATCAAGACCGAAATCGCTCAGACTTCGGCCGTTTACGACGAATTTGTTCTGCCTATCCAGTATGGTTGGGTCGCCTATGCGGATGGCGCGGCCGAGGCTATTGAGAAGTTGAACGAGGCCGGCGCGCAGACCATCATTAACGAAGTAAATCGTCAGCTGCAGGAGTGGCGGGCGAAGAACCCAAGGTAAAGACAAGCGCTGCACGACTGAAGAATAAGTGTAAGCGCCTATTCCGTACACCGCTGCGCCCAGTACAATTTGGCGCAGCGGTGTACGCGGACTTGCCGCCGGTGGATCGTTTGCGGGCGGAACCTGACAACCCACAATCTCACCAACAAGAGAGGTGAGCCTCGTGCTTACACTCACTGCCAGCGTCCCTCTCGATGCACCGCCCGCCTGGGCTGTGCTGGAGCGGACGCTTTTTGATCTGATGGACAAGTCCGTACATCCATTCCTGGAGAAGTACACACGGGCTGACGGAGCGTTGATCTGGGCCGACAGGTGGAGCAACTCACGGGACGGCGCCGATGATTTTTACGAGAGTTCTTACAACTGGCCCCTCTACTACTTGCTCGGGGGCGGCGATCACCTGCTCGCGCTGGGGCAACGCCAGTGGGACGCCATTACTATGCAGTTGACGGAACTCGGCCCAGTGCTGGACGAGTATGAACGGGGCTATGATCAGTTCCACCAGAGCGAGAGCTACATATACTTTTATTTTCTTTGTCTGGCAGATCCGACCAACGAGCGTAACCTTGAGCGAGCCGCGCGGTTTGCCGGCCTGTTCCTGAACGAGAACGCGAATGCGCTTAACTTTGACCCGGAACGCAAACTGATCCGGGCCCCGCACAATGGCAGCGGCGGCCCGCGTTGGGGCTTTAGCGACAGCCCGGAGCCAAGTTACGGCTGGAGCGCCGGTATGCGGAGATACGGACTCCCGTACACCGACATTCCGGGCGTGGGCGAATATGATGACCTGAAGGACCCAGTCCTTTCTCGCCGTATGGGCGAGGCGATGGATGAACGGATGGGCAAAGGTGATGTGGTCGGCAACCTGATGGTGACAAGCCTGATTGCGAACGCTTTTCTGCTCACCGGCGAAGAGAAGTACAGGCGTTGGATTGTGGAGTACGTGGACGCGTGGCGGGACAGGGCCGCCGACAACGGTGGTCTGCTGCCGGACAATGTGGGGCTTTCCGGTGAGGTCGGCGAGTATATGGATGGGCGTTGGTACGGCGGTCTATACGGCTGGAGCTGGCCGCACGGATACTACAACATTGGCATGGCCGCGACCGTCAGCGGTGGCAATGCCTTTCTGCTCACCGGCGACAAGGCGTATCTGCAACTGGCCAACGAACAGTATGACGCCATCTGGAATCTGGGCGAGATGCGCAATCCCCGCGGCGAAGCGATGAGCCTGAAAAGCCACTGGGTGGACCAGCTCGACGACGAAGAGGAAGGGATTTTTGTCGTCCCTTACCGACACAACGACGAAGGTTGGTTTGACTATCAGCCGATGTCGCCGGTCTACCCCGCAGCTGTGTGGAATATGACGATGGATTCCGCCGACTGGGATCGAATCGAGGCGCTGCGACGGGCGGAGAAGTACGACTGGCGCCGCGTTCAGGGATTCCGCAATAAGGAGGACAACGGCCACGAACAGCCTTGGCTGCGTTTTCTGGCGGGAGACAACCCCGACTATCCCGAGCAGATGCTGGCCGCCACCTACGGGCAAGTCTGCCGCCGGCTGGATTTAATCCGGGAGGATGAGGAAGACCTGACGCAGGTATACATCCACCACTGGCAACAGCTCAACCCCGTGATCACGGAGGCGCTGGTGCAGCTCACGCTGGGCGCGCCGCAGATCATCTACAACGGCGGGCTTCTCCACTGCCGGCTGCGGTATTACGACGCGGTACGCAAGCGACCTGGCCTGCCGCCGGACGTCGCCGCGCTGGTATCGCAGCTGGAAGCCGATCGCACAGTGGTGGAGCTAGTAAACCTGAGTCCGTACGAGTCACGCACTGTGTTGCTGCAGGCAGGGGGGTTTGGCGAGCACCGTTTCGAGGCGGTGCAGTACACGCAGCGGACGAGTGTCTATCCGGGCCCTCAGCCAGCGTACCAATCGCCTGAAGTCGAGCAGACGACCGAGGAGGCTACGGTCGATGACGTCTACTTGCAGGTTGAACTCCCGCCGGCGACGCGAATTGAGTTGGATTTCAAGACGGCTCGGTATGTCAACGAGCCTTCATACAAGCTGCCTTGGTAAGAGGGATTCAAATGAAGATTACCGCACTCGATACAATTTGCCTCTCGCGCATGCATGAACCGGAACGGCAGTGGATCACTGCCCAATATCGCACTGTGAAGGCCGATTGCGCGGTAGTGAGGGTACACACAGAAGAGGGACCTGTCGGCATCGGTGAGGCAAGCGCCTACGGGGTGCCGCCGCGAATCGCCGAATGGGTGGACTGGCTTGCGCCGACGCTCATTGGCAAGGATGCGACTGACCCTGGGACACCGCCGCATCCGAATGGAAGGGACCGCGCCCATGACGCGGCTGTGGCCGGGATCGACTGCGCCATTTGGGACCTGCGGGGGAAGGCGGCGGGCAAGCGGGTCAGCGAATTGCTTGGCGACAGCCCCGCGGCTTCGGTACCCATGTACGCGTCGAGCGGCTGCCGTTATGATTGGCGCGATCGTCCCGAACAGCTGATTGACGAGGCACTGGCGTACGTTGAACAGGGTTTCCCGGTTATGAAGTTCCGAATCGGCACAGATTGGGCGTGGGATGGCGTGAATGTTGACCGCTTTCTCGGCCTGGTGCGAGAGCTGCATCAGGAGGTGGCGGGCAGGATGAAACTAGCCCTGGACGGCAACTGTCGTTTGACGATGGACGAGGCGCTGCCGATTGCCAAAGAGCTGGACAGGCTGGGTTTCGCCTGGCTGGAGGAGCCGATCCCCTGGAGCGATATCGACGGCTACGCCACACTGGCCGCGGGGGTGGATATGCCTGTAACCGGAGGGGAGAGCTTCACGACGCTGGAACAGTTTCGACCGTACATTGAGAAGCGTGCTTACGACATCGTGCAACCGGACGCGGGTGTAAGCGGACTGACGGAGTTGGTGCGGATCGCAGAGCTGGCGGCGCATCACGGCCTGAAACTTTATCCACATTCATGGCATAATGGGCTGATGGCGATGGCGCACGCACACGCGATTGCTGCCCTGCCAAACCTGGAGATTCTCGAGGTCTGCCAGATTCAGGGGCCGCTGCAATGGGGAATCGCGGCACAGCCGCCGGAGATAAGCGGTGGGCAGCTTCTTTTGCCCGATCGGCCCGGTCTGGGCATTGAGTTGGCGGAGGAGGTTGCAGAGAGGTACCCTTACATCGAAGGGCATTATGCTCTGACAGTCGATCGATAGTTGAAGTACTGAAGTGGCAGGCGTGCACTGGCGGTTGCGAGTTGTTCGCAACCGACGTCAAGTTACTTGAATCTGAGAATCCTATATGAAAAAACTACGCGTAGCTGTCGTCGGCATGGGCATCGGCAGGCCCAACGGTCTTGCTCTGGCACACAACCCGCGGGCGGAGGTGGTGGCGCTTTGCGATTTGGTCGAGGAGCGCATGAACGATTTCGCTTCGCTTCTGCCGCAGCCGGATGAGGTGCGATTGTACACTGACTTCGACGAACTTTGCCGCAGCCGGGAGATCGACGCCATATTCATCGGCACGCCCAATCAGTTGCACGTGCCGATGGGGCTGAAAGCAGTAGCCCATGACAAGCATGTTTTGGTGACCAAGCCGCTGGCTGACTCGGTGGCGGCGGCGGAGCAGCTGGTGGAAACTGCGGAGACGGCCGGTGTCGTCAATATGATGTCTCTGTCCACACGTTTCTCGGCGGAGATACAGTACATGGGCGCGCTGGCGCGACAGGGAATTTTCGGCGACCTCTATTATGCGCGCGCCCGCAGCGTCCGCCGCAGCGGAATTCCCTCGTGGAACCTTGGCTTCATCCGCGAGGGCGGCGGCGCGTTCCGCGATATGGGTGTGCATGTGCTTGACTCGGCCTGGTGGCTGCTAGGGATGCCGCGGCCGTTGAGCGTGACCGGCGTCGCTGGCGCAAAGTTCGGACCGCGCGGGTTTGGTTACTTCGGACGCAAGGCTGCGGGTGAGACATCTGCGGTGCCGGAGAGTTACTACAGCCAGTTTGCCGCAGACGACTACGCGGGCGGCTTCATCCGTTTCGAAGATGGCAGTGCGCTGCAGGTGGAGAGTTTTTGGGCCTCCCACCAGCCTGGTGACCTGCAAATCGAGCTGTTCGGCGACGAAGCGGGGGCTCAAGTGCGTCCGCCGACGCTTTACACAAACGGCCCCGTTCCGCCGGCCGTCGTAGAAACTGCGAAAGAGTTTGATGCCGTCCCTCAGGCGGGCCGTAGTCTGAACGATGAAAGCCGCCCTCTGGATATCACGTTCGATGGCCTTACAAAGGAGAAGAGCAGCGCGTGGAACGCGATCGCCGATCACTTCATCTCCTGCATACTGGACGGAATCCCATGCGAGGCCCCGCTGCGGCATGGGTTGACTGTACAGGAGATGATGGAAGGCCTTTTGAGCAGCGCAGGGACTGGTCGGGAACTGCGACTCGACGATGTAAAGGTTGCGTGAGCCTCTACTTCGGTGAGGCGGGATAAGCAAGGAGGATGGAGATGCCGGTATTGGATGGAAAGGATTGGGCGTTTTGGGAAGAGAACGGCTATGTCGTAGTCCCGCAGGCGGTGCCGCAGGAGAATCTGGACGCACTTGTCGAACAGATTTGGACCTTCCTGGAGATGGAGGAGGCCGATCAGGACTCCTGGTACAGGTACAAGCCCTATACGCGTGAGGATCTCTGTTCGCCAATCTCGCAGGCTGGCATGGTGGAGATGTACCAGCATCAGACACTGTGGGACAACCGTCAGAATCCGCGCATTCATCAGGCATTCAGCGAGATCCTGGGCACGGAGAAGCTGTGGGTATCACTGGATCGTGCCAATATGAAGCCCCCCGACAGAGCCGACAAGCCGGAGTGGGGCCATAAGGGCATGATCCACTGGGATATTGACACTGGAGAGGTGCCCTTGCTAAATGGCGCGGAAGATATGGCAGCAACCTGGCGCCCGGATCCTGCTACCCACCTTGGGGTGCAGGGCGTGCTCTATCTGACTGATACCGGCCTTGACCAGGGCGGCTTTCAGTGTATACCCGGGTTTCACAAAATGTTCTACGAGTGGGTGAAGACGCAGCCGACCGACCGCAATCCTCGCTTTCCAGACATGGACGGCCTTGACATCAAAGTCGTGAAGGGTAAAGCCGGTGATCTGGTGATCTGGCACCGGCTGCTGGCGCATGGCAACGGTCACAACCGCTCGACTCGGCCGCGCTTAGCTCAGTACATTACGATGTCGCCGGCGCCGGAGAAGGACGAGGAGCAGCGGGCGGCGCGAATACGCTCTTGGCAAGAGTGCCGCCCGATGGCCAACTGGCAGGGAGACCTGCGTGATTGGGAGCACCGGCATCAGACGCCGGCCAAGCTGACGCCGCTAGGACGAAAGCTGCTTGGGGTGGATTCCTGGACCTGATTGAAGGGATTTCCTGAAGTTCAGTTCTTCGATTCCGGGTATCCACTAAGCCACAGTACTTGACCAGCTAGTCATCCGTGGAAACATTCAGGCTCTTGGTGACGGAATAGGTGTACTGTCGCCGCAGTGCTAGCCAGCCGACCCGCAGCGATGAAGGCAGACGGTCGGTGAGGCATGGTTTTGGAGGGGGGCGTTGCGGGGGCGCAGCCCCTGCACAAGGGAGGCCGCTTGCGGCCGACCGCCCATAGACTAGGATAGAGTAGAGAGAAGCGAGGAACGAGTAAACACCTCGGCTCGCCTAGCTCCAGGTCGCAATTGCCGAGCGTTGCCGAAATGCTCGCGTTCACAGGATACCGCTGTTTTGCTTGGGCGCGGATCGACCGTGCTTGAGCCGATAATCAGGCATGTTTGGCTTGGCCGCGAGGCCCTGTCGGTTGAAGGCTCCGTTGGGCGAATTCGCATTTGCACTTTGCCTGAACTTGGCAGGAAGTGCAGAACATTCAGCACAGTTGAATTGTCGTCAGTAAGTGCAACGGGCGTCTGCCAGGCTCCATTTCGTTCGGAGCCTGGCGAGAATTCCTAGAATCGGTCTCATAGCATTTGAGTAGCAACCCCATTGCCAAGATTCACCCCTGCGTACGTCTTCAAGCACTAAACCTACCCTTAACAGACAGGTTAAGACCTTTCAAGCAGGCCTCCGCCTCGTACGCCGAAATCCCTATGCAAATCACCCGAGCCATTGCACGCATGCATTGCATGGAGTGTAGGATTCGGCCAAGGCGTCAATGCGAGAGGACGGTTGCCCTTATCCGCCAAGTTCTGGAATACGGCGCCTGTGTCGCGATTCTGGGGCACGAAGGTGGCCAGGTAGAGGTCGCCACAGGCACTCAGGCTTATGTTGGTGAAGACGGTGTAGGCTACCGGCCCATAGACGCTATGGGTGTAGAAATGGCTGCGCAGGCGGCTATTATCGTCTTCGACGCGTCTGCGGCTAGCCGCCCAAAGCATTTGGAAGTCTGGATAGGCTGATAGGGTGGAGAAAAGGTCGCGAAAGTGGGTGGTATGGCGATATCGCAGGGTCATGACCCGCCACTGACGCATGTTGGCGAGTGCGATGGCCTGCCACCCGGGACCCAGCACGCTTCGAATTGGTGCATCCGGGGCCAGTAACAGTGAGAGAATATTGACGTTACCGGCGGAACTTCTTGCCGCATTGAATTGTGACCAGTTGAGCCTGTGAAAGTCGAGGACGGCGCGGTTGGCGCCGACCAGGTCACCAAACGAGTCCATGAGGAAAGCGGGTGTACAGATTGTGCCCAGCGTTGCCCAGACTCGGGAAAAGACTTCCTGGTGTTTGAGGTCGGCACGCACGATTGCATCGTCTGTGATCTCGCTGGCCATGGCGAAAAATTCGCGGCGTTCCAGCGAAGTAAGTCTGAAGGCTCGCGCCAGCTCCTGAAGCGTAGCCCTGTCAAGCCGCACCTGGCTACCTCGTTCAATTTTGCCTACGATTCTTGTAGTTAGTCCCGTCTCCTCTGCCAGTTTCTCCTGGCTCCAGCTGTTGCCGTTATCGAAGTCCAACTGCTCTTTGCGCAGTGCGGCAACGACTTTCCCAAACATTTTGCGTTCCACAGCTTCCTCCGCTCTCTATTGCCAGACACGACGCTGTGATCTGGCAATTCCCTCTGGTTAAGATTATATCACTCTGGATACCAACCTAAAGTGAGCATTCTCCCAAATCTGAGAAGCTGGTCTACCGAAATTGGTACCTATGAGTATGACAGGCGCTAGCGAAGAGAGTTACTCTATATTGTGGAAGGCTACAACAGTTCCTGTTCCGCACCGCACGAAAGTCATGGGGGACGCAGACGACAGATATTCTGCACGAAACAGATCGCGAAATAGTGCTCGCGAATATGGACCAGGGGATTCGAGATTCTGTTACAGCGGGTGGGTGTCTTCGTCAGAAACACGGCAAACCAGAAGGGCCCTAGTGGCCTCGAAGGGGAATCACAATCCAAAGTGCCATTAGCCTATGTGAGAATTGAATTTCGTTTCGCGGCAGAAGGGCACGCGGTACTCAGGTAGAGGTAACTGACAAGCGAAGGCCGGGATAACAGCCGCTGTCGCGACCGGGTTTCCGCAAAGTCTTGCCGCTAACGGGTGACAAAGAGTAATCGTGCAGGGCAGGGAAACTTCAGGATGCTATCGCGTGACCTCAAGGCCCCCTAATTGAAACGAAGCGCGGCGTGGATTGTCGGAATGCAGACGCTGCTTCAGATGTGCAAGGAGGCAGGACAATGTTCAAGACGTTTCTGGTTGTCGGACTCGCACTTCTCGCCGCGGGCTGTGTGCCGATCCAGCTGACGCCTCCAGAAGCTGGCACCGAGCAAGAAACATCTGAAGATCTGATCCAGCATCTCGAAAGCTGTGACCCGGATTTTTCGATCCTGAAGGTTGGTGACAGCGCATACGATATACCGTCCAATAATGTTCCAGTTTACATTGACATTCTCAGTGTGGACTCCAGCCTGGACGGCGAGAGCCTTACGGTCGTGATCTATCTGAAGAGCATTCCCCAAGAATTGGCAACAGATAGGGAAAGTCATTCTGACTTGGCCAAAGATACGGGCAAGGAGGAAAATCCCTATGTTTATTATTGGAACGTCAATATCGACGTAGACGGCGCCGCCACAAGCCCAAATGACCTTTCACTTTTCGACTACATGTTCAGTTCGGGCGTTTCCCTGGGATCACTTAGCTCAGAAGAACTACCCACAGCTATCGACTTTGAAGACGCGGTGAGTTTCGACTTCTTTGAATTCGAGCACCTGGTTGACCGAGAGCAGCTTCCTCACTTGCACCATGCAGGACCCGCCCAACTTAATGTTTCCTACAAGGACAATTCCCTCACTTTCAGGAGTAAAGTTCCGGGGATAACGAACAGTTCAACCCTCTTCTTTTATGCTGGCGATGACTTGCGCCGACACGACGGGATTTCATGCGAAACCTAGCCGATACTTCGACCTGGAGGGCACTTTGCGCCAGTCCGACGTTCAAGCCGACGATGCGGAACAAGAGTGGACGAAGTTTGGAACCAGACTTCGCCTTCATCTGCCAAGGAGACAAGCTCATGTTCAAAATCGCTGTTTTCGTTGGACTCGAACTTCCCATTGCGGCCTGCGTACCTATACCGGAAGAGCCACCGGCAGCGTCATTGCCACCGCAGGCGGCAGGGCAACGCGCTGACTGTCCCGGCGGCTACCTAGACATGTTGCCCGGCCAGAGTGCCAGCGACCCGATGCTAAGTTCATTGCCAGGTTACATTGATATTGTTGGCGTGGATTCCAGCCTAGAGGGCGAAACTCTGACGGCCATATTTTATCTGAGGGAGGTTCCGGAAGAGTTGGCATTCGACAGAGAGGGTGTCGAAGACATAAACCTGGAATATATGTGGACTGTTTCAATCAACATTGAGGGCAATTCATTAGCTTTATTCGATCAGACCGACTACTCTATGGCCGCTTTTCATGCCGCAAGAAGGGAATCGGCAGACACGCCCGCCATTCTCCGTCCATTCAAAGACGAGGTGGAGATTATGGTTTGGAAACACAAGCACTTTCCCGATAAGAGCGAAACGCAGCTGTTAGAGGTGCCGGTCAATCCGCGCTTGATCGTTTCTCAGGAAGACAACATGCTTACTCTGATCGACCGGATCAAGGGTATCAGTAACGAGTCGACCATTTCGTTTTCGACTTTCGATATCTTGCTCGGACAGGATGGTGTCTCGTACCGGCCCAGTTGAAGTGATCATTTCGGTCGCCCTCGATGCCCCGCGAGGGGGGCCGATAATGTGAATCAGACACTGTCCCAAAAAGGTTGACAGGTATTTGAACTGGCCGACCGGTACTCGCGGACGGTGAATATGAATGAATTGCTGGAAGGAGCGCTCGCACTTTGCGAAGATAGCAGGTGACGCTCTGTGGGTTGGCATGTTGGGCCACTAGGGCTAGAGCACGAGAAGGCGAAGGATCCGTGCCTAGCCCTAGCCTGCCGCAAACTGTGTGCATTCGGCCCATTTCTCCCTATTTACCCCTTAGATTTGCCCCTTTTTTTGAACGCCCCATTTTTCTGGAGTAGAATGTCCAGTGCTCAGAGACTGCCTTTAGCGTCTTTCGGGGCGGTGGTCCTGCTTTCCTCACAGCGAATGATTGAACGATAGCGACGGAATCGTGCATTCCACCTTGCACTCTACAGCTGCAGTGCGACAGGCTGCCAGCATGTCCCGCAAAATGTTAGGCATCGCTAACACTTTGCGGGCTGGGACAGGATATCAGCGCTATCTGTGTATCCTGATTGTGGTGGGATTCGGTCTGCGGCTGGTGATGCTGGACCGCTTTCGTTTTCACCAGGATGAGGCGCTCTACAGCTACTGGGCGCTGCACTTTCTCCATGATGATCCCCATTTTCTGGAACAGTGGATCGACAAGCCACCTTTGTTTATCTGGCTGCTGGCCTACTGGTTCAAGGCTTTTGGCACTTCCGAGGCCAGCGCGCGGCTGCTGAATGTCGGCATCAGCATGGTCACGATCCCGGTTGTGGCGGCCATCGCGAGGCGAGCATGGACGACGGCCGCGGGCGTGGTGGCAGCAACGTTCTTCGCGCTGAATCCGTTTGCGATCAGCTATAGTCCGACGGCTTTCACCGATCCCCTGCTGGTGCTGGCGGGCGTATGTTCACTGTGCGCGGCGCAAAGATCACGCGGGGTCTTGACGGGACTATGCCTGGGCGCGGCGATCATGACCAAGCAGCAGGGTGTCTTGTTTGTGCCGCTGGCGCTGGCCGTTTTGATAACGGGGAACCCGAAAGCCAAGCCCATCCTGGCCGCGGCGCTGCGCGTTAGCGGTGGGATTGCACTGACAGTTCTGCCGGTTCTGTACTGGGACAGTTTGCGCTGGGCGGTCGCGCCGTCGCCGTGGGATCTGAGTGTACGCAACTATGGCGCGCTGGAGGTGGTCTCGATCGACCATTTGCTTGGGCGCGCTACGCGCATCGCTGAACTGCTTTGGTATCTGACGGCCAGTCACATCGTGTGGATCGTCCTGGTAGGGGCTGCCGTTTTGGCAGCGGTGTACGCGCGGGGGACAGACCATTTTCCGCGACGAAATACAGTTTTAGCCGTACTGTTGTGTGGCTGGATTGGTGTGTATTGGGCCATTCATGCTGCGTTCAGTCTGCCTCTTTGGGATCGGTACTTCCTGCCGATAGCGCCGGTATTCGCGATTCTCTGCGGATGGATCGGGGCCAGAGTCCTGTCGCTCAGTTCCGACGTTTGGAGACCAGCTGTAATCGGGTTGTGGATGGTGTTATTGCTGCCCGGCGCTATGCAGGCGGCCAGGGGCGGACTCCCGATTGGCGGTGATCATGGCGCGTACGATGGGCTGCGGGAGGTATCTGGCTGGCTGGATAGCAATAGTCCAGCAGGGGCCGTGCTGTATCACCAGTCGCTGAGCTGGCACCTCCAGTTCTACCTCTATGAGAATCCGCGTGACTATACCGTGCGCTGGTTTGCAAGCCCGGTGGCGCTGGCAGATGATGCCGCCAAGAGGGCGCAGCAGGCCAGGTATGTAATCGCTCCGGCCTGGAGGCCGTTGCGAAACTCCCATCCTCATCTGTCGGCGCGCGAGTTGGCTTTGGTTCGAAGGTTCAAGACAGAGCAGTTTGCTGTCTATGAGCTCGTGTTGAACCGGCGTTAATCCGGCTGCCGCCGGCTGCTTCTCATCGGACAGATGGCGGCAACCATACATGTTGTCAGAATGGTACAATAGTGTCAGGAGAAATGGTTTTTTGCTGGGTGGCAGATGCCATCCCAGTCTTGAGAGATGGATACAATCAAGGGGAGACAGATTATGTGTGAAGTCATACCAAATGCCGAGAAGGCAAACGGTTCTGGCGTCGTTTCGCGGGCGCAGGGCTGCCTTCTTGGCCAGTTGATAGGGGATGCGCTAGGCAGCCTGGTGGAGTTTGAGTCACCGGAACGGATTCGCCGCAGGTATCCAGACGGCGTGCGCGATATGGCTGACGGCGGCACCTTTAACACCATCGCGGGTCAGCCCACCGACGATTCCGAAATGGCGCTGCAGTTGGCGCGATCGCTAGTGTCATTGGGAAAGTTTGACCAGGAAGAGGCGAGAAAGGGATACGTGTATTGGCTGGATTCCGGTCCTTTTGACTGCGGTTTCACTATCCGGAACGGCCTGAGAGGAAGGCATGATCCTGGCAGCCAGGCCAACGGGGCGATGATGCGGATCAGCCCGTTGGGGATCTTTGGAGCGAACCATTCGTTGGAGCAGGTGGCGGAATGGGCGCGTCAGGACGCGGTTCTGACCCATATCCATCCGGTCTGCCAACAGGCCAACGCGCTTTTCGCGATGGCGACAGCGCACGCGGTGAGGACGGGATGCAGCGCTAGTGATTTGTATCAGGAGATTGTGAGGTGGGCGGAGGAAATGGAGGTGGACAACAGTTTAAAGGAGACGGTTGCAGCTGCTGCCGACTCTCCGCCCGACGATTTTGTTGACTCTCAGGGGTGGGTGCTGATCGCCTTCCGCAACGCACTCTGGCAGCTTCTCAATGCCGAAAACGTGGAGGAGGGTATCGTGGACAGCGTCATGCGCGGGGGAGACACAGACACAAATGCGGCGATTTGCGGGGCACTTCTAGGCGCAGTGTATGGACGAGAGGCGATCCCTGATCGATGGATCGAAACGATCCAGGGCTGCCGACCCCAAGCGGGAATGCCCGGCGTGTATAAACCCCGTCCCGAATGCTTCTGGCCAGCGGATGCACTGGAGTTGGCCGAGCAGTTGATAGCACGTGCTGACTGACGTTGGTCCGAACCATCACTAAGGGAATTGGAAGATTGGCGGAGATGACAATGGAAGCGATGAAACGGGTGACTATGTGGTCGCCGCCGTTGGAGGTGTTGGCGCCATACGTGCGGGATGGGTTGGAGGCCAACTACGCCCAGGTTGATGTTGAAGTAGTTGACTGCCCCGATCTGCGGACACTGGGTTGCGCCAGCCCCGGCATCGGCGGCTCGACGGTCTTACTGGAGGTGGGAGGGGAACCTTGCGCGCACAACCCCAGGTACCGGCACGTCACTTTCGATATGGCGAAAATGGCGAGCGACTGCGGTCAGTCCGACGGCAGTGTTTTCGGCGCGGGCATGGCGTATCCGGGAGTATTGGAAGGGCATTGCGGGGAGGTCATCGCCACCTTGCAAGCGGGTGGGGTCAACCGGTCGAAGGTCGCTCGCGTCGGGCGACAGCGCGAGTGCATTGTCGAGCATTATGCGTCCACGCGCCACAGCGGTCTCTCCAACCTCTTCGTATCGGAGGGCCGGCCGGGTCCGGTGCTTAAGGTCAGTGTGGAAAGGCGGACAGGCAGCGAAAGTTCCTTTACGCAGGCGCTGCGGAAGAGTCTGCAAGGCCATCCGGACATTGGCGCTGCCGGCGCGAGGCAGGTGGGTATGGGCGGCGTCTTTGTCATCGAGGCAGGCCAGATCCGCTCCCATGTGATGCCGGATTACGAGTGCATTGCCCACAAATACTACGACACTGAGACCGAGGAGGTAGTCTCCGACTTTCTCCAGTTTTATGAGCACATGGGGCCAGACCTGCTCTGCCTGGCCGTTTTTTGGACCGGCGATCCCACCGGCGGAAAGCTGCATTTGCGAGAATCGGGGGAGCATACGCACTTTTTCCACATGGGCGAGCTCAACCAGGCAGGCCATTACCATTATGATGTCAGCCCCGATACTATCCGCTACACGGGCTATTTCAATGTTGCAGCTGAACTGGTGCGCATCGGCGACATCTATGCGGAACTTGAACGGCAATCAAAACAAAATGACGAGGGACGATGATGAAGATTCAAGAGGTAAGGGCAGTTGGTCTGCGCGGGGCGACGCCAGAGGGCGGCTGGAGCGAAGAGCTGAAGGAGGAGGACTGCATCCACACACTTGTCTTCATCGCGACGGATGAAGGCGTCACCGGAACCGGCTCCGTCTTTACCAACGATGGGCTGGTATTGGCGGCGCTGGAAGTGCTGCGCCCGCTGCTGATTGGGCAGTCGGCGATCGAGCCGGAACGTGTGAGCGAGCATCTACACCAGAATACGTTCTGGATGGGGCGCGGCGGCAGCGTAACGCACACGATCAGCGGCATCGATATCGCGCTGTGGGACATTTTGGGCAAGGTGACGGGGCAGCCGGTCGGGCGCCTGTTGGGTGGGCGCTACCGCGAGCGGGTGCGGCCCTATGCCTCGCTGCTGATGGACCAGCCTGGCCCGCTGCGTGATGAGTTGGAGCAGTGGAAAGAACAGGGATTCCGCGCGTTCAAGATGGGGTGGGGGCCATTTGGCCGCGTCAGCGACGAACTGGACGAGCAGATCGTGGCCACCGCCCGCGAGGTTGTGGGGGACGACAACCAGTTGATGGTAGACGCGGGCGGAAGCGACGCCCACTGGCAGGGCCGCTATACTTGGGCACTACGTTGTGCGGGGATGTTGGCCGATTACGGTGTGGACTGGTTTGAGGAGCCGTTACGGCCGGACGACCTGGAAGAATTCATCCATCTTCGTCGCAACACGACGATCCCGATTGCCGGTGGTGAGGTACTGACGCGGCGGCAGTCATTCCTTCCCTTTCTCCTGCAGGGCGCATTCGATATCGTACAGCCGGATGTCGCCAAAGTCGGGGGCATTAGTGAGGAGCGCAAGATCGGCTGGATGGCGCAGGAGAATGGCGTGCGGTTGATCCCGCATGGCTGGAACACTGCTTTGGGACTGGCGGCGGACCTGCAGCTGGCCTCGGCGCTGGCGGATACCGACCTGGTGGAGTACAAGACCGGCTCGCCTTATATCGACGAGATCGTGGTGGGTGGCTGGCAGCTGGATGAGGATGGAATGCTGTCGATTCCCGATGGGCCAGGTCTTGGAATCGAGTTGGATATGGACGCGGTTGGGCGCTATTCATAAGGGGTATGAGTGAGCCTTGTGTTTTTGGAATGCAGGGAGCGGGGAAGTTGACCTAGACGGCCGGGCGAGTTCGCCAGACGCGTACCTGCTTTTTGCCGAGAATAAGCCACCAGACGGTCACTGTTTCGGAGGTGAAGCCGGCCAGTAAGGACGCCACTCCCAGAGCCGCGCCTTGCACGCCGAAGAGCGGCAGGATTAGAAGGGCGACGAGAATTGCGCCCGTGCGCATGGGAGCGCCAACTGCCATTGGAAAGGTGTGCCGCTCAATGAAGGCCATGCTGTGAAAATGGGCGCGGTGTATCACCACAAACGGGAAGAATGTGTAGATCTGAAGAGGCACGCGACTGAGCTCTGCCAGGGCGGGCGTCAGGCCAATGACCTGCTCAAGTAGTATCGTCCGCAGCGGCGTCCAGAAGAGCAAGAGACAGATGGCGGTGGCGACGAGGCCACACCAGTAGGCGTAACGCAGGAATGGCCGGTAGGAACGCAGTTCCGAGTAGAAGGGAGGGACGAGCGCGCGCAGTTCATTGAGCCAGCGGTAGGTCCACTGACCGAGGGTATAGGCTACGGTCAAGGCCGCCAAGGCCTCTGCGCCGTGGGCGCCGCGTACGACGAACAGGTTGATGAGCGGCCGGCTGGACTCTTGCATGAAGTTCATGAGCGCAATCGGCCAGGTAAAGCGGAAGAATTCTGCATAGGTGATCGGGGGACGCTCCAACTTGGCGGGCAGGCCGCTGCCAAAGAAACGCCAGAGATAGAAGAGGATTGTGACAGACTCGGTCAGGATTGTGGCATAGAGAACGAGAACAGGCAGCCAGATCGGATGGGTGCGGATCGCCTCGATCTGCAGTAGTGCAACGACGGTTGCGAACCCGGCAGCGACGCTCAAGGCGGTGGCGACGCTGATCTGGCCGGTGTGTTTGCCACGGGTCAACACGCCGGTAGCGAGTTGGGTTGTGCCCCGCAGAAGCGGCATCGGCAGCAACCACAACATCATCAGGCGCACGCGATCGCCGGTTTCGGGGTCGATGCCATGGAGGCCTTCAAGCAGTTGGCGGCTGATCGATGTGCCGCCGAGCAGCCACTGGACGGCCATCATCAGTAGAGCCAGCAGGCCGACATAGTGCAAGCCCCGCCAGAAGTCGCGTTTATCTTCCACCAAGACCAGCCCGGCGTAGCGAATTTGGGCGAGCGGGCTGGAAAGCGTTGTAACCAGTCCCCATGCCAGCCCGAAGGCAGCCAATACGCGGATCGCGTCGGGCATACGCGCCATGCCGGCGTTGATTGTCTGCGCGCCGAATTCGAAGATGAGAATTGTCAGGACTAGTGGGAGAAGGAAACGAGTAAAGCGCAGATACATGAAGTGCAGGCCAGGCATCTCGCGCAGTGCCTCAAGGCAGGCAAGGAGGCTGTGCGGACGCTGAACGCCCTGCCGGTGGTTGACGGATTGTGTATATGCAGCATTTGAGATTATCACACAGGGAGGGGCTGCATGCCAACGATGGCGGCACACGCAGAAAAGGGTGCAGTCTTCATTAAGTTTGCAGTTTTTCGGTAACTGCTCAGCCACATACGGTGTTTGTATTGACTGCCCTTTATTCTCGTCTCAGTTCAGGCTGCCTAATGACGCATCCTGTTGGCGGCTGCCAGGTTGGTTGAGGCACACTGCTGGTTTGAAGGCGTAGCGGTGGGTGAGGCATGTTTTTGGAGGGGGGCGTTGCGGGGGCGCAGCCCCTGCACAAGGGAGGGCCGAAGGCCCGACCGCCGAAATGCAAAGAGAGAGTATGGCGAAGTGTGGAGAGAGAGCTGCCCTCACCTGATTCAGGAGCGCGACGAGACTAACGCGGAGAAGTAGCGGCAAGCTCTGTTGTAGATTTCGGGCAATGGAGCATAAAAGGCGAGGCGGTGCATTGACAACCGCTTGTGGCTGTGCAAGAATCAGACTTATTAAGATGGGCAAGGCATCCCTCACTTCGGCCTCCTCACTATTGGCAGTGGTAACTCAATGAGCGTAAAGACTCCAGAATGGGTGAAGCACGCAGTTTTCTATCAGATCTTCCCGGATCGATTCTGTCGCAGCCCGCGTTTGCGGCAATCTCCCGGCATCCAGTTCAAACCGTGGGGCTCGCCGCCATCGGAGCAGGGCTTTCAGGGTGGTGATCTGCTAGGCATTGTTGACCGTCTGGACTATTTAACGGATCTGGGGGTCAATGCGCTTTATCTGAACCCGATCTTCAGTTCAGCCTCCAATCACCGTTACCATACGTTTGACTACATGCAGGTAGATCCACTGCTGGGCGGGGAGACAGCTTTTCGCGAGTTACTGGACCAAGCCCACGGACGGGCGATGCGGGTGGTGATTGACGGTGTCTTCAACCATTGCGGGCGCGGATTCTGGCCGTTCCATCACATTTTGGAGACCGGAAAGAAATCACCTTACTTCGACTGGTTCCGTGTAAAAGGCTGGCCGCTGCGCCCTTATCACAGCAGTGAGAAGCAACCCCACAACTATGCGGCCTGGTGGAATCTGCCCGCTCTGCCGCAGTTGAACACCAGCAATCCCGGCATGAGGCAATATCTGCTCGACGTTTCCCGCCACTGGATTGCGTTTGGCGCAGACGGTTGGCGTCTGGACGTTCCGGAAGAGATCGACGATCCACCCTTCTGGCGGGAGTTCCGGCGGGTGGTGAAGGAGGCAAATGCCGACGCCTACGCGGTGGGTGAAATCTGGCACGAGGCCGAGGAGTGGCTGCAGGGAGATCGGTTTGACGCGGCGATGAACTACGTCCTGAGTCGCGCTGCCTATGGCTACTTCGGGGCTGAGACACTGCGCCTCGACTTCCGGCCGGGCGGCTATACGATTGAGAAGCTGGATACGCCGGCATTTGCTGCCGAAATCGAGAGGATGCTGGAGCGCTACGACTGGCAGGTAGTAACCGCCCAGCTCAACCTTATGAACAGCCACGATACAGCGCGCAACCTGTGGGCTCTCGACGGCGATGCCAGTGGTGTGCGGCTGTGTTTGCTGCTGCAGATGACGCTGCCAGGAGCACCTTGCATCTACTACGGTGAGGAGATAGGAATGAACGGCGGCCCTGATCCGGGCTGCCGCGGGGCATTCCCGTGGGAAGAGCAGGAAAGTTGGGATTGCGACTTGCTTGACTTCCACCGGAAGGCGATTGCTCTGCGGCACAGCCACCCCGCCCTGCGAACGGGGGCGTACAGGACACTCGTCGCGGCGGGCGACATATTCGGTTTCAGCCGCTCGCTGAGCGGAGGCCAGGGACTGCTCCCTCCAAGGGCAGGCGAAGCCAACGAGAAATCAGACAGGCTGATCGTGCTATTTAACCGCGCAAGGTCGAAGGCGCGGCTGGCAGTTCCGCTGGAGACTCAGGATCAGACCGGCGGCGAGGACGATACTTCACCGCAACTGTCTTTTCGCGCAATCTGGCCGCCTGAGAACTGCGGACAACTGCATAATGTAGAAAACGGCACACTGTGGGACCTGACGATACCGCCCAGAGAGGCACTGATATTAGAGGGGACGGGTGCTGTGGGGTCCGAGACTCTCGAGCAGGAGCGCAATGGAAACGGTTAAGGTCATTCTCAACCCGTACGCGGGGCGCGGGCGCGGCGGGCAGGTAGCCGGCGCGATCGAGGCCGCGTTCCGCCGCGGGAATGTCCCCTTTGAGATGGCGGAAACTTCTGCGCCTGGGGAGGCGGTTTCTCTGGCGCGGCAGGCGCGGCTGGACGGGTATGGGATCGTGGCTGCCGCGGGTGGGGACGGAACCATCCATGAGGTCGTCAACGGCCTGGCACTGGCGACGGGGGAGGGCGAGACCGTGCAAGGGTTGGCCGTAATGGCGGCGGGCAGTGGGAACGACTTTGCAGATGTGGTGGGCGCGGCCCGAGACTATGATGCAGGCGTACAAGCCATCCGCGAAGGAAACACGCGTTACGTCGATTTGGGTCTGGTCGAAGCCTTCGACGGAGTCGACACTTTGCGGCGCTACTTTGACAATAATTTGGGCGTAGGTTTTGAGGCGCAGGTAACGGTTGAAAGCCGCAAGATTAAGCGGCTGCGCGGGTTCGCCATCTATTTGTGGGCAACTTTGCGAGCGTTGCGGGCGTATGACCAGCCGCATTTTGAGGTTGGCTGGACGGACGGCGACGGCAATTCTTTTGAGGCAGCCAAGCCCATGTTGCTGGTCAGCGTTGGCAACACACACCGCACGGGCGGGGCTTTCTATTTGACGCCGGATGCTGTTATGGACGATGGTTTGCTCGATCTGGCCTACGCCGACGCGCTTTCCCAGATTGGGATTCTGAATCTTCTGCCCAGAGCGATGACGAGGGGAGGGCTGCACAGTCAGAAGGCCGTGAAATTCAGCCGACTGCGCTCCGCCTGTATTGCGATACGACAGCCTGTCCCAGTGCATACGGATGGCGAGATATTGTCGCAAGGGATAGAGAAACTGACCATAGAGGTGCAGCCCGGCCGACTGCAAGTAATTGTATGAAGTGGGTGTATTTCAAGCTGTCGTCCTTAGCGTTTGGTTGATGTCTCTACAGACTGAGACCACCACTGGACAGACATTTCGCGAAGAAAACTCGGATGCACCCTGTGATATTCCCCGTGGACACTCCTTCTGGTATAATTAAAGTGGCGGATTAGCAGACTACCCCATCGCCTCATGGTCGCTGTCCGATTTTCGATCGGTTCTTGTGATCTGAGGGCTAATCAGTCCTGCCGGTAGCACGAAGGAGTACAGGTAGACTTTGACAGCATCAGAGAAGTTCGGCGCGGCTGCAGAAGAGATGACGGGCAGGCGCACAGCAGACGATGTGCCTGGCACGAATGCCGAACAAGAGTCGGTTCAGGCGGCGGTACCGGCAACATGCAGCAGCGCGTTGCTTGATGCCCGACTCTGGCTAGAGCTTTCCCCTTGGCGTGTCTCTGCTGCGTGGTCGCTGGCGGCGGCGGTATTGGCCGCTGGAATCGGCGATGTAAGCCGAACAGTCTCTCCGCAAATTCTTGTACTTCTGTTCCTGCTGGTCGATCCCTTATGGGGGAACATGTGGGGCGGGTTAGCAACGCCTGAGGCTCTGCCCCGTATACATTTTAGTATGCAGCACAGGCGACCGTGGCTGCCCTATCTGGCCATGGGGTCACCGGCTGCGCGCCTTTTTGGAATGCACGGTCCCGGCGTTCTTTCGGTCTTGGCGCGGGCTTGGGTACCTGGGGTGCTGGTCGCCTTTGCTGTCGCCTTTGCAATTGGGATGCCGGCTGTGTGGGCCACGGTCGTTGTGCTGGGCCTCGCAGTGATTGGCTGGCTTCAGCGTTATGTTGCATTGATGCCCCCTTCCGTGCTGCACAGTCTGGTCGTGGTCGCGGCGCCTTGGGCACTGGGCATGACCGTTTTCGGTCTTGATCTCTGGAGCGTCTACCACTGGGCATTGGTACTGCTATGGACGGTGCATGTGTGGGGCGCAAACCACAGTCTGGATGTTACGGGCGCGCGCAGCGGACTAGGAGCCTTGGCATTTGCTCAGGCTGGAATCGCTCTGTTGATGATCATAGGCCAAGCGCCCCTACCTTTGGCAGTGCTTGGCATTCTATGGTTGGCAACGTGGATGGCCATATTTCGCGGCCAGTCACTTGTTAACCTTCAGGCCACGTGGACGGCGGCGCTGCTGGTTAGTGCCGCGGGGATGGCTCAGACATCTTTTTGACAGTGAGACGCACTGGCGCGGGTATGCACAGGAAAGTATGCCAGAATCGGAACTTTGCGAGTGAATCGGTCGTCTGTATTCAAGGATAGCCTTATCTCTACAGAGACAGGGGGTATCCAGACCTAAATTTCAGGAGAAGATTGTGATAGTTAAGCCCCTCAGCCACTTTACAGGCATAGATATATTGACCAGCGAACAGTTCTGGGGGCTTCTAAAGCTGGCCAGGCAGTTGAAAGATGAGTGGACGCAGTGCGGAGGCAATAGACCGGTCCTGGCAGGAAAGTCGCTGGCGATGCTATTTGAGAAGCCTTCGCTGCGTACGCGTGTCAGTTTTGAAATGGGCATGCGGCATCTTGGCGGTTATGCGTTTTATCTAAGCCCGGCAGAAATTGGCCTGGGAACGCGAGAGAGCCCAGCGGATGTAATCCGCGTATTGAGCGGGTACGTGGACGGCGTGATGGCGCGCGTGTTTGATCACCGCTCTATTGAGGAGATGGTGGAGTGGGGCAGTGTTCCCGTTATCAACGGCTTGAGCGATTTCAGCCATCCTTGCCAGGCTCTGACGGATGTATTCACCATCTGGGAGCAGCTGGGCACGCTGGAGGACAGAACGCTGGTGTACGTGGGCGACGGCGCCAACAATGTTGCGACAAGCCTGCTGATGGCCGCGGGCAAGGTCGGTCTGAACGTGCGCATTGTTGCGCCACGCGGTTACATTCCCTCTGCGGAGGTGTTGACGGCGGCGGAGGTAGAGGTCGAAATCACGGACGACCTGAATGGCGTAAGGGGAGCGGATGTCCTGTATACGGATGTCTGGGTCAGTATGGGTGATGAAGATGAACGGGAAGAAAGGATGGAGGACTTGCCACCCTACCAGGTCAACACGGAGTTGGTGCAACGGTCGGAAAATGAAGAGGTGCTTGTTATGCATTGTCTGCCAGCACACCGGGGTGAAGAGATAACCGATGCAGTGGCAGACGGGAGCAGTAGCCGCCTCTTTCCGCAAGCCCACAACCGGCTGCATGCGCAGAAGGCAGTGCTTGCTCATTTGCTGGGAGGAGTGGAGTTACCTTCATGAACTGAAGTCAGGTCCCTGCATTCTGTGATGGCGCAGGGGGAAGAACACTAGCGACTTCAGTTTTCGGTGTCCTTGCCAGATAGTACGCAGCGTCCCTACTCTAAAAGGGATTCAGAAACTGTGTCAGATCTTGCTGGATCATACGGATGGCAGAAACGATTCTAATATGGATTTGTCCGGGGTAAAGAGGGTGACATGACTGACTTTGTGGCAATTCTCAGTCGCCTTACCGACTGGCAAAATATCGTAGATCTCTTCCTGCTGATGCTGATCTTCTACGCGCTGCTGCACTTGTTGCGGGGGACACAGGCAGCGCAGCTTGTATTGGGGATCCTGATCATCGGCATTTTGGTGTTTGTTCTCGTCCGAACGGTAGAGTTGACGGCGTTCAGCTGGCTGTTACGGAATAGTTCTCTCGTGATTTTTGTGTCGATCCCCGTGATCTTCCAGCCTGAGATCCGTCGTGTTCTTGAACAGGTGGGACGGAGGACGCCATTCTTTTTGCGCCGAACGAATGGCGGGACCGAACCCCTGATCAACGAGATTGTCCGTTCTTGCGAGCAGCTGTCGGCGCGGCGCCACGGGACTTTGTTGGTGCTGGAGGGGAGCGGCGGGTTGATGGAGTATATCGACCGCGGGGTCGGGATTGACGGAGAGCTCACTGATGAGCTGCTGCTGACAATCTTCTTTCCAGGCACGCCTCTCCACGACGGGGCGGTAATTGTCCAGAACGGCAAGGTATCGGCAGCATCCTGCATTTTGCCCCTGACGAATCGCAATCTCACGGACAGACAGTTGGGCACGCGCCACAGGGCTGCTATCGGAATCACCGAATTGACGGACGCGATGAGTGTTGTTGTTTCTGAAGAAACGGGGGCGATCTCGATTGCGAGAGGCGGACGCATGGCCCGTCGTCTGGATGCAAATGAATTGCGGCGCAAGCTGACAGAGTTTTATGATCCACGGCCTATAATGGGCAATGCAGAAACCGGGGAATTTCTTGCTGAGGTTTAATGATATTCGGCGATATAGTCGCTCCATGAAACCGACGACGACGCTGCTTTTGTCGGTGCTTTTGGCGTTTGTGGTCTGGTTTATCGCCATCGATCAGGAAAACCCGATGATTCGGCGAGAGTATGAAGAGCCGATACTGATCGAGGTACGAAATATGGGCGCGGGACTGCAGAGCTTGCAAGACCTGTCCAATCGTACGGCGGTGCTAACGCTGCGGGCCCCCCAACGCTCGTTGGAATCCCAGCAAGCGGACGATTTCAGCGCGGTGATAGATTTGGCACGTTTACCTGCGGGAAGCCACGAGGTAGAGGTAGAGGTCATTGCTCTGAATCCCGACGTGGAAGTGATCGCGCATGAACCCCGGCAACTGCGGGTGCAGTTGGAGCCGGTAATTTCCAGGTTTGTTCCGGTAGAGGTAGAGGTGATGGACAGCCCGGCGTTCGGGTATGACTGGCAAGAGCCGCTGTCGGAGCCGGCAGAGGTCGAGATTTCCGGCCCGCGGACACTTGTAACGCAAGTGCGGTCGGTAGTTGCCACAGTCTTCTTGCGCAATGCCAAGAGTCAGGTTGAACAGGTTCGGCCACTCAGCGCCCGCAACGCCCAGAACCTGGAGTTGGAAAGGGTAGAGGTTGAACCAAATTCGGCGCGGATTGTTGTGCCGGTAGTGCAGCCGCCCGGACGCAAGGAAGTGGTTGTGCGCGCTGATGTACAGGGCGCGCCATCGGCGAACTATCGCTTGACCGGTGTCAAAGTGGAGCCGCCTACGGTGGTTTTGCTTGGGAGTCCGAGCGCGCTGCGGGATGTTCCAGGATACGTGGAGACGAGGCCGCTCATGATCGAGGGCGCTACTGGAGAAGTACGGGAACGGCTGACGCTTATCTTGCCAGAGAACGTTTCCACTCTTGAGGACAGTGTGTCTGTTACGGTTGGTGTGGCGCCGCTGGAAAGCAGTCTGACAGTGACACGCCATCCGGTTGTACAGGGAGCGGGCGATGACATGCGTATCACTGTTTCGTTAGAAGAGGTCGAGGTCATCGTTAGCGGCCCTCTGCCGCGATTGGAACTGCTAGGGCCGGAAGAGGTGCGTGTGCTTCTCGATCTGACGGGCCTGTTGCCGGGCAGCCATTTGGTTCAACCTACGGTTGTGGTTCCGGAAGGAATCGTTGAAGAGGGCGTAATACCGGAAGCGATCGAGGTGTTGATTGAATCATTGGTCACGCCGACGCCCACGGAGACACCTGTGCCAGACGAAACCCCGGCGACTCCGGTTCCTGAGACGGCGGAACCACCCACCCCGGCGGATGCGGAGTCAACTGCGACGGCACCAGCGCCGGAAGCAGGAACGGTGGAGCCTTCGCCCGTGCCGGCGCCAGAAAAGACCGAACCGCCGCCCACTGCAACACCCACGTCGTCCAGTTGAAATGAAACAGAGAAAGGCAGTAGTCGCGCTAGTGGGTCGCCCTAATGTGGGCAAATCAACCTTGTTCAACCGACTGATTGGCGCGAGAACAGCGATAGTTGAAGATTTGCCTGGGACGACCCGCGACCGAATCTATGGGGAGGCGGAATGGAGCGGAGTCTCCTTCGTCGTGATCGATACAGGCGGCCTTGAAGCGCAGAAGACCGCCGAGTATCGGGCGGAGCGGCCGGGGGTGGCACCGCTGGCGCGAGACTCCGCCCGCTTCGTGACCGAGATCACGAACCAGGCGCAGATCGCGGTAGAAGAAGCAGATGTGATCGTACTGGTTGTGGATGGAAAAGATGGTCTGACAGCCGCCGACGAAGACCTGGCCGAATTCCTACAGCAGACGACCAAACCCATCCTACTTGCCGTAAACAAGGCGGAAAGCGAGCAACGACGACAGAACGCGGCGGAGTTCTGGGCGCTTGGTGCTGGCGAACCGGTGCCGATCAGTGCATTCCATGGAATCGGGGTTGGGGATTTGCTCGACCTGATTGCGACCGAGCTGTCCGACAGTCCGGTTAGGGATGAGACGGAAGAGGATGATGTTGCAATCGCCCTGGTGGGCAGACCGAATGTGGGAAAGAGCAGTCTGCTGAATACACTGCTTGGACAAGAAAGGGCGATCGTCAGCGAAATCGCTGGTACCACGCGCGACCCAATTGACACCGAGATGGTCTACCATGGCCAGAATATCACCTTGATTGACACGGCGGGAGTCCGACGACGGGGACGGGTGGAGCCGGGGATCGAGAAATACAGTGTACTTCGAAGCATGCGAAGTATCGATCGCGCTGACGTGGCCTTGCTTCTCATAGACGGCGTGGAGGGCGTAACCGCGCAGGATGCCCATATCGCCGGCCATGTGTTGGAGGCGCACAAAAGCGTGGTTGTTCTGGTGAATAAATGGGACATCGTCGAAAAGAACACGCAGACGATGGTAGAGTATACGAGAAGGGTACGAGAAGAATTGAAGTTTCTTGACTACGTGCCTGTGCTCTTTATCAGCGCTTTAACGAGGCAGCGTGTGCAAAAAGTGCTGCCGACAGCGCTGGCCGTGGCGGCGGAACGAAGGCATCGCATTCCCACGTCGGAACTGAATGGCGTTATCCAGGATGCCTATCACCGTTCACCTCCGGCAACCAAACAGACGCGGCCATTCCGAATCTACTACGCAACGCAGGCCAGCGTCGAGCCGCCTACCTTCATACTGTTTGTAAACGACCCTGAACTGGCCCATTTCAGTTATTTGCGATACCTGGATAACCAGTTGCGGCGACATCACCCATTTGTCGGAACGCCGATCCGAATTCGCCTGCGTCCCCGCTCGTAACGGTTATTCTGCGACAGCCAAGTGGGTTGTGCAGGTTGTGCCGGATGGCGATGAGCAGGGAACTATTTTGAAGCCAGGTTAATCGCGTAGGCAGCACGGCGGGAAGCGCCGGCCTTTCGACCGTATGCCCGACACTTGGTAAACAACCAATCGACGAGGTGAAGCAACTTTTGCCTCAACCATTGACTCCAAAAGCTACCCATGTTTCCAACTAACTGGCAGCGCTTAACGAATACGACAAAGACCTTTCGCACTGAAATCACGCTGCTCGTGGCTCTGGCGGCATCTGCGGGATTCTTCGGTTATCTGGGCTATGGACTGCTCGAACTGCCGGTAGGCCCCGTCTCCTTTTCGGCCGATCAGGCGATGATTTACGTGGAGAAACAGATGTCGTACGGGCCCCGAATTACCGGCACTTCAGCCAGCCACGAGATGGGCGATTGGATGGTTCAGGAGTTGAATGACAAAGGATGGAATGTGCTGATCCAGCCGTTCCGGCCGCTGGAGGATGTGGAAGGGCGCAATATCATCGCGTACAAGGGTTCGGGCCCGGTGATAATTCTGGGCGCGCATTACGATACTCGAATCTTTTCCGACCACGACCCGGATCCCGCGAATCGCGAGAAGCCGGTACCCGGCGCGAATGACGGTGCGTCCGGTGTAGCCGTGCTGTTGGAGATGGCGCGCACACTGGATGTGGCAAGCACCGACCACACGATCTGCCTGGCATTTTTCGATGCTGAAGATAACGGGTACATCCCCGGCTGGGACTGGATTCTGGGCAGCCGCTATTTCGTCGAAAATCTGGACGAGCTGGGGCAGTGTCAGTCACCGCGGTACACGGTGATCGTAGACATGATCGGGGACGCCGATCAAGAGCTTCTATGGGAGCCCAATTCCGATCGACGACTGACTGAGGCAATCTGGTCAGTTGCGGCACAGTTGGGGTATGGCGAGTGGTTCAGCCTCGAACCGGGCACCCCTTTGCTGGACGATCACACGCCATTCATCGAGGCCGGATACACGGCCATTGACATCATCGACTTCACTTATCCTTACTGGCATACGATTGAGGACACGACTGATAAACTGGGTGTGGAGAGCTTTGAGCGCGTAGGCGCCACACTTGAGGTATGGCTGGAAAATGGCGCGCCCGGGCCGTAGTGGGCAATATACCCAGATTCGGTATGGGTTGAAGACAAGACGCCCTTCATGGCATTTTTTTGTGATGGTGTGAGGATCTTCTATACTTTCGGATAGGTGTAACCGCGCGCAATCACTGACAAGGCAACGATAACAGTATGGGTCCAACCATTTTTGAACTCGAAATCTTCGGCAGAGTATTTGCTCCGGGTTGGTATGGAGTATTCATTGTTGGTGGGGCGGTGATTGCGGCGTGGCTATCAGGGCGGCTATCCCAGCGCGCCGGCGAAAATCCCGATCATATCTGGAACCTTCTGGCTTGGACGCTGCTCTTGGGTATAATCGGCGCCCGTTTGTATCACGTTTTCAGCACGCCGGCCGAAGGACCAGGTTGGGCCTTTTACCGCGAGAATCCATTTGAAATAATCAGATTGTGGGGCGGGGGAAAGGGAGGATTCGGATTCACAGGTTTGGGCATCTACGGTGGGCTGATTGGCGGCATTATTGCTATTGTCCTTTATACCAAGCGGAACGGGCTAAGCTTTTTGAGCTATTTGGACTACATTGGGCCCAATGTGCTGGTTGCCCAGGCGGTTGGACGAATGGGAAATTTTGCCAATCAGGAACTGTATGGGCAAGCCACGGATCTGCCGTGGGCGTTCCACATCAACCCCATACATCCTTGCCAGCGACCAACTGGAGCGCCGGCCTGCGGCGTCGCCGAAATCCCGCAAGCCACGGTAGACTGGTATGCCAGCAACGGCTTTCACCCAACGTTTTTCTATGAAGCCGGTTGGAACATCTTATTGTTTGGGCTGCTATATCTTATCTATTGGCAGTTCGGGCATAAGCTGCGGCGAGGCGATGGGGCGCTCCTGTATTTCATCGCATACCCGTTAGGCCGCTTCTGGGTCGAATACTTCCGGCCTGATGCGTGGGTGATGGGGGAACTGGCTACTGCCCAGTGGATCGCGATCATAAGCGTTGCAGTAAGCATAGCGCTCCTCGCTGTGCGCCACTACGGCTGGTCGGCCCAAGACAATCAGGACGAGTCTTTGATTGCGCTGAGCAGGCATAACGCCACGCCAGGTGTTCGCCAACCGGCGCAGGCCACTTGAACTGCCTTTGCCTTTGAAAGCAAAGCAAGAAGAGATCGCACAGTGCGTCCGAGCGGGCGGGACCAAATGCCCGGAACTCTGGCGCAGAATGTCGTGCCACCAGTTGCGAGTTTGCGCGTAAACCACCTCAGTCAGGCGACCATTTCGATATAGTAGTCGACAACTTCGGCGTCAAGGCGCCAGTTTTCGACGCGTACCGCGATTTTCTCCAGTTGCCGGTAGGCTAGCGCTCCATTCTGGCTGACACAGACCACCTCCACGACGGCCCGGCTCAAGGTATCCTGACCATCGGCTTCACAGACCGACACATTGTAGTCGCGGCGCAACCGGGCGATAAGGGGTTTAACGATGCCTCGTTTTTCCTTTAAAGAACTCGTCAGAGGCAGGTAGAGTTCGAGGGTCAGATGCCCGATTGCCATATCACACTACCGCTGACGGGTCCAGTCCGGATCTGCGTAGCGGATGCGGATGAGTTCGGCGCTACGCCGCAGTTCGCCGGCCGAGAGAGTGCCCGGTTTGAGGTCCTGGTCCAGGGCTGACGCGAACCCTCCCGCCATTGCCGCAGCCACATGGGAAAACGCAAGCCGCTCCGAGTCGGGCGGCAGATCCATCGCTTCCGCCAGTGTGGCCGCTTGCTGGCGCAACTGTTGGCGCAGGCGGTCTTTGGCGGAGTACGAGAGAGCAAGGACATCCACGAGGCGGGTGACGTCGCCGCAGAGGGGCAAGCTACCGTGCTGAAGCACATAACCTTTGCGTCTGCTCTGGGCGCTGCCCATCAGTTTACGGCCCCCTGCAGTGATTTCATAAGCGCTGGGCGTCTCGAAGCAGGCGGCCGACAGTTCGCGTCCAGCACGCGTGCGACCGCCGGCCTTTTCGGCTGTGAGGCCCAGCGTTGATAGACCGGAAAGCAGCGCGTTGCTGAATCGCAGGTAGGCGTCCATTACGCCCCCTGCCATGTGGGGATCTTCGGCTGGCCCGGCGACTGAATAGGTCAGTTCGTCGACATGCAGAATTGCCCGCCCACCGGTAGAGCGCCGCACCAGGTCGTAGCCGCGGTCGGCGACCTGAGTTTCATCGACATCGGCCAGCTTCTGATGGCGGCCCAGGCTGACGGTGGGAGGACTCCAGCGATAGAATCGCAGTGTGGGTAGAACGGTGCCGGCGGCCGCGGCCTCTGCGATGGCCTCATCGACAGCCATGTTGGCCGCGCCGGAGCGGGGAGAATCGTCGATGAGAAGTCGCCATGTTGAGATTGACATTGCGAAACGCCGGTTGCTAACGGCCGGTGACGAGGAGACTGGAATACACTTGGATTCTGAAGGCTCTGGACAGGAGGCGACTGAACATCGGCCGCGGCAGGTCAGTTAGCTTGCAAGGGAATCTGTTCGACGCGGGCAGTGACGCCGTCCACCATGACTTCAACGCCTTCGACATTGTGGGGCCGTTTAAGCACGGCCAGCGCCACCGGCCCGGCCGTCGGACTGTAACCGCTGCTGGTGACTGTACCGACAGCGCGATCATTTACGCTGACTGACGCGCCTTCCGAAAGGGGCCTTTCGCTACGTAAACTGACCAAAGTGCGAGTCACTTTGTCGTAGGTGAGTTGTCGGGCGATGATTTCCTGTCCTGTGTAGCATCCTTTATTCTCGGCGCAAACCCAAGTCATGCCTGTTTCCAGAGGAGAGAAAGCATCGGTCAGTTCCTTTCCAGGAAGGGGACGGCCCTGTTCGATGCGGCGGGCTTCGTAGCTGTCGCTGTCGACGAGAGGCAGGGCTCCTGCGCGGGTCAACCGCTCCTGGAGCGCGTCCAACATTTGGACGGGTGCGATGATTTCGTAGCCGGGGAGATCAAAGCGCTCCTGACGCAGGACGGTAACGCCGTCGGCTACAAGGAAATTGTCGTCGGATGTCGGCTGGGGCAGTCCGGCGGCAAGAAGAGACTTCCCCGCTGACGGCCCAAGCAGGCGGAGGCGGCACAGGTTGCCGCTCTCGTCGGAGACGGTCACCTTGTCCATGAAGAATATTTGCCCTTGCAGGCGCTGGCGCAACGCCTCTGCCTGTCCTTCTGATGGCAGCAGCAAGAGGTCCTCTTGGCGACAGAGGACGGAGAAGACGGCGTCGATGCGCGCCACGGGGCTAGTGAGGATAGTCAGCGCGGCCTGCCCCGGCTGCAGGCGGGCGATGTCGTTGGTTGTCATTCTTTGGAGGAAGTCGGCCCGGTCCCGATTCCCCAGAACGAGAACTCCGAAATTGGGCCGCGGCTGCAGGGCAGAACCGGAAGCCAGAGCCTGGTATTCAAGGTCGCTCACAGAAACTGCAGTCAAGTCACTCATAGGATCCTCCGAATCGTTCTCTACTTTGGTTCCCGGTGTCACTCCCAGGCGGCTCTCCCCTTACACAAGCCAGAAGAACTGGCTACCAGCAAATGCTGGAGAGTGTCTTGCACGTGAATTGGAACCGGCTGACAGGCTCAAGAATCGACCTCAGTCAGTCTGCGTCGGGCTGTCATGAGGTACTATAGTTCATTCCGTGCGTATCCCACAGAAGGAGAAAAGCACGAAGATGAATGAGGGGGTAATATACCTCTATTCTCCATCCTCAGTCTTCGCTGTCTGGCTCTCCAGAAATTTCAGCACCTGCCAGAACATCTCTTGGCCGGACTCGGTCATATCGTCGCCGATCTGAAGGTAATGGCTGACATCCTCATAGTATAACACCTCAACGTAGACGCCTGCGGCCCGCAGCGCCTCTTCCAGTTCGTATGCCTGATTGATGGGAATTATGCGGTCTACATCGGTGTGGATGATCATGGTTGGTGGCAGCTGGGAGGCAGTGTAAACCGGCGAATAGTAGAGGAAAGGCAGGGGATAGATGTTAGCCGGCCCCAGAGCAGGGATCACATATCGAAATCGTTCGGGAAGGGTCAGGCGGTGAGCGTAGAAGTCGGAGCTGCCGGTAAAGGCGTTGCTGATGCCGCCCAACGTCAGCCAGGCAGAGAACTGGTCGCGCTCATCCCGCAACAGGCGGTTGACGATTGCGCTGCTGAAACTCCCTCCCAAAGCCACTGCCGGCGCGTCGGCCAAGTCAACGCCCAAGTGGCCGCCGCGTGCCAATGCCAATGCGAGACGAGCGTCCTCGGCATGGGCGGCCACATCCAAGCCCCACACACCGGACGGAGAAAGCGCCAAGACCGAGTAACCGGCATCAGCCAGGGCCACATTTACCGGCGCCCAGTCGTCGACCCAACCGGGGAAGAGCCCGAACAACAAGGGCAGCTTCTGGCCGGAGTCGGGATATGGTCGATATAACCGCAATGAAATGACTCTGGCCCCTGCGCGGGTAAAGGCGATGGAGCGTTCCCAGGCCACTGCGCCGGCGGGAAAGGGGGCCGTCTTGGTAACCGGTTCGCTGACCCAAAGATCGGCTGCCTCTGGCAAGGGGGCGGGCAGAGGGCGCGGTTTGTGCTTTTGCAGGGTGAGGGCGGGTGCGCGGGCCGTTTCGCCCGGCCGCACAGTGACTGAATAGGGGAGGCCAAATGCGCCGCTGAGGGCAGTTTCGGCGAAGGTCGGGGCAATGGAGGCCGGCACGTACTGGCCGGGAGGGATGTTGTCGATACGATAGTGGCCAGAGTTGTCAGTGCGAGCGGAAAAAGGCGTGCCGGTGCGCGTGGCCACTAGGACGACGGCACCCGGAACCGGCTCACCCGCGAACAGGACCTGGCCGGAAAGGCTGCCCTTCTGTATGGAAAGAGGAGGCTCGACCGGGCCGCCCAAGCGTTCCTCGATCATATAACCGATCACATGCATTGTTGGAGAGGGTTCACAGCCCGCGAGCAGCGCGGCGATCAGCAAGAGAAGGGCCAGCCGCGGTGGATTCGTTCGAATGCGGCAGAGGAAAGAGTTGGCTGTATTCACAACGCTGTCATATGGCAAATAGGTGGAGCATTGGGCGGCTTGACAGAGGCAGTATAACACGCCGTGAACATCGAAATCAAAGGATGTGATCGGCAAGAGGTAAGGGGTACCGGAGGCGATGGCAGGTGAGTTGCGACCGCTGACCGGGACAGCTATACTTGCATGCACTGGTCTCTCCAAGCTTACTAATTCATCAGCATCCAGACACAGGTCTTGCCTCGCTGCTTTTCGCAGCCGGCTGTGGATGTCCTTGTTTCCGCCCGGTTGCGCGCCCTTGATCCGATGGAGGACTGACAAGAAGAAGACTCATATACAGGAGCCAACGATATGCCCTCAGTAGACTTTGGCTGGCACGCGCCATCCTTCCCGACGGACGGGAGCAGCGCCGACAGCTTCTTGGAACAGCTGCATACTCATCTTCAGTTGATGGACGGCCATTTGACGTCTGTCTGGGTAGACGATCACGTCCATCCTTGGGGTACGTTTGTGCCGCGGGATACGCCAGCCACGGAGGTGGTGACGACACTGGCCTATTTGGCGGCCCGCTATCCGAGCTTTGACTGGGGGAGCCTGGTCCTCTGCCAGTCCTACCGGAACCCGGCGTTGACGGCAAAGATGGCTGCCTCTCTTCAGTGGCTGACGGGGGGACGCTACATTTTTGGCATTGGGGCAGGCTGGCTGGTGGAGGAGTACGAGGCATACAACTGGCCGTTTCCGCGACCGGCTGCACGGATTCGCCAGCTTGAAGAGACGATTGAGATCGTGAAGCTTCTGTGGACGGAGTCACCTGCCAGTTACGAGGGGCGCTACTATCGTATCGATAACGCTTACTGCCATCCGCAGCCAAGTCCGTTGCCGCCGGTGATGGTTGGCGGGGGCGGCGAGCAGTTGACGCTGCGAGTGGTGGCGAAACACGCCGACTGGTGGAATTTGCCGGGAGGGACACCGGAAACCTTTGCGCACAAATCGCGCGTGTTACGTGAGCACTGTGCGGCGGTGGGACGCGATTTCGATGAGATTCGGAAGACGATTTCGTTGCCGCCGATTGCAGTCCATCGAACGGAGTCTGTAGCCCGACAGCAGGCGGATGCGACCCCATACGCACAAGGCAGGGGGGCCCTGATCGGCACGCCGGACCAAGTGGCGGCGCAGTTACAGGCGTACGTTGATGCCGGCGTCAGTCTGTTTCAGATTCGAATTGCCGACTACCCTGGAACCGCCGGTACGGAGTTATTTCTCCAAGAGGTGCTGCCGCGTTTCGCGGATTGAACGTTAAGAGACCCGCACGGTTCCCTCGAGGTCTGGCTCCTTGGTTTGCTCACTGGTTTACGGCTCATGGACGAAAAAATAGGCGTTGGCATTGTAGGGCTGGGGCTGGCGGCGACGGCGCATATCAGGGGATATCTGAGCCACCCCGCGGCACATGTATTGGCGGTCTGTGACACAGACTGCGGAAGGGCAGCAGCGTTTGGCGCGCGGTATGGTATCGAGAGGATATATACGTCTTTTTCGGAACTGTTGGTGGATGCCGATGTAGACTTGATCGATATTGCTACCCCTACTTTTTTGCACGCGACGATGACGCGGCAGGCTGCGCAGGCGGGCAAACACATCCATTGCGAGAAGCCATTCTGCCGCAGCGCGGCCGAGGGGATGGAGGCCGTGCAGGCGGTGGAGGATGCCGGCGTCAAGCTGTTGGTGGGCGAGACATATGTCTTTCTTTCATCGCATATGAAGGCACGTGCGCTCATCGAAAGCGGTGCCATTGGCCGCCCTCTGCAGATTAGGCAGCGGCACGGGGCGTGGCGTCGAAGGGCGCAGCACGAGTTACACATTGACGCGGAGGCGCGGGCGTGGCGGTTGGACGGCGAGCAGTCGGGCGGAGGGAGATATCCGTGGATTTTCGATCACGCGGTGCATTTCTTTGCGACTGCTGAGTATTTGATGGAGGACGCGACGATTAAAGAGGTCTATGCGGTGGCCGCGGCTGGAAGCAATGAGGGGAGGCGCGCGGGCGCGTCCCACGACCCATACCGGACAGCCGAGTTGGATATTCCCATAATTATCTGGCGCTACGCGGATGCTGAGAGGCAGGGCGTGTGGATGCGGGCGGACCCGCTCAATGGCAAGTATGACTTCATGCAAGGCTTGAGTACAACCATAGTGGGCGAGACGGGCATGATCGAGGTGCTGGGAGAGGGAGGGCACAATCTGCTCTGGGAAGGGAAACAGCAACATCTGATTCTACACCGGGAGGGGCAAGACACTGTGTGTTTCCGATTCGACGAAGGCGAAGATCAGGTATGGGACTCGGAGATCAGCTACTATGGGCAGGGCCACGTCAGTCAGGTGCATCACCTGATCGATGCGATTCTCGATGATCAACAGCCGCGCTACGGCGGCGAGGACGGCTTGCACGCGGTGCGCTGTACGCTGGCACTTATCCGGTCGGCCGAGGAAGGAAGGCCAGTGCAGATTGCAGAGGTAGACGAAACTTTCACGGCGTATGGGTAGGGCAAAGCCAAAGGTCGGGCCGAGGCAAAGTGAACGGCTCTGAAAGGACGACTGCAAATAGGCTAGCAGCTTCTATACCGCAAACATTGCGTGTCTTGACCAACTCTTCATCTTCGCCGCCAGTCGGGCTATATGATGCCGTATTCGGTTGGCAGCCGCCAGACTGGTTGGGGCGCACTGTCGACCTGCCACAATGGTGGGAAAGAACCAGTACGGTGGGTGGACCGAGGGGGGCGTTGCGGGGGCGCAGCCCCTGCACAAGGGAGGCCGCTTGCGGCCGACCGCCCAAAATACAACAGTGAGGGGAGAGTGTACCTTTGCTCCGCTCGTAAAGGGTTGAGAATCAGTTGGGGCGGAGTAGTTACACAGGCTTCAGAAATTAGTTCAGATGTCTCTCTGTTGAACCAATATAGTGTCCAAAGGAGGAGAAGTATGTCTAAAGGAGTTGATCTTCTCATTGATGCCCACGCGCTTGTAGGGGAAGGCCCGATCTGGGACGCCGATGCCAGTGTACTGTGGTGGTTGGATATCATGGCCAGCAAGCTATATGCCTACGACCCGGAAACGGGCAGTAACCGGGAGTGGGACGTGGGGCAGCACGTGGGAACGGTGGTGCAGCGGGCGTCGGGCGGGCTGATGCTGGCTCTGCGGGACGGTTTTGCCGCTTTTGACCCGGACAGCGGCGCGCTGGAGATGCTTGCCGATCCGGAAGCGCATCTGCCGGGCAACCGATTTAATGACGGCAAGTGCGATCCTGCCGGCCGATTCTGGGCCGGTACGATGGCCTACGAAGATCAGGCGGATCAGGGAAGTGTTTATCGAATGGACACTGACCACAGCGTTCACAAGATGTTCGGTGGCATCGGCATCTCGAACGGCATCATCTGGAGCCTGGATGCGAAGACGATGTACTACACCGATTCGCTGGATTTCGCCATTCGCGCGTATGACTACGACGACGGGACGGGCGCTATCAGCAATGAACGGGTGATAATCAGTATTCCCGAAGAGATGGGCTTTGCTGACGGCTTTACGATCGACGAAGAAGGGATGCTGTGGGTGGCACATTATGGGGGAAGCCGTGTGCGGCGCTGGAATCCGGATACGGCTACAGTGTTGGCGGAGGTCGAACTGCCGACATCCAGTATTACGGCTTGCGCGTTCGGCGGTGCGAATCTGGATCAGCTTTACATCACCAGCGCCTCGTTCAGGATGAGCGACGCGGAGAAGGCAGAACAGCCTCATGCGGGCGGGTTTTTCGTAGCGGATGTGGGTGTGCGCGGCGTTGCAGCAGACAAGTTTGGGGGCTGAGGGACAGACGAAAACGCTCTCAAGCGGTTGTATCGGAAACATATTGGCCGGACATTTCGTCCCTATATCCAGGCTTATTGCAACATGCTGAGATGGCGGGAGTGTGATCAGTGGGACGAACTCGACAGTTATTTCCGGTATTGCTGGTTCTGTTTGGTCTGACTTGCGCGGCTTGCGGCGCTGCCTCGATGGAGGACGGAGTCTTTAATGAATCGTTCGCGGAAAGCGCTCCCGCGATGGCGATGGACGGCGAATCCGCGGCGCAGACTGCAGGTGATGGAGCAGCTGAAAGTGTAGTAGAGACCCGCCAGATCATCGCCAATGCCAACATTTCGCTAGTTGTAGCGAAGACGGAGGCGGCGATGGCGGGCGTCGAGCAGATCGCGACCGATTTGGGCGGGTATCTGTCAGATGTCGATATATCCAAAGGGAGGTACGGCCAGACAGAAGAGCTGCGCGGCTCGATGACGCTGCGGGTGCCGTCTGTCAGCCTGGAGGAGGCGCTGGAGCGATTGCAGGCGCTGGCGACGGATGTGAACTATCTGAATATAAACCGGCAGGATGTGACCGACCAGTACAGCGATCTCGATGCGCGGTTGCGCAATCTGCGGGCTACGGAGAAGGAGTTGCTGGCGCTGCTGACGGAGGTGCGGGAAAGGCCGAATGCCAAGGTAGAGGACATTCTGGCCGTGCATCGCAGCCTGACGCAGATCCGGGGAGAGATTGAGACACTGCAGGGGCGCAAGAACCTGCTGGACAATCAGATCGGTTTTTCGACGGTGTGGGTTGAGTTAATCCCCGACAGCATCAACCGGCCAATTGTGGAAGACCCGTGGAGCGCGAGCGGGCCTGTGCGGAACGCGCTGCGGGCACTGGTTTCGACGCTGCAAGGGTTGCTGACGGCGCTTATCTGGGCAGTTATTTACCTGACGCCGCTGCTGTTGGTTGTGCTGGTACCGCTGGCGATACTGATTTGGCTGGTGCGTTTTTGGGTGGTACGGCGACGCAGGAACAAGGCTTAGCGAAGCTGAACGAGGATGAGGCGACGCGCAGTGGTGTTAGCCTTTGAGCGCGCCGAAGGTCAGGCCGCCGGTGATGTATTTCTCCAGGGCCATGCCGGCTGCGACCACGGGGATGACGCTGACGAGCGAGATTGCGCTCATGTTCCACCATTCGGTGTAGCCGGTCTGGCTGACCTGCATGGTCATGAAGAGCGGGATGGTGATCGCTTCACGGAAGGTCAATGTGAGGGCGACGAGATATTCGTTCCAGGCGCCGATCAAGGAGAGGACGAAGACGGCCACGAGGCCGGGCGCGGCCAGGGGCATGGCGATGCGGAAGAGGACGCCGAGGCGGTTGGCCCCGTCTATCATGGCGCTTTCCTCGATTTCGATCGGCAGCCCTTCGAAGAAATCGCGCATAACCCAGACGATGAAGGGAATCGCACCGCTGCTGTAGACGATGATCAGTGACAGACGGGTGTCAAGCAGGCCCAACTCGCGAAACATCACAAGAAAGGCGAGAATAAAGAGCGCGCCGGGGAACATGCGCTGGGACATGAAGCCCAGAACGATGGAATTGTTGCGGCCGCCGTAGTCGAAACGGGCCAAAGCATAGCCGGCGCATGAGCCGATTAACAGGGCGATTGTCGACGAGATGAATGCAATGAGCACGCTGTTCATAAAGGGATCGAGGAACCAGGTGAGCCGGTCTACGAAGAGGTAACGCCAGGCGTGCAGCCCGGGTTGAAAGTCGATAAAGGGCATGTAGGTCGCCTTGATCGACATGTCAATGGCGTTCTTGAAAGAGGTAATCACCACCCAATACATGGGGAAAAGGAGGATGAACGACCAAAACAGCAGAATGAAGTAGGATACGATCGTGCGAAACCGTTTCTGTGCGCTGAGTCCCATCAGTCCTTCCCCATCGCTCTTCTTGTCATAACCAGGTATGCCCCGCCGAAGATCATCAGCACCAACAGCAGGAAGTAAGCCTGGCTGCTGCCAAAGGCCAGATCTCCGCCTTTGACACCGGTGCGATAGATGGCGAGCGTCACTGATTCGGTGGCTTGCCCTGGCCCGCCGCCGGTCAGCACCATGATTATCTCGACGACTTTGAAAGCGTCGATAATACGAATCAGGAGCGCCGTCATCGTGATCGGCATGATGAGGGGTACGGTGATGCGCCAGAACCCCTGCAACTGATTGGCGCCATCTACGCGGGCGGCCTCGTGCAGGTCGGGCGGCACCCCTTTCAGCGCGGCCAGCAGCATCAGGATCATGAAGGAGCTCCACTGCCAGACGTCAATGGCCATCAGCGCGACCATCGCCCAGGTGGGACTGGTCAACCAGGGAACGCCTTCAAAGCCCATATTACGCAGGATGTCATTGATGGGGCCGATGTCCTCCTGGAACAACATGCGGCCAACGATAAAGGATACGACGACCGGACTGACCATCAGAGGCATCAGGAACCAGGTGCGAAACAGTTTCTGGCCGCGGGTAATGTTGTTCAGCGCAAGCGCGACCGTCAGGCCGATGATCAGTTGTGCGGGCACTACCCCAAGCATGAAGACGACGGTATTGCGCACAGTGCGCCAGAATGAGCGGTTGCTCAGCAGCTTCTCGAAATTGGCTAGGCCGATAAATTTGGTATCGAAATCCCCGATGCGGTAGAGGTGCAAGTCCGTAAAGGCGGCGTAGAGGGTCCACAGCACAGGGATCGCCAGCAGGATGAGGATGATGGCGACTGCTGGCAGCAAGAAGATCCACTTCCAGTAGTTATCCCGGATTTCGAAGCGAGAGCGTTTCGAGGGGTAGATTCGGGGTTCAGTTGCCATGAGTACGCTACGTGTTCCACCGGCTGGCCCGACCGCTACGCCGAGAAGAGAGAAAAGTGCTCTGGTTCGCGGTCAGAGGCCAGCAACCGGCGGTGACACATCGCCACCGGCCACTGACCACTGACATTGTTTTTGCGGTTACTTGCCCAAGGTGCGGGCGTACAGTTCGGCCTGATGCTGGAGGCCACCCATGCGTTCGCTAATCTCGTTGAAAGCGGCAGCGACTTCGTCCAGGGCATCCTGGGGCGGAAGTTCATTGGCCAGCGCCTTGGAGACGCCCAGTTCAAGCGCGTCGCGATATTGCACCCAGCCGCCGAAGGCCTGGTCGGTGACGGCGTTGGGATGGTCGAGGGTCTCGCGGGCGGCGTTCAGATAGTCCATCGCTACTTCTTCGCCCAACTGCAGCGGGCCAGTGGCGAATTCTTCTACGGCTTCCATCTGGCTGAAGCGGTAGGGACTGGCACCGGTGAGGTCGGTAACGAAGGCCAGCCCACTCTCGGGCTTGGTCAGGTGGGTGACGAAATCCCAGACGGCATCGTAAGCCAGGTCGTCAACCTGAGCGGAGACGGCGATTACCCAGCCGCCGAAGGCGTGGAAGGGCGCATGGCTGGGCACGTCGAAGTAGTCCCATTCGCCCGACTTGGAGTTGAAGACCTCGTGAGAGCCGGGCAGGATGTTGTAGCCCTGCAGGCCCTGGATGACGGAGGTCTCTGGAGCGGTGGCGCTGGTGACAGCGTCCCAGTTGTAGGTCTGGGCGACGCGTCCACCGTTCATGGCATTAAGGGAGTCACCATAGGTGAAGTTGGTGCCGCCGGGAGGCGCCCAATTCTGCATTTCTTCGACCCATTCGGTCAATGCACGGACAAAACCGGGATTGTTAAGGCGGGCTTCGCCGGTGTCGAGGTCGATGAAGTAGGCGTCGTCGTCGGGATGCTTGGCGAAGGCGGTGGCGCGAGAGTTGAAGCCCCACCAGAGGGTATCGCCGCGCTTGGTCATGCAGGCGGCGCCGAAGTCGTCGTCATCGCCGTTCTCGTTCCAGTCCCAGCCGGTGAAGAATTCACAGATGTTGCGCCATTGGTCCCAGGTCACGGCGCCTGTATCAGGCGAGAGGTCGTAGCCGTAGGCGTCCTTGAAGCGGCTGTTGTTGTCTTCGTTGGCGAAGAGATCTTTGCGAAAGGAGTAGTAGTGGATATCGCCGTCGTAGGGGAGGGCGTAGATCTTGCCTTCCCAAGAGAGGGTATTGACGATACCGGGCAGGACGTCGTCAAAATCGATGGCCTCGAGGACCAGGTCCGGAATTTCCTGCAGTGCGCCGGCGCTGATGACATCAGCACGGGCGTTGCTGGGGAACTGGAAGATGTCGGCCAAATAGGTGTCAGTGGCGACGGACTGCATAATCTTGTCGGTCAGTTCCTGCTGGCCGAAGGCGCCACGTTCCAACTCGTAGCCATTGTCCTCTACCCATGGCAGCATGAATGCTTCGACGCGGGCGCCCATGCCGTCCAGACCGGCGTAGCGGATTACGATCTTCTCTGTGGACATGGCTTCGCCGCCGCCGGCGGGTGCGACGGGCGCGGCACAGGCGGCCAGGGCAACGGCGCCGGCAGCGCCACCGGCCAAGCGGAGAAATTGACGTCGACTAAATCTGTTTTCCATTCTTCTTGTCTCCTTAAAAATGCGAAATGGATATAGGGATATGGCAAATGAGATAGTGCTCTAGTTTGGAGCGATTTACAGAGAGATGGGTACAAAAACGAAGTGCCGAGCTTAAGCAAATACCAAGAAAGTAGTCTAGCGGAAAGAAACAGGATTGTCAAAAAATAGGGAGTCTCATTTTTAGCAGGCGGCAGTTGAATCTTCCGCTTCGAACCAGTATACTGCGACACAGGGCGGAAGGGCAGCATGTAGTAAGGTAACGTAAGACAGGAATGTCCAGGATTCGCTTCCTAACAGGAGGAGAGAGGGATGAAATACGTGAATTTCGGCAGCGCGGGTGTGAAGGTCTCGAGGGTGGCACTGGGGTTGGGTCTGCGGGGGCAGGGAGACGAGAAGGAGGCACGCAACCTGGTCGCGGCCGCGCTGGACCAGGGGGTGAATCTGTTTGATTGCGCCAACGTCTATGGTCTGTCGGACGACCGGGCAAACAGAGGCACCTCGGAGGAGCTGTTAGGGAAGGCTCTGCACGGGCGACGCGATGATGTGGTGATAACGTCGAAGGTGCGCGGGGCTATTGGCGACGGTCCTAACGACATAGGGCTATCGCGTTACCACATTCTGCGCGAGGCGGAGCGTTCGCTGCGGCGGTTGAATACAGATCGGATCGATGTCTATTTGATCCATGGTTTGGACGAAACTACACCGGTAGAAGAGACGTTTCGGGCACTGGACAGCCTGGTGCAGCAGGGAAAGGTGCGCTATGTGGGCATCTGCAATCACCAGGCGTGGCAAATTGTGCAGACGCTGCGGGTGCAGGAGCGGCTGAATGCGGCGCCGCTGATCACGGTGCAGAATCCCTATAATTTGCTCAACCGGGAACTGGAGCGGGAAATGTTTCCGATGGTGGCAGAGATGGGGCTGGGGGTGATGGTATACAGCCCGCTGGCGGTGGGTCTGCTGAGCGGTGTTTACCGGCGGGATACGATGCCGGAGGAAAATAGTTTGTGGGGCGGGCGGCGCCGGCACGCTATTCAGGATGTCTTGCGGGACAGGGCGGCGGACGTAGTTGAGGAGGTAGTTGCCGTGGCTGAGCGGTTGGGGGCGACGCCGGGCCAGGTTTCGCAGGCGTGGATACTTTCGCATCCGGAGGTGACGTGCATAATCTCCGGCGCAGATGTTCCGGCACATATAGAGGACACGGCCGGCGCGGCCGGTCTGGAATTGGCTGCGGAGGATATCAGGCGGTTGAATGTAGTGTCAGCGGGGCTGCAGACGGTCTTGGATGGATCGGTTTTTGAGCCGGACCGGTGAGGGATTGGGTTTCGGCGAAAAGTAACCGTTTGAGGTTTTTGTCTCAGGGAGACGCGTCGGCGTCTCAGGCAACGTCCTGTGGTTGGAGATGTTCAATCTCGATATTGATCCCATTCCACTTTTCGCGGAGGTATTCGGCGACGAGGCGCCGGTGACAATGGTGGGGCTTGTGCTCGCTGCATAGGAGACAGGCGTTGTCGAAAAGTTCCGGCTGGAACTCTTCTTCGATTTTGCGGGCAAGCATGAGGGCACGAAATGAACGCTCATAAGCATCCCACGCCCCCTTCTTTTTCTTGAAGGCGTCGAGGATGTCCTGGGTAGGCGCGAGTTGGGGCAGGTGGAGGTAGTCGATCTCGCCTAGTTCGCGCAGGAAATACTGGAGATCTTTCTGCTTGGCAAAGCCGGAGAGTTGCGATCGGTTGTTGAGGCGAGTATCGATCAGGGTGCGTACCCCAGATTTCTTGAGCTGTGTAAAGAATGTCTCGGCGCTCTTCTGGGTAAAGCCGATTGTGAAGAGTTTCATGTTACATTTCGTCAGTTGAATCTTCGAACCTTACTCCTCTCAATGCAGTAATCCGATCCAGAAATTCGAACTAGACTACTACGGCCATGCCTTCGTTGCCGGTGTCGGCGGCGCCGGAGAGCGCGCCGGTTTGGGGGTCGATGTGGAGGGCATGGACCAGGGCCAGGCCGCCGTGGCTGTAAGGGATGTGGGCGGCGGGATGGCGCTTGTTGACTTCGTCGAGGACCCAGATGGGGATGCGGCGCTGGCAGGTTATCGCGTCGAGTTGGCAGTCGAAGCGAGGGGCGTGAACGGCCCGCTCGATATCCATGCCGAAATCGATGACGTTGAGGATCACCTGCAGGACAGAGGTGATAATGCGAGTGGCGCCGGGCGCTCCCAGGACGAGGAGAGGCTGGGCGTCGCTGTTGGAGGATTCTTTGCTGTAGACGATGGTTGGGGTCATGCCGGTGGTACGGCCTTTGCCGGGAGCGATGGAGTTGGGATGGCCGGGCAGGGGGTGGAAATTGACCATCGAGTTGTTGTACATGAAGCCCAGGCCCGGGGTGATGACTCCCGATGATGCGCCGAGCGAATGTGTGAGTGAGACGCAGTTGCCCTGGGCGTCGATTACGGAGAGGTGCGTTGTGTGAGGCGTCTCGGGCTGGGAGGGATCGGGTTCGATAGGCTGGCCGCTGTCGATGCGCTCGCGCCAGAAGGCGGCCCGCTCGTGCGACATCATCCAGTCGAGAGGGACATCTTCGAAGTCGGTGTCGGCCATGTGCGGGTTGCGGTCGGCAAAGGCGGCTTTCATAGCGAGGCCGACGGTGTAGATGTAATCGGCCGAATTGTGGCCCATAGCGGCGAGGTCGTACTCCTCCAGGATGTTGAGGATGGCGATCAGGGTTGGGCCGCCGTGGGGCGGTGTTGCGCTGGTGACGGTGTGGCCGCGGTAGCTGCCCTGCACTGAGGCGTCTTCGCGCATTCGGTATTGTTCGAAGTCCTGCCGGGTGACGAAGCTGCCGTTGGATGCCAGGTCGGACGTCATGCGCTCCATCAGCTGGCCGTGGTAGAAGTCTTCGCTGCCATGTTGCACGATATGGCTGAGGGAGTCGGCGTAGTCCGGGTTGCGAAGCATTTCGCCGGTGTCATAGGGTTGGCCGTCGTCGCGCAGATAGATACGGCTGGCCTCGGCGTTGCTGCGGATATAGTCGCGCAGGCTCATTCCCTCCCAGTACTGGTTGGAGCGTTTCCAGCCCACGGCGAGGGAATCGGAGACGATAAAGCCGTCGTGAGCGGTGCGTATGGCCGGTTCGGCAGCCTGGCCGAAGTCGATGGTACCCCAGCGATCGAGCAGGCTGGCGAACATCTTGACGGAACCGGGCGTACAGACGGATGTGTAACCGGCTTCGTTGACATTACCTTTAAGGAAGAAGCCCCAGCCGCCGGGGTTGGGGCGGATGAGATCGTCGACCCACATATCATCCTGCACGAGCGCGCCGGCCAGCGCGGGCGCGTCGATTCCGATAGAGCCTGTTTCGCCGGCCAAGTGCAGATTGATGACGGCGTAACCGCCGATGCCGCACATTTGCGGGGTGACGACGGCCTGCACGAGTGCGGCGGTGACAGCGGCATCGATGGCATTTCCGCCGGACATGAGGACCTTGGCGCCGGCTTCTACGGCGAGCGGTTGCTGGGCAGAGATTGCGGCAGGCATAGAATTCAGGCTCCTATTGGGATAGGTGGAGTTAGCGTGGAGTCGCTGTCAGTCAGTATAGCGCGGCCAGGGGAAGATGGCGACTGCGGTTATAGAGAGCAGACGATGCGAATGTTGGTAGCGGTGAGTTCACTCTGGTCTCGTTCAGAGGGGATGAGCCGAAATTCGAAGATATGTTCGCGGCTTGGCAGATAGTCTTTGACGGAATCATCCTGCATCATCGAGAAATGAAAGAAGGCGCTTTCGTAGGGAGATTCTGGGTTCTTGCGTTTGTCTACTAACCACAGGTGCGGCGACACCTTGGTAAGGAAGCGCATGTAGCCAAAGCCCTTATCCTCGTTGTAGTAGTAACACCAGCCGCGCACAGTAGAATCAGGTTGGCCCCACTCGGCCGCGCCATTGGGTAAGGGGAGGAGATTGGGGATCAGGTAGCCGGACATGAACAGATCGACCTCTTGACGAAGATTGCCGGAAACATTATCGAAGGCGACCACTTCGACGCGGCAGCCCTTGTTCTGGAGTGCGCGGACGACTTGGACGAAGTCGCCGTCACCGGTTGCGATCAGCACTCTGTCGAGGTTTTCGGATTGGAGCAGCGCGTCCACGGCCAGGTCCAGGTCGGAATTGGCCTTGGCATAGCGGTTGCCGGCTTCGTCATCGTACCAGCGGACTTGCTTGATAATCACTTTATATCCGAGATCCCGAAGTGCGGAGTGAAAGCGGAACGCACCGACGCGGTAGTCGAAATCCCATTGGGCGCGTTCGGTGTCGTGGGTTACGTAGGCATTCAGACGCACTGGTTCACCCATATCCCGACAGGCAAATTCGCGCAATACATCATACTGCATGCGTGAACCGCCGTTGCGATAGATGTTGGCGGCATCAACATAGACTCCGACCTTTACCTGCGACTGGTGCCAAGCCATATAAAATCCCTTTGAAAAATGTGACCAAACTGTGAGTGAGTAACTGTTTGAAAATTAGTATAGCTTCTGTACAACCAAATTATACTTCAAAGTCGCTGATCTGTACGAGTGGTATGAAAGATGGTAGGGCAGAGTAGCGGATTTGCAGCCGTTGTGAGCAGGCATATTCGGTTATTGTATATTCGTCTGGTTCGGGTAAGATAGAACGGACTTGGGCCAAGGTTAGGCAGCGGAAGATCGGAGGCGGGGTTGCGCCTTTGGAGCGAACCGCTCAGTTAGAGGAACAGCAATAATGTTAAGGGCACTTCTCAGAATATCCGGGCTCATTGACAGACTTTCGGAGTTTGTCGGTGGCTTGTCGGTGCAGCTAGTGATCATAACGGTGGCAGTTGGATTCTACAATGTGCTGGTACGCTATCTCGGGAGTTACATAGGCGTGCAGCTGTCCTCCAATCTATTTATCGAGTTGCAATGGTATCTATATTCACTGGTATTTTTTCTGGGATTCGCCTATATCCTCAAGAACGGTATCAATGTACGGGTAGATTTCATTTATGCGAATTGGAGCAGGAAGCGGCAAGCGCTGGTGGACTTTTGGGGACACTTGCTCCTACTCGTGCCTTACTGCGTTATAGGCATTTGGGTGACCGTAAATCCGGTGATTACTTCTTGGCGACAGTGGGAACAGTCGCCAGATCCGAGTGGCCTGCCGCGTGCGCCGCTTAAGACGATGATAATCGTCGCCTTTGTACTCTTGCTGTTGCAGGCGATATCGGAGTTGATCAAACTGTTCGCGGTTTTGCGAGGGGCGGAGGATGAGGTTGAAGAGTTGGCGGAGCACCAGGAGGCACTACGGATCGAGTAGGGGCTTAGAGTGCATTTGCAAAGATGCGCGGCGGGAAATTGTACTGATGCAGTTGTAGTGGGTTCGTGATCACACGGGTTATACCAAAGGGAGTGGCTATGGGGTTGGAATGGCTGGCGCTGGTGATGTTCGTACTGTTCTTTGTGCTGATCCTGTACGGATATCCGGTGGCGTTTTCTTTCGCGGGGACCGCCTTCGTCTTTATGTTGATCGGCTGGGCGTTGGGCATATTCAACATGAATTGGATCAAGCTGTTGCCCAACCGCTGGTTCGGTACGATGTCGGACTTTACGCTACTGGCAATAATATTTTTTGTCTTTATGGGGGCGATCTTTGAGAAATCGGGGCTGGCTGAGCGGCTATTGACAACGGTCGGCATATTGCTGGGATCGATGCGGGGCGGACTGGCGCTGGCGGTTGTATTGGTGGGGACATTGCTGGCGGCGGCAACAGGAGTGGTCGCGGCAACGGTAATTGTGATGGGACTGTTGTCACTGCCGATCATGGTGCGCTATGGATATAATCATAGGTTGGCGACAGGAATCATTACGGCGTCGGGGACGATGGCGCAGCTTTTGCCGCCCAGCCTGGTCCTGGTGGTGCTGAGCGATCAGATTGGTGTGGGAGTGGGTGACCTGTTTGTAGGGGCATTGATTCCTGGGTTGATCCTTTCCGGCCTTTACGCTTTGTACGTGATCGGGATCGCGATAGTTCGTCCGCAGGACGCGCCGGCTCTGCCGCCAGAGGCGCGCACGGTGCAAGGCGCGGCGCTGATGCGCCAGACATTAGTCGCAGTGGTTCCGCCAATTCTGCTGATTTTTTCAGTGTTGGGCAGCATTTTTCAAGGTATTGCCACACCGACCGAAGCAGGGGCGGTTGGAGCTATCGGCGCCTGTTTACTCACTGCGTTCAACCGAAATTTGAATTGGAAGTTGATCAAGGACGCAGCCCGCTCCACGGCCAATATTACCGCGCTGGTAATAATGATTTTATTCTGTTCGACCTTTTTCGGGCTGGTCTTCGACCGACTGGGCGGACAAGATTATGTGCAGGCCCTGCTGACAAGTCTGCCGGGCGGATTCTGGGGATTTGTGATTGTGGCCAACATTGCAATCTTTCTGTTGGGCATTAATCTGGAGTTTATTGAAATCAGTTTTATCGCCATGCCTCTGTTTGTGCCCGCTGCGCTGGAGCTGGGATTCACAAATGCGCAGATGGTCTGGTTCGGGGTGATGATGGCGATCAATTTGAATATGGCGTTCATCTCGCCGCCGGTAGGGTTTTCGCTGTTTTACTTGCAAAGTGTGGCGCCGCCGGAGGTGAAGACTGCGGACATTCACAAGGGCGCGTTGCCGTTTATGGTGCTGCAAGGCATAGCCCTCTTGATCGTGATCCTGGTTCCGGAGACAGTTACCTGGTTGGTGGACTCTGCATCATAGATAACGCAGACGCAAAAGGGGCGAGCGTGAGAAACGCTCGCCCCTTTTTTTGTGCAACTACAAGAAAACTGGCGTCACTGCGCGAACATTACCGGCTTCGGCCTACGTATTGCAGGTAACCGCGCTCTGCCAAGCCGTGCCAGGCCTGAATCGCGTCGCGGAAGGCGGACCATTCTTTGAAGATCGATGCAAACTCGGGGTCCGCGGCGGCGGTCTCGACGAACAGTTCGGAAGCGGCCTCTTCGGCAGCCTTCATTACGTCATCGGGGAAGGGCAGCAGTGTGACACCGCCGGTGTCGATCAGGCGGTTAAGAGCAGCCGGGTTCCTGGCGTCGAAGCGAGCCATCAGCATCAAATTGGCCTCGTAAGCGGCGGACTTCAGCGCTTCCCGGTACTGCGGCGGCAGGTTGCTCCACTCGTCCAGATTGATCTGGATCTCTACAGAAGAGCCAGGATCCCACCAGCCTGGGTAGTAATAGAAGCTGGCGACCGTATGAAAGTTCATCTGCTCATCTTCGTAGGGTCCGACCCACTCGGCGGCGTCGATGGCGCCGTTCTGCAGAGCCTGGAAGATCTCACCACCTGACAACAGCTGCACGGCTACACCTAACCGCTCCATAACCTGGCCAGCAAAGCCGGGAATGCGCATTTTCAACCCTGCCAGGTCGGCGACGGAGTTAATTTCTTTATTGAACCAGCCCCCCATCTGCACACCGGAGTTGCCGGCCGGGAACTGAATGATATTGAACTGGTCCGCATAGGCCTCATGCAATATATCCAGTCCTCCGCCTTCATACAACCAGGCGTTCTGTTGACGGGCCGTCAGACCGAAGGGCAACCCTGAGCCAAATGCAGTGATCGCACCCCTGTTGGCATAGTAGTGGGAGACCGTGTGGCCGATGGGGACGGTGCCTTTTTCGACGACGTTCAACACTTCCAGAGGGGGCGCCAGCTCACCGGCGGCGCGGGGCAGGATTGTGAACTTTCCGTCTGTCAGGGCTGCGACGCGATCGGCGACCAACTGCGCACTCCAGAAAATTGAATCGAGATTGGCCGGCCAACTGGTGGCCATTTGCCACTCGATGTTCGGCAGGCTGGCGTCTTCCGCCACGGCGCGTTCGACCTGAGCCGGCGGGATGATGCCGGCCTGCTCGCAGCCAGCAATGCTGAGGGCGGCAGCGCTCGTCGCGGCCAGCCCCAGAAATTGTCTCCGCTCCATAGCGGTTTTCTCCTTCCCCTGCGCGTCAGCAGGAAAAGCCGTGGGATTCATAGTCGCCAGGGGCATGGTGGAAAAAAACGGGGGAGCATAATGCTGCGCTCCCCCGTTCCTTGTCTTGTCACTTCTTCAAAGAACATACGCGGTTCATGCGCAAATTACCGGCTTCGGCCCACGTATTGCAGGTAGCCGCGCTCGGCCAGACCGTGCCAAGCCTGAATCGCAGAACGGAAGGCGGACCATTCTTTGAAAATCGAGGCGAAGTCGGCGTCATCGGCGGCAGTCTCGTCGAACAGCTCGAAGGAGGACTCTTCGGCAGCCTGCATCACATCATCCGGGAAGGGCAGCATCGTGATGTCGGCGTCATTGATCAGGCGGCTGAGCGCTGCCGGATTCTTGGCATCGTAGCGCGCCATCATGGTTGTATTGGCGGCGTAGGCGGCGGTCTTGAGGACCTCCTGATACTGCTCAGGCAGCTTGTTCCACTCGTCCAGGTTGATCTGGATCTCGAGCGATGGGCCCGGCTCCCACCAACCTGGGAAGTAGTAGAAGCTGGCGGCTTTGTGAAAGCTCAGCTTTTCGTCATCGTAAGGGCCGACCCACTCGGCGGCGTCGATTGCGCCGGTCTGCAAGGCCTGGAAGATTTCTCCGCCGGGCAGCACCTGGACGGTTACGCCCAAGCGATCCATGACGCGGCCGCCGAGGCCGGGGATACGCATCTTCAACCCTTCCATGTCGGCGACTGAGTTGATCTCCTTGTTGAACCAGCCACCCATCTGCACGCCGGTGTTGCCGGCGGGGAATTGGATGGTGTTGAACTTTTCGGCGTAAACAGCTTGCAGCATTTCGAGGCCGCCGCCTTCATACAGCCAAGCGTCCTGCTGGCGGGAGGTAAGGCCGAAGGGCATGGCTGTGCCGAAGGCTGTGATCGGGCTCTTGCCCACGTAGTAGTAGGAGGCTGTATGGCCGATCGGCACGGCACCCTCTTCGACGACGTTCAGCACTTCGAGTCCGGGCGCCAGCTCGCCGGCGGCGCGGGCCTCAATCTGGAACTTACCTTGCGTCATGGCTGCCACGCGCTGGGCAACCGTCTCGGCGCCGCCAAAGATGGTGTCGAGAGCCGGCGGCCAACTGGTGGCCATCTGCCATTCGATTTCGGGGAGGCTTGAATCATCTGCCACGGCGCCTTCGATCTGACCGGGCGTCATAACACCGGCCGTTTCACAGCCGGCAACGGTCAGGGCGGCTGCGCCTACCGCACCTGTTGCGGCCACTTTCAGGAATCTTCGTCGATCCATTTCGATTTTCTCCTTGCGCTAAGAAATGTACAAAAAGGGTATGTGCGAAAAGCACCGTAATTGTACTCAGGCCGGGACATTCTTACAAGAGCAGACATTTACAGGTGTCGGGTAGCAGAAGGTGGTGTGTTTTGCCGGAGAGGAGTCGGTGTCGGGCACAGTTACTGCGTGATGTTAGTGTCGAACTCCGGGCCGAATGGCGACAGTTGCCTGAACTGCCGGAGGCAGCGCAAGTTGGATGCGGGGTTCAATCCACGGCGCTCCAGTCCTGGCCGTCAAGATGTGCGCCGAAGGACATATAGGCAGTGGTGCCGCCATCAACGTAGATGGTCTGGCCGGTGACGAATTCTGCGCCGTCGGAGGCGAGGAAAGCGGCTAGAGGTCCGATGTCTGCCGGTTCGCCCAAGCGGCCCCAAGGCACGGTGGCTTCGAAGATGGCGGGGTTGTAGTCGGGAATGTCCTCGTGGTAGCGGGGCACTTCGATGAGACCGGGGGCGATGGCGTTGACGCGCACTTTTTGCGGAGCCAGCTCGACTGCAAGGTGGCGAGTGAGGGCAGCGACAGCCCCTTTTGTGGCGGCGTAGACGGCGTAATCGGGGACGCCGGCGTGGGTATGTACTGACGCAAGGTTGATCACTGAACCGCCGCTGTTCTGCAGCATATAGGGCAACGCTTGTTGGGTGCAGAAAACCTGACTGCGCACGTTGATGGCGAAAAGCTTTTCGAAGTGGTCGGGGGTGATTTCGGCGATTGAGCGCGTTTCGGTCAGGCCGGCGTTGTTGACAAGTACATTGAGGCCGCCGAGGAATTCGGCGGCGGTCTTTACGACCTCAGTGCAGACTGCGGCCGATTGGGTGAAATCGCCTTGGACGGCGGCGGCTGTTCCGCCGGCTGCCTGAATCTGCGCAACTGCGGCGGCGGCGCCCTCGTCGCTGAAGGGGTAATGACAGACTACGGCTGCACCTTGACGGGCCAGTTCGAGGGCGATGCCCTGGCCGATTCCGCCGCGATCGACGCCGGTTACGAGCGCCCGTTTGCCGGCGAGGGTATCCTGGTTGCTCATTTCACTTCTCCAGCTTGTGGATTGAGCGTAGAGACAAGAGGCGCGGAGGGCCCTTTCACGCCACAGTCAACCTTCATATTCATGTCGGTCTTTTTTTCTCATGTTGCTTCAGATAGGAAAGGCTCTGTCTGATACCCCCTAACGGATCGCTGCCGCCGCGAAATTCAAAGATGTAATAGACGTGCTGGGGAAGACGGTTGAGCGCGGTGAGAATGTCGGCGAGGGGCAGCACGCCCGCGCCGAGGTGGATTGGGGGATCAGAGGGAATGGCGGTTTTGTCTTTCAGATGGGCGGCGATGATGTGGCCGGACAGAGCGTTGATTGCAGCGACCACATCCTGGCCGTGGTTGGGATAGTTTCCCATGTCCAGATTGGTACGGAGGGCGGGCGAGGCCAAGCGGGTCAGGGCACCTTGGATCTCGGCCAGCGTGCCGCCTGGTGTGCGGGCATAGTTTTCGAGGGCGATGATCGTGCCTTGTGCGGCGGCGTATTCGACGGTTTGGTGGGCGCGAGCCCAGGCGGAGTCGTCGTCAGCCGGGGGCGTTTGACCAGGGAAGAAACGCACGATCGGCGCGCCCAGGGTAGCGGCGGCGTCGATGTCCTGGCGCAATTGCAGCGAGGCTGCCGCGTCGCCGAAGAGGGTGGCCTGGGTGGCGTATGTGACCAGGAGCCCAGCATCTGCGATGCGGCGGGCAGCCTCAGCAAGTTCCTCGTCGAGCCGGGGCCATGTTTCGCGCCGCAATTCGACGCCATCGGCGCCTGTTTGAAGGGCGATATCGATGACCTCCCAGACTGAGCGCTGGCCGCTCTTTAGCTCATCCTCAAACTGCATGGCAGAGATCAGAATTGGTCTATTGGAGGGTCCCGTTGCGTCCGCATCAGGGGCGGCGCGCTCTGATTGGCTGGTCAAGGTCGCTTCTCCCGGAGAGATGAAGGTGAGGGTGGAATACAGCCAGCCGGCTGCGGCCGGTGCAGGCGGAAGAGAGAGCGGCGCGCCGGGGCCCTATTGAAGGGAGGTCCCGGTTCGTGAAGAATCCGGCGAGTTCTCCGCAGTAGGCGGAGCCGGCGCGGCAGCTCTTGTGCTGATGTCAGCCTGAGGTTATCCACTCCGGATCGGGCTGGATTGTCGGTTCCGGGGGAGGGCCGGAATCTGGGCGGCCACTGCCTTCAAGACGGCTGATGAGCTGTACGGTCATGTCGTTTTCGACGAGGCACTGGCAGGACAGACGCACGTCGGTCAGACCCTTTTCGGCCAGCTTCTCTTTTTCGGCGACGGTCATCTGCGCGGGTTCACCGGCGACGAAGGCAACGCGGCAGGTGGTGCATTTGCAGTTGCCGCCACAGGCGTGCAACTGATCGGCGGCTGCGTCTTCGACCAATGCGAGCACGAGACGTTTGCCCGCCTGCACTTCGAATGTGCCGACATTTTCAACAGTTAATTTAGGCATGGAATTCAACTCCTGTACATAAATGGATTCGGATTTAGAGCACGATATCATTTCGGCGCTGGCCGTTGCTGGCTGCGGCCGTCACTAACTGCGTTATCGTAGGGGACACAGGCCAGATGTGGGCCAAGGTGCATGGCTCAGCGACCGCGATGTGTAAACTGTTGCTTCATTTTCTCACACTTTGTGCACGAACACGAAGAGCAGGTCATTGACGTTGGTCTGGGTCGGGCCGGTGCGAAGCAGGTCGGCGGCGGCGCGGAGGTAGGGATAGGCATCGTGGCGGCGGAGGTGATCGGCGGCGGCGAGGCCGGCACGCTCGCCTCTAGCAATGGTGCCACTGTCGGCGATACCGCCGGCGCTATTGGTTGGGCCGTCGGTGCCGTCGGTGGCCAGGGAAACGACTGTCAAACCGGGGTGATGCTGCAGCGAGATGGCGGCGGCGAGGGCGAGCTCCTGGTTGCGGCCGCCCTGGCCGGGATTGTCACCGAGGCTGACGGTAGTTTCGCCGCCGAGGATGAGACAGGCGGGCACGGGAACGGGCTGTCCGCTGTCCTGCACTTCGCGGCCCAGGCCGACGAGCACTTTTGCGACTTCAGCGGCCTCGCCCTCGACGTATGTCGAGAGCAGGGTGGTATTGTAGCCAAGTTCGGCGGCCTTGGCCACAGCTGCGTTTGCGGCGGTGCGGTTGTCGGCGACGACGAGCGTCTTGCTGTTGGTGAAGACAGGATCGTGTGGTTTGGGCGTGTCGGGAATGTCACCGGCGAGCCCAGCTTGCAGGCGGTTGCGTACGGCATCTGACAGGGCAGGAGCCAGCGCATATTTTTCGACGATTGCCCAGGCATCGGCCCAGGTGCTTTCGTCGGGAACGGTAGGCCCGCTGGCGATAACGTCGAGGGGGCTGCCGATGACATCGCTGAGAGCGAGAGTCAGGAGAGTAGCCGGCGCGGCGGCCCGTGCAAGCTGGCCGCCTTTTACGGCGCTGGCGTGTTTGCGGAGGCAGTTCATCTCGTTGATGGTTGCGCCGCAGGCCAGGAGGGCGTCGGTCATGGTTTGCAGGTCGGCCAGGGTGAGTGCCGGATATGTTTGCCCGGTGCTGCCAGCTGATTCTGCGGCGGGAGCTACCAGGAGGGCGGAGCCGCCACCGGAGAGCAGGGCTATTACTAGGTCGTCGGCATTGGCCTGTTCAACCAGTGCAAGCATCTCTTTGCCGGCGAGGACGCCGGCTTCGTCGGGCAGAGGGTGACTGGCCTCTACGACGCGAATAAGGGAAGGAGGGGCGGACGGGTCGGCAGGCTGGCCATGGTCGTACTTTGTGACGGCCAGCCCGCTGCTGATGCGATCATGGAGTAGGGCTTCGACGGCGCTGGACATCGGCGCGGCGGCTTTGCCGGCGGCGACGACGAAGATGCGGCGGTACCGGCGCAGGTCGTAGGTTAAAGCGGACGTCACTGGGTGCCCGGAAGGGTCGGTGACGGTCAGGACATCGTCTTGGCGCTGGAGGACGTTTTGCACGGCGGCAAAGGGGTCGACGGCATCGAGCGCGGCGTCGAGGACGGCGAGGATAGGGCGGCGGTGGGCCGGGTCGGGCTGGAGGATGGAGGTGTCGAAGCGGGTCATACTGTCCAGTAAATGCTTGTCAGGGACACAACACAACAATTGCACAGTGCTGCGTTAGATGAAGGCTAATTGCTTCTGTTGGGCAGTTGGGGTATTCGCGGTGCGCTCGCGAATACCCTTTTATTGTCGTTCTATGCACGCCAGGACAACGAGAGGCGTCGATAAATTGGCGGAATATGTCCCCAATCACAGGCGGCGGAACTTCTGGAGGCCGTCGTCGACCTGGACCTGGCCGACGTAGAGGTCGCCGTGGGAGTCGGCCCAGATGCCGTGGGGACAGGCTTTGAACTCGCCGGGTTTGTCGCTGGGCCGGGCTCCGCCCCAGTGGCTGATCAGTTCGCCGTCGAGGGTCCAGACGCTGACGCGTTGCTCCAGCTCGGCGACGTATACGACTTCGCCATCGGGGTCGAAGTAGATAGTGTCTGGTTTGAGCAGGCCGGTACGCTCTTCGAGGAAGTTGCCGTCGGTGTCGAAGAGTTGGATGCGGTCATTGGTGCGGTCACAGACCCATACGCGATCGTCTTTGTCCAGGCGAACGCAGTGGGAGAGGGTGAACTGGCTGGGCCCTTCTCCCCAGTCGCCCCAGGAGAGGATGTGTTCGCCGGCGGCTGAATACTTATGCACGCGGGCGTTGTCGTAGCCGTCGGAGATAAACAGGTCGCCGTTGGAGGCTACGCCAAGATCGGTGGGCAGCCGGAACGGGTCGCCGGGCGCGCCTTCCTGGCCGGGCACGCCGATCGTCATGACCAGCTCGCCCTGGGCGTTGAACTTGAAGATGCAGTGGGTCTCACGCTCGGTACACCAGACGTTGTCTTCGCTGTCGATGAAGATGCCATGCGCATCCTCTATGACTTCTTCGCCCCAGGAGGCGAGGAAGTTGCCGTCGCGGTCGAAGACGACGAGAGGATGTTCGCTACGCGAATAGATAAAGACGCGGTCCTGGGAGTCGCAGGCGACCGCGGCTACCCAGCCGAACTGCCAACCTTCTGGTAGTTTGGCCCAGTTTTCCACTACTTCGTACTGATAGGTGCCGGTTCCGAACGGCATGGCAATCTCCTTTGCCTGGTTGAGTCCCGCCGCGAGTGCGGAGTGGAATTAGATTCCTGTGAAAGAAAAACTGATTGATCCGCGAGGTCACGCGAAGAGGCGCGAAGAACACCAGAGGGGTATCGGGTTTTCTTGGCGTGACTGCGCGGCCCTTTGCGAAATAGCCGCACAATGCACCCGCAAATCGCTGTTCTGACGGACGTCAAAGGGCTCTAATCGTCCCATGCTTTGACGGCGATCTTTATTACTTGCTCATCTCCGAGGCGATAGGTGCCGTCGAGGGCGTGGAAGCCGTCGCCCACGCGATCGAGTGGCAGTTTGTGGCTTACCATGTCGCCATAGGGGAATTCGTTTTTCTCGAGAATGGGCAGGCCGCGCACGAAGTGCTCGTAGGTGCTACCCCAGACGGCCTCGAGGGTCAGATTCTTGCGCATGAGGAGCTGGTTGATATTGAAATCGATGGAGCCCATATCGACGAAATGGCCGACCTCCACGTAAGTACCGCTGTGACGCAGGTAGCCCAACCCTTCAGGCGTAGCGGCAAGGAATCCGGAGCATTCGAATACAATGTCTGCGCCCCGCTTCATCGGTGTGTGCCAGTAGACCTGCTCGGTGCGTTCTTCAACGCTGGTAACCTCTTCGATGTTAATGGTGACATCGGCGCCGAATTCCTTGGCCAGCTCAAGGCGTCTGGCGGGGCCGCCGACGACGATGATCTGGGCAGCTCCCATCTGTTTGGCGCAGAGGAGGGTTACGAGTCCAATGGCGCCGCTGCCCTGGACGACGACGGTATCACCCAACTGCACTTTGCCGCGCATGGCGGCGTGAACGCCGATGGTATAGGGTTCGGTCAGCACGGCGACCTCGGGCGTGCAGTCGGTTTTGAGCATGCAGGTATTCTCGAAGCCCAGGTAGATGTAGTCGGCGAATCCGCCGTAGAAGTGGGGGGCGATGTCGGGGGTATCGTAGAAGCCATAAGCGCCGTAGCCGCCTGTGCCCGGGGAGAAGATGACGCGGTCGCCTTCTTCCAAGGGGCGGCCGATGTAGTCTTTGGCACCGCCGGCGCCGATGGCCTCGATAACGCCAACATTTTCGTGGCCCATGACCAATTCGCCCTCTATACCGTTCTGCCAGTAGTGCAGGTCCGTTCCGCAGATACCGGCCAGTTCCTGGCGCAGGAGCACTTTGCCTGGTTCAGGGTCGTGTACGGGATATTCGCGGATTTCGAAGTCCTGTCCTTGGACGATGACCGCCCGTCCAGTTTTTGCCATGTTATTTTCTCCTGCTATTGGTTGTGTGAGCCTGGGTCGCCCGGTTGGTTCCTCCGCAGTCGAGGAGCAGCGCGGGCAGGGGTCTTATGGAGGTAGGGTAGTTTGATGGTTGGACGAACTGTCGTGATGGCGCCGACTGGGTTGGACAACGCCGATGGTTTTGGGGGGTAGTATACTACAGCCGTTGGTCGAGCGATAGTATTTTGAAGGGGTCGTGTGGCCAGAAATCGGGGGGAGCTTAGGGTGGCGGGGCTCCGCTGGCACTGGTGTGCTTGTACGAGCGTTTACGAGAGATCACGAGCGTTTTACGAGAGATTGGGTGCGTTGTCTGAATCAGAATTTGCTGGATTTTTCGGGATTTTCGGGATGGTGGCGTCCCATGCTGTCACACGTGCGCTTGTATGAGCGTTTATGAGAGATCACGAGCGTTTCACTAGAGATTACGAGCGGTTGTCTGAACTGTGATTTTTGGGATTTGGAGGATGCGCTGTGATTTGCGAGGCAAGGACTGGTTCAAGCAGATTTTGCAGGATGCGGCGTCCTCGTTGAGACGCGTGCGCTTGTATGAGCGTTTGTCTGAACTGTGATTTTTGGGATTTGGAGGATGCGCTGTGATTTGCGAGGCGAGGACTGGCTCAAGCAGAATTTGCACGATGCGGCGTCCTCGTTGAGACGCGTGCGCTTGTATGAGCGTCGGTCTGAACTGTGATTTCTGGGATTTGGAGGATGGGCTGTGATTTGCGAGGCAAGGACTGGCTCAAGCAGAATTTGCACGATGCGGCGTCCTCGTTGAGACGCGTGCGCTTGTATGAGCGTTTACGAGAGATTACAAGCGTTTCACGAGAGATTGAGACTGGTCTTTAACGCTTGAAGGACAGGCGGCCGACGTTGGTCTAATAGGTTGCGTCAGCCTGGCTGGGCGCGTGGCCAAAGGGCCAACTTCGGTTTCAGAAGTGCGCATACTGGAGTGCTACGTGTCGTGAACGGTTGTGCCGGATTCCTGTCCTGTCAGCGGCGTTGCTCTTGCTTGGGGCTATCGAGAACCAAGATATATCATTTTACCGTTAGTAGCCGTTCAGGAATGGGGGCGCCGATTTATCGTCACTTGTAGCACATTTAATCAAGGTTTTCTGGTGAGTTGCGACTTCGGGGTAGAAAGAACATTTTGAAATTTGGGGAAATACTTATTGTGTTCGGGGAGATACACGGGGACCTGTGGATTGGTACTCTGCAATGTGCCAAAGCTGAGATGGAACCTGGCGTAAGGGCGCGTGTTACAATGGAGCTTGGCTGGTTAACGAGTCGAAGACATGCGGGAGTAGCAAAGTGTCCGGATCTGAGAGAGAGTGGGCCGCAAGGGGCGGGCCGGCGACGGGGACGGCGCAGGCGGGGCGAGAGCAGGCCGAATTTGCTTCGGAAAGGGAGGCGCGGCGTTCTCGGTTGCAGGCAGAGAAGGCGCGCATGCAGCGAGAGATTAGCACCTATCCTACGCCGATAGCGGGCTGTGACGAGCAGTTCAATTATCTGCTGGAGCGGTACTCACAGGTGCGGCGGGCGTTGGCGAGGTTGATGGAGGCGGAACAGGCAGGCTAACGCCAGAGTAGAGGGGCGGGAACGATGGGGAGCACGCCCGGACCGGAAGGAAAGGCGGTATGAGCAGGTCAGGGCGTAACGTTCGTCAATGCGGGTCGCGTATATAACCGCAACATTTTTGGTGCAGTAGGGGAAGAAGGAATGTGATTTGTGGATGAGGCGGGGACCAGTTTGAGAGTTTACCCCACTCGCCCATCCTGGCAAACCGCCAGAGTCACTCCAGTTGACGGATAACCGAAACGACTTTGCCCTTGACACTCACATCGGCGGCGGGCAGGAACATCTCCGGGTAGCTGGCGTTCGCCGGGCGCAGGCGTACTTGATCCCCTTCCAGATAGAAATGCTTGAGGGTTGTTTCGTTCTGGTTGTCGATCCAAGCGGCGACCATTTCACCGTTTTCGGCTCGCTCCTGGTGTCGGAGGATGACAATGTCCCCGTCGAGGACGCTGGCGTCGATCATGGAATCGCCCTGGACGCGCAAAGCATAGAGCTCGGCGGGATTGCGGAAGAGCGATTCGTTGAGTTCGAGCCATTCGTCGGCGCTGAAGTGGTCTGTAGTTTCGACCTGAATCGGCTCACCGGCGGCGATGTAGCCCAGCACGGGTACCTGGAAGAAGTTGAAGGAGGAACCATCGTTTCCGGCGCCGGCGTCAGTAACAGGTGCGCCGGCCAGGTCTTCGGCAAGCCCTACTTCCTGCAGGCGGGCCCAGTCGAGACTCAAGCCACGGCTGACCTCTTTGTCGCGCTTTATCAGTTCATCTCGTTCCAGTTTGGTCAGATTGTACTTGACTACGGAAGTGCTTGAGATTCCGCAGGCAGCTCCGATTTGGCGGATGGTGGGTGGGTAGTTATTGCCTTGGACAAATTCGGCAATGAAGGCGAGCATTTTCTTTTGGCGTTCGGAGAGTTTCATCGTCTTCCTCCTGGAGAGTTATTGGATGCTTTACCGTTTCTATGATTGAACGCTGGATAATGGATGATGAATATCCCAATTTCTGCGGTCATTTCCCAAACTATATCCCAAGTATACAAGAACATCTGTGCGGTGTCAAGTCCTAGCGCGCACGAATGTTCCAGCTATGGATTCAACTTGTTGGTAGACCTTTTCTTGATCTACTGAGGGGCACGGAGAACATCTTAACATCCTTTTGATCCACAAAGGGATAGGAATAACCTAACACCTTCTTGATCCACGAAGGGCCGCGATGGACCACGAAGAACACCTTAACTTACTTTTGTCCGCGGAGAGCATATTTTTGTGGAGGGTGGGCGAGGGTCAGGCGGGAGGGCGGTCTGAAGCTGGCCGTCAGGAGGATCGGAAGAAGAGACCTGGGCGGCTGGGCGAGGACTGGTTTTGGAGGGGGGCGTTGCGGGGGCGCAGCCCCTGCACAAGGGAGGCCGCTTGCGGCCGACCGCCCAACTGCAGTGGTCGGTGGTTAGTGCTTTGTTTTCGGTGTTTAGTTGTCATAGGCGGCGCGGGCGGCCTTTGACCGGATATAAACTTACTGTGGCTTAGTAGTCACGATAGGGAGCAGGGTTGATGAAGCTTACGTTTCATGGGGCGGCGCAGGAGGTTACGGGGTCGATGCATCTGCTGGAGGTGAACGGGCAGCGGATTTTGCTGGACTGCGGGCTTTATCAGGGGCGGCGGCGCGATACTTATGCGCGCAATCTGAACTTTCCGTGGGAGGCGCAGTCGATCGATTGTGTGGTGCTGAGCCATGCCCATATCGACCATACGGGCAAGCTGCCCAACCTGGTGAAGCAAGGGTTTGAGGGCAATGTCTGGTGTACGGCGGCGACGCGTAATCTGTCGGCGTATATGCTGATGGACAGCGGTTATATTCAGGAAAAGGATGTGGAGTACCTCAACCGCAAGCGAAGCCGCAGAGGTGAGGCGCCGGTCGAGCCGATCTATACGCGGGAGGATGCGAGGGAGACGCTGCCGCTGTTTGTGAGTGTTGGCGAGGGGCGGCCTGTGCTGATTGGCAACGGCGTGACGCTGACTTTTCACAATGCCGGGCACATTCTCGGTTCGGCGTTTGTGGAGCTGGAGATTGAGGAGTTTGCCAGCGGTAAGAGCTGGAGGCTGGTTTTCAGCGGTGATCTGGGCCGGGATGAGATTGCCCTGCTGCGCAGCCCGGCGGTGGCGGCGGAGGCAGACCTGTTGATTATGGAAAGCACATACGGCGGTCGACTGCACGGTCAATACGAAACGGCGCTGAGGCGGTTGCGGGAAGTGGTCTGTGAAACGGCGCGGCGGGGTGGGAAGGTGATCATTCCGTCGTTTGCGGTGGGACGAACGCAGGAGATTGTATACGCGCTGAACCAGTTGGATGCGAGAGGAGATATTCCGGAGATTCCGGTATTTGTGGACAGTCCGCTGGCGATCAATGCGACAGATGTGTTCCGCATGCATCCTGAATCGTGGGATACGAGCGTGCAAACCTTTATGGAGGATGGGCGGCGACGCAGTCCATTTGACTATCCGCGTATTGAGTATGTGCGGGAGGTGCGGCGCAGTAAGCAGTTGAACTATATGACGGAGCCGGCGATTATTATCAGCGCGAGCGGCATGGCTGAAAGCGGGCGCGTTCTTCATCATTTGAAGAACAATATTACTCGTGCGGAAAACACAGTGCTAATTGTCAGTTATCAGGCACAGCACACGCTCGGCCGGCGCATTCTGGAGGGGAATGAGAAGGTGAGGATTTTTGGTGAGGAGTACAGTGTGCAGGCAGAGGTTGCCCGGATCAATGGGTACAGCGCGCACGCCGACCAGGCGGAGCTGCTGGAGTGGGCATCGCACTTTGACCGGGAACGGTTGCAGAGGATATTCCTGGTCCATGGCGAGCCGGAAGGGGCGGGCACGCTGGCGGACGAGTTGCGGGGGCAGGGGCACAGCGATGTGGTTGTGCCGACGCTGGATGAGTCGTTTGAATTTTGAGGGGCAGCAGGACTAGTGGCGGACGGCGCATTGCTACGAATGCGCCGTCCCTGATTGGCAAACGCGGCGGCGGGTTGTGCAGTCAGCAGCCGGCAAGGAAGCGGGCACCGTGCAGGATTCCCTGTTTTTCGGTTTCCTCGGCGCCGTTGAAGTTGGCGTCTTCGAGCTCGATAGAGACGGCGCCGCTGTAGCCGTTCTCAGCAAGAATGCGCAGACCCTCGCCCCAGCGGAAGAGCCCTTGTCCCGGTATGGTATAGCGCCAGCTGTGGGCGCCGAAGGCGATGCGCTCGGCAAAAGTGGCGGGCTGCTCGTGTCCGTAGATGTACATGTTATCGTCGAGGAGTTCGGTATCCTTGCCGTGCACATGGTGGACACGATCGATGAACTCGGTGAGGAAGCGCAAGGGGTCGATGCCCATGCGAATTAGGTGGGAGGGGTCGTAGTTCACGCTCATCGAAAGTGACGGCACGTCGCGAAAGAAGGCGCGGTAGGTTTCGGGCGTACAGCAGAGGGCACCGGGACCGGGCCAGCCTTCGATGACGTAGTGGGAGCCGCTTTCCTCGAAGACGGGGGCGAGGGCGCTAAAGCTTTCAACCATATAGCCGTAGTTTTCGGCGCGCGGCAGATCCGGATTGTCGGGAAGCATGACGGCGAAGTAGTTCTGGGGGCCGGCGGCGGAGCAGGCGCGGATGCAGGCGCTGTTGCGGGCGAGGGCATCGGCCCTGCGGCCGGGGTCGGCAGAGATCATCCCCTTGTTGTCGGGCAGATCGATTGATCCGATGCGTAGGCCGGCCTCGACGACCGTCTTGAGGGCGCCGACGGGATCGCTGGTCAGATCGATCACTTCAAGATCGTTTTGTACGGTCCACTCCACCAGCGAGGCAGTATCTCGCTGCCACTTTGTGTTGCCGCGGCGGAAGCCGATGGGGAAGTTGCCTGTTCGCGTTCTCATTTAGAAAATCCTTTGAAATAGATTGAAATATGGGCCGCGTCATTATGACACAAACCTTGTTGATTCGCTCATCCACAGGAGACTTCGGTTGAATGGGATTCTATGACGACGAAGACAACGTGGAAACTTACGTGAAGATGGCGGAGGGTTACGACGGGCGAGAACTGGTAGCCGCTCTGCGGCAGCATCTGCCGCCCGGCGCGACGGTTCTCGAATTGGGCATGGGGCCTGGGAAGGATCTGGCCCTGCTTGCGGAAGCGTTCACTACGACCGACTCCGACCACTCTGAGATATTCTTGCGTCGTTATCGCCGAGACCATCCTGATGCCGATGTATTAGTGCTGGATGCCGTGACGCTGGAGACGGAGCGATGTTTCGACGCCATCTTTTCCAACAAAGTGCTGCATCACCTGAGCGTGGATGAACTGCGCAAATCATTACACCTGCAGGCAGCGAGACTGAATGCAGACGGCCTGCTTTTGCACTCTTTCTGGTACGGCGAGGGAACGGAGGAGCATCACGGACTGCGGTTTACTTATCATACAGACGCGTCGCTTATGGCTATCGTTGACTCAGAATTCGAAAAGGTTGCATGCGTGCGCTACACGGAGATAGACGAAGGTGATTCGCTGTATCTGCTCCTGCGCCGTTCCTCCCAGGCCCAATCTCTCCCCAGTACAGACGCGTCTTAATTCGGACACCAAGATAGCCGACGAAGGGCGCCCATGGTGGGGGCCGTTACTTAATGGTGGGCGCCCTTACTTAATGGAGGCGGCCTCACGTGGTTTTGTCTCAATTTGGGTAACTACTAAGCCGCAAACAGTGTATGTCTTGCCCAACTCTTCATCTTCGCCGCCATCAGGGTCTTATGATGGTTTATTCGGTTGGCAGCCGCGAGATTGGTAGGGGCGCGCTGTCGGCATGCCGCGATGGTGGGAAAGAACCAGCACGGTGGTTAGCCAGGGCGCGGAACTGCGGGGGAACTGCAGGGGTTAAGGGGCTGAGATAGCGGGTGGGGGAGGCGACACTGTTGGCTAGACACGTTGCTGGAGAAGAGTGAAAAAAGTGGCTAGCCAGGGCGGGGCGTTGCGGGGGCGCAGCCCCTGCACAAGGGAGGGGCGAAGGCCCGACCGCCCAAAATACAACAATGGGAGGAGAAAGAACTCTTTTGCTCGCCTCGTGCAGGGTTGCGAGTCAGTTGCGGCTGAGTAGTTACCAATTTGGTGTTAGACGCCCTGTATCTACCCTTGAGCGGTAGGTCGGGAGGGGTCTGTGATCCAATCGCTCCAGGAGCCGGGGTAGAGTCGGGCTTCGCCCAGGCCGGCATGTTCGAGGGCGAGGGCGTTGTGGCAGGCGGACACGCCGGAGCCGCAGTAGAAGATCACTTCGGATGGAGGGCGGTTGCCCATGAGTTCGCTGAAACGGGCAGCCAGTTCGGCGGGATCGCGAAAGTGACCTTCGCGCAGGTTGCCGGTATGGGGCAGATTGGAGGCACCGGGGATATGGCCGCCGATGAGGTCGTGGGTTTCGTTTTCGCCGCGGAAGCGGTCTGCGCCGCGGGCGTCAATGACTAGCGCGCCGCCACTGGCGGTCTTTGCGAGCATTTCGGTGGCATCGACGACCAGTTCGGGGCGGGGACTGGCGGTGAAGCTGCCGGCTGGCGGTGTTTCGACGCCGCTGCTGGTGGGAAGGCCGGCGGCAGTCCAGGCGATCCAGCCGCCGTCGAGGACGGCGACAGCCTGGTGTCCGATCCAGCGCAGCATCCACCACATGCGTGCGGCCATGCTGCCGCCGCTGTCATCGTAGAGGGCGACCTGGGTGTGGTTGCTGATGCCGAGGCGGGCGAGGGTCGCGGCGAAAACCGGTGCATCGGGCAGGGGATGGCGGCCGGTGCGGCCCGGCACGATTGGCCCGGACATGTCGTCGTCCAGATGGGCGTAGGCTGCGCCGGGGATATGGTTGTGGGCGTAGGCGCGGCGGCCGACTTCGATGTCGCCAAGGTCGAAGCGACAGTCGACGACGCGTACATTGCTTGCGCCCGAGTCATTGGCGGCGAGAGCGTCGGCCAGCTGCGCGCAGTTGATGAGGGTACGGAACTGCAGGTTCTGTTCGTTAGCCATTTCTTGGGCTCCTTTTGAGATATTCAGATTCGCGCTGTGGCGCGCGCTGCAGGAAATTTGCCTGCTCGACGAATCGCGCCGCCCTTATTCCAGTCCAGACAGCAGCACCTATTCGTGCACATCATCAAAGAGGATGGCATGGACGACTTTGGGGCCGTGAACGCCCATGGTCAGAATTCCTTCGAGGTCGGCCGATTTGCTGGGGCCGGTGACGATGGAGAGGTTGCGACTCTGGCGCACGAAGGCGTCCAATTGGCCTGCGAACCGCATTTGGGCCAGCCAGTCTTCGCCGGTGGCGAATAGTTTGCTGAAGGGGATTACGACGAGGTGGCGGAAGGGAGTCAGGCTGGCGGCGCGGGCGTTGGCGCCGCGGCCGCCGACAACGAAAGAGCCGGTGCTGGCAAAGGCAGCTTCCACTGTGGTGATGCCGGCGCGAATGGAGCGGATGCGTTCCCGCTGCTCTGGGTCGTGCAGATCGGTAGGTTCGATCAGCTTGAAGCCCATCTCTTTCAGTATGAGAGGCAGACTTTCGATCTGCAGTTGGTGCAGGGGCCAACAGAGGACATCCCAGTCGCCGGCGCGTTCGGCGTTGGCGGTCTTGCGGGCAGACTGCTCCTCTTCCTGCCACAGTTGCAGACGGGAAATGATGGACAGCCGGGCCTCTGTTTCAGTCTCGAGCAGCTCGCAACTGCCTTTAACGGCGTTCAGCTCTTGTGCGAAGCGTTCAGCCTGAGCCCAGCGATCGCCCGGAGCATGGGTGACAGTCATGCGCTCGGCCTGGGTGAGCGGGTCGCTGTCCTGGGGAGGAAAGGGCAGGTCAGGTTGGTTCAAAGTGGCCTTGAGGCGGGACAGGATTGTATCGCGAACGCTCATGTTTCCGTTGTCCAGTACTCTGTGGTCCGTTGCTCGTTGGTCCGGCTCTCGTTGCCCGGCCGCTGGCGGCGGTGGACAGCCGGGGTGGGATTTCTACGTTTGTCCGCGCAGTTTTTTGCGTTGTCTCCACCAATGCCGAAAGCTCTTGGGGGCGAAAGGCGCGAAGTCCCGATAGGCGGTCCAGCCATTGAGTGGCGGCGGCATAAACTTGATGTTACCGCCGCTGAGGCCGGCGTAAACATTGGAGCCGATGCTGGCCATTTTGCCGAGACTCTCATAGGTACGGCGACTGCTCATGAGGCTGGCGTAGCTCTTGATGCCCCAGGCCTCCGACTTGGGCGAAACGCCCTGCTGCACAAGATCGGAGCGCAGGTCGAGAAGAAGACGAGGCAGGTCGATTTTGACAGGGCAGACCTCGCGGCAGGCTCCGCAGAGTGAGGTCGCGTGGGGCAGTTCCTTAAATTGGCCGATTTCGGGAGCGAGGGCAGGCGTGATTACGGCGCCGATGGGGCCGTTGTAGGTGCTCCCGTAGGCGTGGCCGCCGATCTCCTGGTAGACGGGGCAGGCGTTGAGGCAAGCGCCGCAGCGGATGCACATCAAGGCTTCGCCGTAGCCGCGTGCAAACATGCGGGAGCGGCCGTTATCGAGCAGGACAACATGCACCTGTTCGGGGCCGTCGACGTCACCTTCCTGGCGCGGGCCGCTGGTCATTGAGCAGTAGACGGTGAGATTTTGGCCGGTGGCGCTGCGGCAGAGGGCCTGGAGCTGCAAGTAGGCGTCCTCGACGGTGGGGACGAGCTTTTCGATGCCCATCACGGCTACATAGACGCGGGGCATGCTGGAGACCATACGGCCATTGCCTTCGTTGGTGACGATGCAGATGGTGCCGGTCTCGGCGATGGCGAAGTTGCAGCCGCTGATGCCCATGGTGGCGGCGAAGAACTCCTGGCGCAGTCGAGCACGGGCCAACGAGGTCATCTTCGTGGGTTCGCGTGTGGGGGGCATGTCCAGTTTTTCCTGGAATACCTCGGCTATTTCCTCCAGGCGCTTGTGGATGACGGGGGCGACGATATGGCTAGGGGGCTCGTCGGCCAGCTGGATGATGTATTCGCCCAGGTCGGTTTCGACGACACGGAGGCCGGCCTCTTCCATGGCGTGGTTGAGGTGGATCTCCTCGGTGGCCATGGACTTGGATTTGACGATCAGCTTGGCGCTGTTCTGGAGGGCGATATCTTTGACGATGGCTTGGGCGTCTTCGATGCCCTCGGCCCAGTGGACGGTACAGCCGTTACTGGTCAGATTTGTTTCCAACTGCTCCAGATATTCGGGCCAGTTGCGCAGAACGTGCTCTTTCATCTGGCGCACTTGCGTCCGCAGTTTCTGGCCCTCGATGGAATCCATGGAGGTATGACGAGCGTCGGACATACGGTCGGTGGCCCTGCTGACGGCGGACCGGAGGTTGGGGTCGCTCAGGGCCTGTCGGACGCGGTCTTTGTAGGGAGCGTGGAAATCTACTTGCATGGTGGTGACTTCCTGTTGGCCGGATGGACACCGGCGGCCGGCGACTTGTGCGCTGTGACGATGGTGGACCGTTTTCGAGCCGGCGCGGTTATTCGCCCCAGCGACGGGGGTGATCCGCTTGGGCGGGTGGCGGCGTTGACGGCGTAGTGAGACTACTGCCGAGATGGTCGTTCAGTACTTCGGCGATATGGTGGGCGCGGCAACTTACCCCTTCGCGGCTGAGAATGCCGTTTATGTGGGTCATACAACTTACGTCGCAGAGGACGATAGCGTCTGCGCCGCTCTGCTGGGCGGAGCGTGCTTTGGCGCGTCCCATGGCGGCGCTGATGCCGCTGTTCTTAATGGCGAAGAGGCCGCCGAATCCACAGCAGTCTTGGGCGTGGGGCAGGTCGACCATTTCGAGCCCCTCGACGCTGTCCAGCAGTTTGCGAGGCTGTTCGTCGACGCCAAGTTCGCGATAGAGGTGGCAGCAGGGATGGTAGACCGCCTTGCCTTGCAGATGCGCTCCTGTGTCTACGAGACCTAGCACATCGACGAGGAATTCGGTCAGTTCAAAAGTCACCGACGCCAACCGTTCGGCCTGATGGCTCAGATCCAACTCCTTGGATTCCTGGAAGATTGCCTCGAAGAAATGGCTTGTCATGGTGGCGCAACTGCCGGAGGGCGCGACGACGGCATCTACTTCGCCGCTTTCCACGAGCGGCCCGAAGATTGAGAGAAAACGGCGGGCGAGCTTGCGGGCCTCGTCGCGATATCCGGCGTTGAAGGCGGGCTGGCCGCAGCAGGTCTGCTCTTCGGGGAAGACGACCTCGACGCCGTTTTTTTCCAATAGCTCACATGTGGCGATGCCCACACCGGGGTAGAGCATATCCACCATACAGGTGACGAACAGGGCAACGCGCTGTGGTCTTTGTTCAAATGTAGCTTTGTGCATGGGATGAGTCACTCTATGGTCGGTGGTCGGTGGCTGGCGGCGTCTAGCGGTCCAGGGCAGTTAGCTCGGTTTGGAAAGGCAGGGTGGTTACTTCCAGGCGGCCGTCGTGAACGATACAGTTGACTTCGCTGCGGATGCCCAGCCCTTTGGTTTGCCCGCTGTCGTCGAAGTCGAGGTGGGGCAGGTAGATGCCCGGCTCGATAGTGAACATGACGCCGGGGATCAGGCTGCGCCGGTCCTGGGTTTCGACGTTGTCGATGTTGACACCGTTCCAATGGGTTGTCGGTCCCAGGCTGTGACCGGTGCGGTGTAGGATTCCCTCGCCGAATCCGGCGTCTGTGATTACGGCGCTGACGGCGTCGTCGACTTCGTAGCCGTGAAGGGTTTTGCCGGCTTCAAATGCCTGGCGGATGACGGTGACGGCGGTATCGCGGGCCTGGGCGACGACAGCAAAGACGCGGCTGGCGGTTGGGGGCGGGTCCGCGCCGCAGTAGGCTGTCCAGGTGATGTCGGCGTAGCAGTCGTCGGGATTGTTTTTCTCTTTGGCCCACAGGTCGATCAGGAGCACGTCGCCGCGTCGTATGGGGCTGTGCTGCTGCGATGTGGGCGCGTAGTGGGGGAGGGCGGCGTTGCCATTGACGGCCACGATTGGGTCGTGGTCCCAAGTGAGATCAGCGGCGCGAAATTTTCGGACAAGGAGTTGCTGTACGTCGAACTCGGTGATCTCTTGTTGCTGGCGAAGGGCCTGGGCGACGAAGGCGAACGCGGCGTCTTTGGCCGCCAACATGTGGGCGGCGGCGCGGCGGTGGGTCTCCATCTGCCGGGAAGTGAGCACTGCTTGCACGAGCTGCACGAGGTCGGCGCTGCTGACGACGGCGGCGCCGGTGTTGGCGCGCACCATTTCCATGGTGCCGGCATCGACATTGCTGACGTAGGGAATGGCGCCATGGGGGCTGTATTCCATGGCGATCTGGCTGGAGGCGCTCTGCGGCAGGATTGCGCGCAGTTGCTGCTCTAACTCCTGCCAGCCGACGTAGTAGTGTTGTGGGCCGGCCATGTCGGGGGCTACAGCGCTGAATGCAGCCTGTTCGATGGCGTGGACCAGCCAATGGGGTTCGCCTTCGGCAGGGATCCAGAGAAACCAACGGCGGGTTCCGGTGGATTGGAGGCCGGCGACGGAGGCGGCGATCGGGTTTTGGCCGCGAAAGTCGTAGAGCAGCCAGCCGGCGATGCCGTGTTTGCGCAGGTAGTTGCGGATAGTTTGCAGCTTCACGTGCGGTCCCGTTCTCTTGCCAGTGTGCGGGTATCCGGTGGCTGTGCGGTGACAGGTGGATTCGAGGCGACGTTTCAGGGTATGCCGACATTATTCCATGAAGTGGCGTTTTGGGCTAATTTTGGGCCGTTGTCAGAATTGGCGGTGGGATGGCTGCTACTGTGGAAAACTGACCGAAACTGGACCCTGCGGCATGTGGCCTGTCAAGGAATGGTTCTGGCCTAAATCGCGGCCGGGAGGGCGACCGAACCGCGACTTTCTGACGATCGGAAATGGGCTCTCGCGGCGGCCATTCTGCCTGAGTCAGCTCTCCGTATAGCGCTTCCGCTGTAGACAGTTTTGCTGGACGCCACCAGTGGTAGGAATCCTCTTTTGACGATATGGAGCGGAGGTATTTCGTCGGCGAGCGTGAGAAAGACAGATGAGGAAAAGGAACAAGAAATGGACACCGGCAGGTATCGGCAGAGCAAGCGCGCGTCATGGTTCGGTAGGGTTTGCTTTTGAAATTCCTGGCCGCGCGCCGGCGGAACTGGGTATTGACATAACAATAGAACATATGTACAATGTGGGTATATCGGATGTGGAGAACCCTGAACGGGCGCCGATGCGATGAACCAATCCAATTGCACATCACTTGAGGGAACTGTACAATGTATCAGCAGATAACTTTGGTAGGGAATCTTGGCAATGACCCTGAGTTGCGGCACGCGCCAAGTGGGGACCCTGTAACGAACTTTAGCGTTGCTACCAAGAAGGTCTGGACGGGCCAAGACGGGCAGCGGCAAGAGAAGACGGTCTGGTTTCGTGTATCTGCGTGGCAGCGGCTGGCCGAGACCTGTAGTCAGTATCTTTCGAAGGGCGGGCGCGTGCTGGTTATAGGGGAGCTGGAAGAGGCCGACGTGTGGACTGATGCCGATGGTAACGCCCGGGCCGACTTGAAAGTTCGGGCACGGACAGTGCGGTTCCTCAGTTCGCGGGACGAAGGTAACGCCATGTCCGAAGGGCAGGCTGCATATGGAAATGGCCAACATGCCCCCAGTTCGGATTCCAACGGCGGAGAGGGTATTCCGTTTTAGATTCCTAATTTGAATCGTTAGTTTCGAGGAAATCGTGGGTCTCGGATCGGCGCGAAAAATAGTTGTCTAAGGCCGTTCATCGTGAATTGCATCAATTCAACATAACTTACACAGATCGAAGGAAGGAAAACCTTTCAATGTATCAGCAGATCACTTTGGTAGGGAACTTGGGCCGCGATCCGGAGATGCGGTACACAGCAAGCGGCGCAGCTGTCACGTCATTCCCCGTCGCAACCAGGCAGCGATGGACAGGTTCAGATGGGCAGAGAAACGAGAAGACCATCTGGTTCCGCGTGTCTGCATGGGAGAGGCAGGCCGAAACGTGCAACCAATATCTGACCAAAGGACAAAAAGTGATGGTTGTCGGCGAAGTTGAGGATCCTTACGTATACACGGATCAGGAGGGAAATTCGCGTGCTTCCCTTCAGGTTCGGGCGCGAAACGTGCAGTTCCTGAATACAAGAGCAGAGGCTGGGGCCATGGACGGAGGCGGGGGACAGTACGGCGAACAGCCAGGACCGGCGGGTGGCGGGTCTGGATCTACCCAGGAGCCCGGCGGCGAGGAGGATATACCCTTCTAAAGAGTTGGTCCTGATTGACTGGGGGAAAGCAGGTGCGGCATGGGAGAGCCGACAATTGTGTGACTGCAGGAGGCCTTGGCCGGTACAGCGAACGCGTTGGAAGTGGAAGCAAGGGGGATAGTTATGTATCAGCAGATCACGCTCATTGGAAATCTGGGTCGTGACCCGGAAATGCGGTACACACCCAGCGGAGTGGCGGTCACAAACTTCAGTGTTGCCACCAGTCGATCTTGGACAGGCCAAGACGGCCAGCGCCAAGACAGGACAGTCTGGTTCCGCGTGGCGGCCTGGGATCGGTTGGCCGAAACCTGTAACCAGTATCTGACGAAAGGACAGAAGGTGCTGGTTGTAGGCGAATTGGAAGAACCCAGCACCTGGACCGATCGGGACGGGAATACGCGCGCCTCGTTGGAGGTACGGGCGCGGACCGTGCGGTTTCTCAACACGCGAGCAGAGAGTGAAGCGCTTGCCAGCGGATGGGGTCAGACTGAAGGGCAGGGCGCGCCTGCGGGGGGCGGGCCTGATGGGGACTCGATGGCGGGCGGTGAGGAGGATATACCCTTCTAGGGAATCTGGATTTCAAATTGCCCGCGCCAGTTGGGCAGCGCGGTTAGAATCTTATATGTCGGTCGGATTGTCAGGGACGTATTCCTGGCAGGCCGGCCGATTTTGCGTTTTGGCAGGGGGACCTATTTCGTCTTTGCCGGTCAGACGGGAACGGACTGGCCGGTGCGAGCGAACATCCAGGCGGCGAGGGGAGGGCGCAGGATGGTTCGGCTCTCGACTGCGGTCAGACCTGGCGGGCCGCCGCTGTGGAGCGCGTCGATGAGAAGGCAGTGGGCGTGGATGAAACTCTGCTCCCAGCCCGTGGGGATATCGTCGAAGGAGCGGGGTTGCCCGTCGCGGCTGGGGGTTAACGGCAGTGCGTCGGTAAAGCGGTAAGCTGGTTGCAATTTGGCGCCCAATTGACGTTATGTCTGCCCTGACCCGACGCGGCTTTTGCCGTTGACAGTGGATTTGCGCCGTGATAGATTCGAGGTCAACCAGTAGATAGTAGTTTTGGAGGTTACTCAGATGAAAATTACAGATATCGAAACCTTCCGCGTGCGAGTTCCGTTGCACCCCGTCAGTTGGCACAGCGCCAATATTGAAGGGTGGAGCGGCTCGTGGTGGGACCTTCCAATTGTGTTGCTGCGGGTGACCACAGACAGTGGTCTCAGCGGGCTGGGCGAGGCGCCCAAAGGCCTGGCAGAGAGCACTGTTCGCCAGTATGCGCCGTTATTTGCGGGCCAGGATCCTTTTGACCTGAACTGGCAGCATTTGCCGATCGGCGACATATGGAGCCCGGCGGCCGGGGCTTATCAGACCTATGAGATGGCACTGTACGACTTGGTGGGCAAGGCGCTGGAGCTGCCGGTCTACCAGTTACTCGGGGGCGCGTATCGTGACGGCGTGCGCGGGTCTCTTTGCAGCGGGCAGATGTGGCCTGATGATGCGGCGAGGCGGGCCCGATTGGCCGCAGAACTGGGGATTGACGTGCTCAAGATGAAAGCCAACGTGGGCGACCCCGTGGTGGAGCGCATTTCAGCCATCAATAAGGCTGTTGGCACGGCCGTGAAGGTGACCATTGACGCGGGACAGCACCTGCAACATCCGAGGCGTGCCTTGGAAATCGCACGAGGCCTGGAACCCTATCTCGCTAACATCGAATGCTTTGAGGATCCGGTCTCGCGCAGCAACTTGGACTGGTACGTTTTGCTCAGAGAGAAGCTGGATTTTCCGCTGGCCTTGCACCTGGGCGATCATCAGGATGTCATCAACGCGGTCAAGCGCGAAGCCTGTGACTACCTGAACCTGGGCCGCAGCTTGAACGATTTCAAGAAGGGTACGGCGATTGCCGAGGCGGCGGGTATGCCTGTCTGGCATGGGTCGGGCGTCGGCCTGGGCATTTCGGAGGCCTCTCTCGTCCATGCTTGCGCGGCGACGAAGGCGACAACGCTGTCCAGCGATATTGTAGGAGAGATGCTGCGCGTGGATGATCTGATTGTTCGCCCTCTTGAATTCGAGGATGGCTACTTCAAGGTCCCGCAGGAGCCGGGCCTTGGTGTTGAACTGGATGAGGAGGCACTGCAGAAGTTTGGCGTTCGTTTATCTTGAATCGTTGTCGGACGCTTACCAGGTAATTGGCTCATCAGTCAAGGGATGTCCTCTGGGGTCGGGCAGGCCGATGCCGGTCAGGACATTACGGGGACTAGCCTCTGTCAACAGTTAATTCCAAGTGGAGAGCCACGCGGTTGCCTGTGGAGGCTCTTCACTCCTGTTTCCCACCTCCCCAAACACCTCTACTGCAGGCCGCGTAGATTTCGCCTTCGCCTCTCTTCGATTTGATTTGCGCCCCCTGTGCCCTTCTTCTTTGCCAACCCCAACCCCTTTCGCTTTCGCAAAGAATCTGGAATGCACCTGTAAAGACCTGTGGTTTGATATTCCGCCATAGTCGGGTGGAGCTGGATTCCTTTCGTATAAGGAACTGTTTGCGCGACGTCAGACGCGGACGGGCTGGCCAGTGCTTGCGGACTCTTGGGCGGCGAGGAGAGAGCACAGGATGGTGCGGCCTTCGGCGCCGGTCAGGCTTGGCGGGCCGCCGTCGTGGAGCGCGTCGATGAGGTGGCGGGTGGCGTGGATGAAGCTCTGTTCCCAGCCGGCGGGGATGTCGTCGAAGGTGCGGGTCTGGCCGTCGCGGGAGAGGGTGACGGGCGGTGCGTCGGTGAGGCGGCCGTGGCCGCCGTTGATCCAGACGACGCCCTTTGTGCCTGTGATTTCGACGCGGTCGTCCTGGGCGTAGTAGCTGGTTTCTATTTGGAGTTGCGGCGAGTAAACGACTTCGAGTGAGCCGAGGCGGTTGGCGGGGAACTTCCAGGAGACGATGGCGGGGGTGTCGAGGACGCGGCCGGGCATCAGCTCCATCTGGCCGATCCAGGCGTGGACCTCTTCGGCCAGTTCCATGAAGTGCCAGGCGAGGGCGAATTTGTGGTGGCCGTCGTCGAAGAGCAGGGGGCCGCCGCCGCAGATTGCCGGGTCGAAGCGCCAGGCCCAGGCAGAGAGGGGCACGTGCCAGGCAGTGGGGCTGAAGCCGGCGTTGCTCTTGATGCGGATGGTGAGGGGGTCGCCGATTTCGCCGGCATCGATCAGTTCCTTGGCATGGACGACGGGCGGGTAGAAGATGAAATTTTCGTAGACGCGTATGGTGTGATCGGCGGCCGCGGCGGCGGCAATCATCTCGTCGGCCTGGGCGAGGGAGAGCGCCATTGGTTTCTGGACGGAGACGTGCTTGCCGGAGGCGAGAGCGTCGAGGGTTACGGGATGGTGGAGGTGATGGGGCAGGAGAACCTCGACGAGGTCGAGGTCGGGTTGGGCGAGCAGGTCGTGGTGGTTGGTGAAGACGCGGGCGGCCGGCACGTTCCAGGCGGCTGCGCGGCGCTGGGCGCTTTCTGCGTCGATATCGCAGACGGCTGTGATTTGGGCGCGGTCGTTCTGGAGATATTCGAGGGCGTGGAGGTCGCTGATGCGGCCGGTGCCGATGATGCCTACGCGCAGCATAGGAAGGCGGTAGCTCCTCGGTTCAGTTTATGACCTGCCAGACAAAGCAGGTCAGGTTCCATTCATCTCCAGGCCGCCCAGATGGATTACGGACTCAAGATCTTCGGCGGCATCGGGCATAAGGCGGGCAACCGTCTCCCTTACCAGGCGCAGATCTTCCTCAGTGGCGAGCCCCAGCATTTTCGAGAGGTCGGCGAGATCCTGGGTGCGCGAGGTCTCCATTTTCATAAGCACAAGATAAGGCAGGTCTAGCACCGGGTAGCCAGCGGCGTCGGTTCGGCCGGGTTGCAAGGCTTCTTCGATCCAGGGGAAGGGGAGTAGGAGCAGGTCGACCTCGGTGCCGTCGGGTGCGTAAAACATATAGCCTGGGATTGACAGTTCTGCAGCAAGTTGGTAGCCCGCTTCCTTCAGGCGGGCGAGCGCGATGTCGCTGTCCTCATGGTGTACAAGAATGTCGAAATCCCTAGTCATTCGTTCAGGCATGTAGGCGCGGGTGGCGACCCCGCCGACGACAGCCCATCGGATACCTTTGAGTATGGTACGCAAATCTGGCCACGAATAAAGTGCCGAGCGTTCGCGCAGGAATTGGGGCGCGCTGCCGGTCCCAGGCTGCTGGCGGCGCAGGGCGATCGAGATAAGAAAGCGGCGTCGCTGTGCCGGGGTAAGTTGCCCGTCGGGGGCGATGTCAGCGATGGCTGGCGGTACTTTCGCAATCTTTTTGACGATGTCAGCCTACCTCCGTGTTGGTGGGGTAGAGGTCGATGCGTTCGGCGTTGGCGCGCAGGGGGAGGCCGGCGGCGTAGAGGACGGTGTCGGCGATGTCTTCGGACTGCATCATGAGCTTGCGGGCTTCCTGGGGGGGCGGGACAGGCCGACGGTCTAGGAGGGGCGTGGCGGTGACGCCGGGGTTGATGATGCAGGCGCGCACGCCATGCGGGTTGCCCTCTTCGTTGGTGACTCGGTTGAGGGCATGCATGCCCAGTTTGGCGCTGCTGTAGGCGACGCCGGAGAGGAGGCTGGGATAGTTGGCGGCGCGGGAGCCGATGTTGATGATGGTGCCGGCGCCGCGCTCTTTCATCTGGGGCATGAGCAGGTTGGTGAAGAGATAGGCGCTGACGAGATTGACGTCGGCGACGACGCGCCAGTCTTCCATGGTGGTGGCGTCGATGCTGCGGTTGGTGACGTTGGTGCCGGCGTTGTTGACGAGCACGTGGATGGGGCCGAGCTCGGCGTCGATCTTTTTGACGGTGGCACGGATCTGGGCTTCGTCGCCGACGTCGCAGGGGAATACGAGGGCGCTGCCGCCGTCGTTCTCGATGCGTTGGGCGAGGGCGCGGAGCACTTCCTCGCGGCGGGCGATCATAGCCACATGCGCGCCGGCGGCTGCAAATTTCAGCGCGATTGCCTCACCGAAGCCGCTGCTGGCGCCGGTTACGATTACGTTCTGACCGGAAAAGTCACTCAATGTATGGTCTCCTTGTTTGATCCTGCGCGACATACCCTGAAATTGGGAGGCGCTCAGGCTTGATCGGTGCTCAGTTTCAAGAGGTCATCGACCGTGATGGGCTGACCGGTGGCGATGGAGTGGTTGGCGGCGATGCCCATCAGGATGGAGGCGGCGCCGTCGATGTGGGTGGCGGCGCGGGCAAAGGGATCATCCGGGGGGTCGGGATGAAAGATCTGCTCCAGCATAACGCGGTCGCCGCCGCCGTGACCGCCGACGCCTTCGGTGATGTCGACCTCGTAGGGCGCGCCGTGCATAGGGAAGACCCAGATATGCTTGCCGCCGAAGTCCTGGAGCTGGTTGGCTGCTTCGGGGAGGGTTTCCTCCTGGCCGGCGACGAAAGTGCGGCCGACGGCCTCGATGGCCTCGACTTCGATGCGGCCGCGGTCGCCGGTGACGGCGGCGCGGTAGCCTTCCCAGGGGCAGTAGGCGAGCAGGGAGTAGGAGAGGATGATGCCGTTGCGATAGCGGGCGGTGACGCTCATTGTGTCTTCGGCGGTGATGTTGTCGCCGAAGACGTTGCGATCGCGCAGGTAGCCGCTGTCGGCTTCGGCGTTGAGGTAGAGGTTTTTGAGGGTCTCGTCGGATTCGAGGCTCATGGCGAAGGGATCGTTGGCGGCGGCCTCCTCGCCGGTATAGCGGTCGTAGCTGTAGGTCTCGCCGCGGGCGGCGGCGTTTTCGCGGCCGTAGAAGTGCAGGTCACCCTGGGCGTAGACGGTTTGGGGGATGGAGTCGATCCACCAGTTGATGAGGTCGAAGTGGTGGGTGGACTTGTGTACGAGCAGGCCGCCGGACTTGTCCTTTTCGCGGTGCCAGCGACGGAAGTAGTCGGCGCCATGGCGGGTGTCCAGAACCCAGGAGAAGTCGACGTGGCGGGGGGGGCCGAATGCGCCCCGCCAGATGAGCTCGCGGACGGCGGGGGCGAGGGGGGGGCAGCGGGAGGTTTAGGGGGGGAGCCGGGGGCGGCGGGTTGCCCCCTGCAAGATGAGCTCGCGTACGGCGGTGGCGAGGGGCGCGTAGCGGTAGTTGAAGGTGACGCGCAGGGAGCGGCCGGTTTTCTCGATAGTATCGAAGATCTGGCGGGCCTTGGCGTCGTCGGTGGTCATCGGTTTTTCGGTGATGGCGTCGCAGCCCAGTTCCATGGCGCGGCAGATGTACTGGTGGTGGGTGGCGTCCATGGTGGTGACGATGACCACGTCGGGCTTTGTTTCGGCGATCATGCGGTCGAAGTCTTCGGCGTGGTAGGTGGGCAGGGGGTCACTGCCGGAGCGCTCCTGGATCTGCTGGTTGTAGAAGTCCATGCGAGTCTGGCTGATGTCGCAGAGCGCGACCAGTTCATTCCATTGGGCGTAGTCGCCGAGGATGGCGTTGATGTACATTCTGGCGCGGCCGCCGGTGCCGACGAGGGCGTAGCGGCGTTGGGGTGAAGACACGGGATGGTTCCCTTTCTTTTCTTAACGTTGAGTCTACTTTAGGGGCGCTGCAGGTCGAAGATTAGGCGTCGCGTTGAGGGAGGCCATCAAACGATTACCTGGCCTTCCGCTCTATCCGGATTCCCGCGGCCCCTGCCGTCATCCTGGCATTCCTACCTGTTTGCCCGAAAGATCCAAAGGCGGCGGGGGCCAGTGCAGGCCGCGCTGGCCTGAGAGCTCCCGGCTTTTGACGGGCTGCCACTCTTTTTCGGGCAGGCCGACGAGTTCGGCGTCCTGCAGCCACTCCTCGTCGTTGCCGTAGAGCTCGCCCACCAGCAGCGCGGTCATGCTTTGGCGCAGGGTGGCGTGGCTTTCCGCACCGCTCAGGTCGTTCATTTCCTGCGGGTCGGCTTCCAGATCGAAGAGTTGGAAACGGTTGCCGGTTGGGTAGTAGATCAGTTTGTACTGTTCCTGCCGGATCATGCGCGAGGCCATGGGACCTTCGCCGACTTCGCCGAAGAGATAGGGGCGCTGCGCGTCTCCGACCATGGACATGCCTTCGACGGTCTCCGGGATTGGAATGCCGGCGAGGTCGAGCAGGGTGGGCATGACGTCCTGCCAGCCAACGAGACGGTCATTTTGCGTGCAGGCGGGTGTGCGCTCGTCGCCGGCGGGGCCGAGGAGCAGCATAGGGATGTTGGCGGACTGCTCGTAGTAGAGGCGCTTGGCCCAGAGACCATGCTGGCCGAGCATGTCGCCGTGGTCGCTGGTGAAGCAAATGATGGTGTTGTCGAGCAGCCTTTCCTCCCGCAGCGTGCCGATGACGCGGCGCAACTGGTGGTCGATGTGGGTGCAGAGCGCGTAGAAGGCACGGTGGATGCCTTGCAGCTCCTCATCACTGAAGCTCGTGCCGTAACGGGTCTGGATCATCTGAAGCGCGTAGGGCAGGCTGTCAAAGTCCTGTGACCATGCGGCCCGGTTGGGGAGAGGAATGTCGACGTCGCGGTAGAGATTATAGTACCACTCGAGGGGGACGAGCGGCGGGTGGGGATGGCAGTAGGAGAGGAACCAGAAGCCGGGCCGGGTTGGGTCACGGCGGCGGATCATGCGGCACATCTGGTCGGTGGCCCAGTTGGTGACATGGGTCTCTTCGGACAGATGCCAGGGGCGATAACTGTACTCGTTATTGCTCATGCCATGAGCGAAGGAGCGTCCGGGATGGCCCTCTTCGCCGAGCCAGAGCTCGTAGTCGTCGATTGCGCCGAGGATGGGGCGTCCCTCCTCGGCGAGGATGACGTCGTCGAAGCCGATGCGATCGCGTTGGGGGAAGACGTGCAGCTTGCCGACGGCGTAGGCCTGGTAGCCGCTATCGCGGAAGGTCTGGGCGACTGTCGGCAACTGCGGCATCGGCTCCTGCACTTTGAAGACACGGTCGCCGTGGGTACGGGTGGTGGCGCCTGTCATGAGTGTGCGGCGGGCCGGGATGCAGACGGGGCACTCGGCGTAGGCGTTGGTGTAGCGGACGCCGGCGCCGGCGAGGCTGTCCAAGGTGGGTGTGCGGATTGCGGGATGACCGGCCCCGCCCATGAGGTGGGCGGGCCAGTGGTCGGTGGAAATCAGCAGAACAGACGGCGCGTCCGGGCCGCGGCGGGATTGGGAAGCCATAGCAGGACTCCAGACTCTAGTGGTATTGCGCCAAGTCGGCGATGGCGGCCTTCACTTCGCGGCTGATCGCGGCGGGGACCGGCGGGTTGAAGGGCGCGCCTTCGCCGCCGTCGATGTCGTCGAAGCCGCTTTGGGCCATGGCGGAGATGACGGCTGAGTAGTTGTAGCGGCGGCCGTCGCGGAAGCGAAGTTCCTCGAGGGAGGAGATGGCGTCTTCTACGCGCTGCGACTCAGCGTGGTCGCCGGCGCGTTGGGCGTTGTTGATGGCATCGGAGGCCTTGGAGTAGGCGACGGCGATACCGGAGGTGTGGCCCTTGGTGCCGAGCTGGGAGGCGCGGGTGCAGCGGTCGCCGATGCCCCAGATGACGAGGCCGTTATCGCCAATGGCCTGCACGAGCGGCTGGACGTCGTCTTCACTTGTGCCCACTTTGACGCCGACGAAGGCTTCGGAGTCGCGGAAGAGGCTGCCCATTTGCGAAAGGTCGCGGCTGTCTTTGAAGTAGTAGATGAGACGGGCGCCGAAGCGGTCGTCCACTTCTTCGCCAAAGGCCATGAACTCGCTGTACATGCCGTCGGGATCGTAGACGCCGGCGAGGGGCATGATGAGATAAGCGTCGGGCGGACGCTGTAGACCGTTGAGTTCGCCGATTAGGTCTTTGGCATCGGCGAGCGGACTGGGCATCACGCCGGCCACATAGACGCCCTCGTTGCCCATGTCGCGGGTGGTGATGTCGACCAGGCGGACTTGCTCGGCGCGGGTCATCTGGTGAATAGGGCTGGTGCCGGCTATTGAGAGCACGCGGGGACGGCCTTCACTAAGATTGTTGGTCTGCATCAGGTAACGCACATTTTTGAGATGCGCGTCGTAGTCGATGCTGCCGTTGCGGTAGGGCGCGCAGGGGATGGCGGTTACACCTTCGAGGGCGGACAGTAGCTGATTGGTCGAGAGTTGGGGGGCAGTGGCGACAGTCATGGAGGCTCCTCCTGGGAACGCAGTTTTTTTCGGCTGCGCGTTTACCGATTCTTGAATGTGCTGTATGAAGTTGCGTAGTGCGTTGTCAGTTGCCGTATTCTACCACTGACACGCGATTTCGCTCTACCCAATCCCAGTTGATGTCAACGCCGAGTCCGGGACCTTGGGGGATGGAGACGTGGCCGTTGGCGTCGATGGCTTCGAGGTCGTCTACGTAGTCGATGTACAGTTCGGGCACGTGGCTGGCGGGCGCTTTGGGGTGGAGCAGGCCCATTTCGTAGTAGTTTGTGTTGCGGATGGCGGCCATGCACTGACGCTGGGCGGGGCCGGGGCCGTGGAATTCGAGATCGATACCGAGGGCTTCGCAGGCGTGGGCGAGTTTCATGACGCCGGTGATGCCGTCGTAGCCGATATCGCCGCGCACGTAGTCGGTGGCGTCGGCGAGGGCGAAGTCGATGTGCGGCTCGAGCGAACGGACATGCTCGGTCTGCAGTATAGGCGTGTTGATCAGCTGGCGCAGCTTGCGGTGGGCGAACTGGGAGATGCCGCCGTCGCGGTAGGGGTCTTCGTACCAGAAGAAGCGGTTTTCGTCACAGGCCCAGCCGACTTTGACGGCGTCGCCGAAGGTTATGAGCTCGCAGGCGGGGTCGAGCATGAGGTCCATTTTGTCGCCGACGCGTTTGCCGACGGCGTGGACGTTGGCGACTTCCTGGCTGACGGGCGCGCGGCCCCAGCCGTGGATTTTGAAGGCGGGGTAGCCGAGCTCGAGGCACTGTTCGGCGAAGTCGGCGAAGGCTTCGGGTGTTGAGAGGCCGTCGGGCTGGTGGTCGCCGTGGTAGGTGCTGGCGTAGCAGGGGATGCTGTCTTTGTAGCCGCCGAGCAGTTTGTAGACGGGCTGGTCGTATAGCTTGCCAGCGATATCCCAGAGGGCGATGTCGATGGGCGCCATGCCGATGCGGGCGACCTGGCGGAGGGCGCGTTTGACTTCGGTGTAGATGAGTTCGCGCTGGAGGGCGCTGCGTCCGATGAGAAAGTGCGCAAAGGTGGGAATGGTTGCGGCATCGGCGCCACCACCGCCGGCGTATTCACCGACGATGCCCTGGTCGGTTTCGATGCGGAGGATGCTGCCCTGGGACTTGATGCGGCTGCCCGGCTCGTAGACGAGGTTGAAGCCGTTGTAGTCTTTGCCGAGATTTACTCTCTCGCTTTCATAGGTGTGGATTTCGATTTTGGTGATGATTGGGTCGGCCATGGTTGATCCTCGTGTGGGGTGGAGTGGTGGGATGTGAAGAAGGCTCGCCGTACGTAGGCCCATGTTGCGGCGGGCTACCGGCAGAGCGGACGTATTCGCTGTATTCTACACCTACTCAGGCGACTGTGCATCCTGGCGGCTGGGAGACAGGGGAAACTATCTGAATTCGGACGCCAGAGTAGCCCGCGAAGGGCACCCCTGCTGATTCAGCCAGCACTACGCGGATTTGTCTCAGTACGATGCATTTGCCCTGCCAATTGCGGAATCTGTCCGGACCAGCCCTTCAACCCCGCCGCGATTCAGGTAATCTTATGTCATATTCGGTTGGCAGCCGCCACGTTAGCTGAGCCGCGCGGCTGGCATCGGGGCGTAGGGTCGGTGAGCGATGGTTTTGGAGGGGGGCGTTGCGGGGGCGCAGCCCCTGCACAAGGGAGGCCGCTTGCGGCCGACCGCCCATATTAGAAATCGCCATAGGGAGCCTCAGGGAATATGAAAACAAGGCCGACGGATGGCGAGGACGCTATGTTCTGCGAAGCTTCCTGCGGATGTAGAGTTCTCCTCCAAAAGCGATGAACATGCCGACGATCAGGGGCAGGAAGTTGAGGGAAGAGGCGGCGTCAAAGAGCGCAAAGGATAGCCATACTGATAGGCCGATAACGGGCGTGAAGATAGCCAGCGAGAGCTGTACGTCGCGGAGAGTTTTGCGTTTGTAGATCAGTTCATGGGTGAAGGATATCGCGGAAACAGCAATGCACATGAAGGAATATCGCAGGCGAAAGTCTGTTTGGAAATAGGGGCCGCCAAGCCAGTCGCCGAGGAGAAGGACTGCGAGGGTCCAGATGAGTATTGAGTGCAGATAGGGGATTTTCCGCCATCTCGTCAGAATTTTCACCATCATCGGAAGTGCCTCCCTGATCCATTGTGCTAGGCGTGCAGGACGACCCAGCCGTCTTCGACGGTTACTTCGAAACTTTCGACCGAGGGATCTTCCTCTTCTTGCGCGGGCTGCTCGACGGTTACGTCGTAGGTGCGGACGCGCAACCGGTGGGGGTTGAATACCGAGCGGCCGGTGGCGATGTCGAATTCCCAGCCGTGCCAGGGGCAGCGCAGTATCTGGCCGTCGCGTTCCCAGATGATCTCGCCGGGGTTAGTGGAGCGGGCGGTGCCGGTGATGGTGCCGCGGCAGAGGGGCGCGCCCTGGTGGGGGCAGAGGCTGCGCAGTGCGTAGTAGTCGCCGTGGACGTTGAAGACGCCGATTGAACGGCGGCGCACTTCGACGATTTTTCGTTCGCCGGGGGGCAGGTCGCTAACGCGGCAGATAGGATGGGGACGGGTGCCAGGGCGACGAGGAGAGGTCTCGGAGGCTGGCCGGGGGACTGGCTGCGGACTGTTGCTGGACATGCTTTCTCCCACAGGGGGTTCCTCAGTAGGGCCATGCGCGCGGTTGCGGTCTCTCGGCGGCCAGGAGCTTGCGGCCCAGTTCGTGACGAGACGCGGCGAGGTCCAGGGCGTAGGCAGGGTCTTGAGATACGTCGCGGTAGTCACCCCACTCGGTTGAAAGATCATAAAGGTTTTCGGTGCCGTCGGTGTGGAGAAGGTAGCGAAAACGCTCGGTGCGGAGTGATTTCCAGCCGGTGTGCTCGGTCAGGGCGGAGGTGCCGCCGGGCGCGTCGTCGTGTAGGCGGGGCAGCAGGGAGGTGCCCTGCAGGTGCGGGGGGACCTGGATTCCGGCCAGGTCGAGGATGGTGGGCAGGACGTCGAGAGACTCTGTGAGGCCTGAGTCTCTGCGAGGGGAGACGGAATCGTCGGTTGTGCGTATGAGCAGAGGGACGCGGCTGCACTGGTCGTGGGCTGGGTAGCCTTTGCCGTAGCGCAAATGCTCGCCGAGCCATTCGCCGTGGTCGGAGGTGAAGATGACGATGGTGTCATCGGCGATGTCCAGCTCGTCGAGGGCGGCGAGGAGGCGGCCGACGTGGTGGTCGACCTCGCTGATCTGGCCGTAGTAGCCCTGGTGGGCGAGGCGCAGCTCGTCGTCGGGATAGTTTTGCGACCCGCGTTTCGCCTCCACTTCCGGCGGGAAGGTGGGAAGGGCGAGGGCGGCGGGATCGTAGAGGTCGAAGTACTGTTGCGGCGCTACCCAGGGGGAATGGGGGGAGTAGATGCCGGCGATGCAAAGGAAGGGTTGGCCGGTCTGAGCCTGTTGGCGCATGAACTCGATCGACTGTTCGGCGACGAAGGCGGTGTGGGTCATGTCGTCGCGGCAGCGGGAGGCGAGGGGTTCTATGGGGAAGCGTTCGGGCGGATGTTCGATCCCGTCTTCGATTTTCATGGTCTCCTGCCATACTTCGGCCATCGGCGCTTGGCCAAGACTAACATGGGCGAGTTGGTCTGGCGCAAGGCGGCGAACCCAGGCGCGGTAGGCGTCTTCGTAGGAGCCGGGCTCGTCGGAGATCTCGAGATGGTCGAAGCCGTAGGGCGGGTGATGGGTACGGTGGTCGCGGTTGGCGTGGGGTTGGAAATGCAGCTTGCCGATGTTGGCGGAACGGTAGCCGTAGGGTGCAAGCAGGTGGGGCAGGGTGACGGTATCCTCGGGCACGGGAACGCCCATGTGGGTGACGCCGAGGGTGGAGGGATATTGCCCGGTGAGAAAGCTGAGGCGGCTGGGCATGCAGACGGGATTCTGCACGAAGCAGTGGTCGAAGTTTACGCTCTCGCTCGTCAGTTTGTCGAGATGGGGCGTATGGATATCTGGATTGCCGTTTGCGCCGAGGCCATCCCAGCGTTGCTGGTCGGTGTAGATGATGAGGAAATTGGGACGGCGCATGGGGCTGGCCTCCTGCCGGTTTGAATCACGTTTACGTTTTGACTACTCTACACTATCTGTTCTTCAGTTCGCAATCCTTGCCAGTGTGGACAGGGTGTGAGGTCTAGAATGGGGTGCGTGCAATGGCACGCACAAAGTGTGCCCCTACAGTCACTGGCGGAGGGAATGGAAAAGAGGCGTTTACGCGAAAGTCCCATTGGTGCTAGTATGACTTCTGCTTTCGAAAGCTGGGATGCACTCCTAAGCCAGCGCCCTTCTAACAGTGTCGATTTCCGGAAAAGCGAGGAGCAGAACATGATACGCGTAACCAAGCCCGAGGGATTTGGAAATATCGTTCTGGAAGAGGTTCCGATACCGCCCGTTGGGCCGCAGGAGGTGCGGGTGCGGAGCAAAGTCAGCCTGATCAGCCGGGGGTCGGAGATCCTGCGGCGCTATATGCATGAAGAGGCGATAAATCCGGCGATCATGGGCTACTCGCTGGCGGGCGTGGTTGACGCGGTGGGTAGCGAGGCAGCGGAGAAGTTCCAGCCGGGGGATCGTGTGATGGCGGTGGCGCCGCATGCTCAGTATGTAGTGCAACCAGTCGACTCAAATATTGGGCCGCGCGTGTGGCCTCTGCCCGATGAAATTTCGTTTGAGGAGGCTACTTTTTTGCCGCTGGCCAAGAGCGGCGTTACATGGGCGCAGTCGCCGGGGATCCGGACTGGTCATACACTCGTGATCATGGGGCAGGGGCTGGTGGGCAATCTTGTTCTGCAAGGGGCACGGCAGCATCTTTGTGAACAGATCATTGTCGTGGATGCAATTGCGAAGCGCTGTCAGCTGGCCCGCGAATACGGTGCGGACCACGCGATCGACGTTACGGAGACGGATCCGGTGGAGCGGGTGATGGAGCTGACGGACGGGCGCGGTGCGGATATTGTGTTCGAATGTGTCGGCGGCGAGCCGGGGTTGAAGTCGTTTGCGCAGGCCCAGGAGATGGTGAGCGACGGGGGAACGCTACATTTAATCGGTCTGTATCACGGGCAGCCATTGCCTCTGGACGCCGGCAAGATTCAGAGGAGGCGTCTGATAGGCGGCTATTACGGTGAAGATCCGCCCGAAGTCCTGCTGAACCGGACAATCGAGCTTATGCAGGCCGGGCGGATTCGCGTCAAGCCCCTAATCAGCCACCGCTTCCCCTATCAGGAAGCTAGAGACGCGTTCGACCTGCTATATGCACGGCTGTCGGAGGCGATGGGCGTACTGTTGATTTGGGAGGAATAGTACGGTATTAACTGACGACAAATACGGTTGCCGTCCCCTTTTTATTGACAAAAGACCACTGAAGTTTCAAGGAGAATACTGATGTCCTTTTCTGCCAAGGGAATTGTCCATCGCTCAACGGTCACGGGGCGACGGGGCATGATCGCGTCGGCGCATCCACTAGCTTCGCTCGCGGGCGTACGCATTCTGATGGAAGGCGGCAACGCGATTGATGCGATTGTGGGCGTGGCCGCGGCGCTGAATGTGGTCGAGCCTTATATGTCCGGTCTGGGCGGCGACGGGTATATGCATATCTACTCGGCGCGTGAGCAGGAGCATACGGTTCTGGACTATATGGGCCTTTCGCCGTACGGGGCCACTTTTGAAGAGGTGGGCGAAGCGGAGAGCCGCGCGCGCGGGCCGCGATCGCCGCTGGTTCCCGGATCGTGCGGGGGCTGGCTGGCGGCGCTGGAGCGGTTCGGTTCAATGGACGCGGCTGCGGTGTTTCAACCGGCGATTGAGTATGCGGAGCAGGGCTTTCCGTTGACGGTGAAGAACGCCGAGTTCACGGATTTCAACGTGCCGGAGATGCTGAAATATCCGTCGACGGCGGAGACCTATCTTCCACATGGCCGGGCTCCGGTCGCAGGCGAGATAATGACGCAGCCGGACTTGGCGAAGAGTATGCGCGCGATCGCCGAGGGCGGCGCCGACTATTTCTATCGAGGCGAGTTTGCCGACAGGCTGGTCCGTTACATGGAAGAGAACGGGGGCTTGATCACCCACCGCGATCTAAAGGACTTTGCGGTCGAGTGGCAGGAACCGATCTCGGTGTCGTACCGTGGTATGCGGGTGTTTGCGCCGCCGCCGCCGTGCCAGGCAGTCCAGTATCTGGAGACGCTCAATATAATGGAGGGCTTCGACGTGGCGGAGATGGGCCATAACCGCGCGGCGACAGTTCATCGTTTTATCGAGGCGGCCAAGCTGGCGCAGGTTGACAGGGCCGAATATGCTGGTGTCGACAGCCCGCCTACGGCGGGGTTGCTGTCTAAGGAGTATGCGGCGAAGCGGCGCGCTGAAATCGGCACGCAGGCCCGGCCGTCCGGCGGTGAGCGCTATACGTCAGTGAAGATGGCGGATGAGGTGCTGGCAGGGGATCCGCGGCGCTGGATGCTGAGCGAATGCACGACGCACTTCAGCGCAATCGACGCGGAAGGCAATGCGGTAGGGGTGACGCAGAGTCTGGGAGCAGGTTTTGGGTCGGCTGTGGTGATACCGGGCACGGGGATTGCGCTGAACAATTTTCTTAACTGGATGGACAGTGATCCGCAGAGCCCGAATGCGGTTGCGCCCGGCCGCAAGATAGAGATGTGTATGTCGCCGGCGCAGGTGTGGGATGAGCAGGGGCTGCGCTTTTTGATCGGCACTCCGGGCAGTTACGGCATTCTGCAGACGACGCCGCAGATGATAATGAACGTCATCGACCATGACATGAACATACAGGCCGCGATCGAGGCGGCGCGGGTGAAGTCGACGTCGCCGGGGACGGTTATTGATGTTGAGACGCGGATTGGGGAGGATGTGCTGCTGGAGTTGACGCAGATGGGTCACAGGATCAACCGGCTGGGACCGTGGAACGCCGAAGTAGGGGGAGGCCAAGGCATTATGGTCGATCCTGAGAATGGCGGGTTCATGGGAGGCGCGGACCCGCGGCGGGATGGGTACGCGCTGGGTTGGTAGGGGAGTTCAGCTCTTAGTTGTCAGTTTTCAGTTTTTAGTGGGCGGCGGACGACAGAACGGCAGTGGTTAGTGGTTAGTGGTTAGTGGTTAGTGGCCGGAGGGGCTGCTAACCACTTTTTTTGTGCTAGTCTTCGGCGCGGCCGGTAAGGTGGATGAGTCCGTCGCCGCTGTGGACGCGATGGACGCCGCGGCGCATGATGACGATTCCGTCCTTCTCTGCGTGGAGCTCGGCGAGCACGTTACCAAGGGGGTCGTGGATGGCGCCGACTAGCTGGCCGGATTGGACTTCCTGGAGCAGTTCGACGTGGGGGCGGAAGTAGCCGGCGAAGGGGGCGGAGGTGACTTCATCCATGTTGCCGTCGCCCACGAGGTGCTGGGACGGCGGCGCGGCGGCCGGTTCTCCTGCCAGCATGTCCAGATGGTGCATGACGTTGAGGACGCCCTGCTTGAAGCACGCTACGTCCTGCGGTTGGGCGCGACCGGCGCCGGCGGCTTCGGTGTAGAGGCAGGGCACGCCCAGGTCGATGGCAGTGGAGATGGTGCGGCCGGGCGGCACGGGAGGAGGATGCCCCCACAGCACGGGCGCGCCGAAGATTCGCGCTGCGGCCAGGGAGCGCTGGCCTACGTTTTCATCGCTATGGAGATAGCCGGCCAGGGTGGGGATGTCACCGACGACACCGGCGCTGTGGAGGTCAATGAAGAAGTCGGCCGCTGAGATGAACTTGTGGGTGAGCCAGTAGGCGATGCGCTGGGTCAGGGTGCCGGTCTCGGAGCCGGGAAATACGCGGGCGAGGTTCAGTCCGTCGATGGGGCTGTTGCGGGTGGCGGTGGCGTAGGCGGCCATGTTGCAGACTGGGACCATGAGCAGTGTGCCGTGCAGATGGGACGGGTCGACCTGATCGGCGATGCGGGGGATGGCTTCGACGCCCTCGTACTCGTCACCGTGGATGCCGGCGAAGACGACGAGGGTGGGTCCGGGTTGGGATCCGGTTACGGTCAGCAGGGGGAGCTGCCAGTGGCCGCCTTCGACGCGCGGGGAGACGTCCAGCCAGCAGGCGTCTTTGCGGCCTCGCTCCAGTTTGGTCACGTCCAGTTCGGAAATGTGCATGATGGTCTCCTGATGCGATTAACACCTTTATCTTCCACGAAGGCCCATTAAGGGCCGCGAAGAACACCTTTCTTGTCCACGAAGTGCCACTGAGGGCCGCGAAGAACACCTTTCTTGTCTACGAAGGGCCCATTAAGGGCCGCGAAGAACACCTTTCTTGTGCACGAAGGGCCATTAAGGGCCGCGAAGAACACCTTTCTTGTCTACGAAGGGCCACTAAGGGCCGCGAAGAACACCTTTCTTGTCTACGAAGGGCCATTAAGGGCCGCCAAAAACACCATTTCCCCGGAGGGAAAGGCCGGCTCGTCACTCCTGGAACTGAATCGAGTAGAGGTCGGCGTCTTTGAGCAGGAAGCGGAGGCGGATGGGACGGCCTGAGAGTGCACTGATATCGCTGCCGCCGGACCAGTGCGCGACCTGGTTGATCGAGTCGCCGAAGATTTCATTGCTTTCGTCGAGAGAGTAGCCGGGAAGGGGCCGGCCCTCGTGATCCTGGATCTCTATGCGCAGGCTGCCGGCGGCGGAGGTGGCGTAGTTGAGGATGAGACGGCGGCCGGTGAAGGTCAGGGGTTTGGTGAGACAGACAACGCCGGCCAAGGGTGCATGCAGGGATACGAAGCCGTCCATGCGTGTGGTGTAGCGCCGCACGTTCATGCTGCGACCGGCCCAGTAGCCTTCGGTGACGTAGAGGGAGAGTTCGGGCGGGGCGCCGGGTGAATCGGCCTCCGTTTCGATGAGTCCCCAGGCGATGTTGTTGTCGCCGTAGATCCAGCTGTCGACGACGTTGGGGCCGGGGCGGATGTAGGCCTCCCCCCAGCGCTTGAAGGTTTCGCCGTCACGGCTGGACATGAAGAGCCCGTCTGTAACTACGGAGCCGTAGCGGGGATGGACCTCGGAGCGGGCGCGGCGCATCTCCAGGCCGGGCAGGTAGTCGGTCTGGGCCACCCAGCCTCTGTCGATATAGCGCATTGGAAAACCGAAGAAGATGTGGGGCGCGCGGGCGTAAGGTTGTATTTGGTTGGTGTAAAGAGGCTGCTCCGGGCTGTCGCCGTAGTCGAGCCATTTGGGCTCTGACCAGTTCAGAAAGTCGGGCGAGGTCGCGGTTCTGATGCCGCGCAAGCCTTGGGGCGCGCCGCCATCAAAATCGCGGAAGTAGGCGCGGTACTCACCCCGGTATTCATCATAGAAGGCCAGATTCAGGGAATCGAAGTAGCCTTGGGTAATGACAGGTTCAGGAATGTCTTCGCCCTTTCGCCTCATAAAGGAAAAGTTAATGGCGTCAGAGGATTGGAGGGCATAGAGCGCGCGCGGCGTTTTGCCGGGGACCAGCGCTTTATACTCAGCCCCCTCCTGGCAGGCCGGGTTGGTATCCGGGAAGATGGCGGTGTCGCCGGCGCTGAGCTCGATGCCGGGGAAGCTTGTGGGCGAGAGAACGATATTGTTGCGGCTGCTGCCCTTGTATTGCACCAGATTGAGGGAGGGTTTGCTCCAGCGCTTGCCGCGGCTGCTTTCGGCATAGCAGAGGTAGTAGGGGTGGGGGTAGTTCATCTGGCCACCGCCCATATCATACTGCCAGGCGCCGTAGTACATGCGAATGCGCCCGTCGTGGTCCTGGAATACGGTGCGGTAGAGACAGGCGTTGCCCTCCCAGGGATCGTCGGTCTTCAAGACCACTTCGCGTTTGACCGGGGGATGCATGCGCAACTCGAGGCTGTCACCAAGTTCCGCGATCAGGAAGTCGTCGATCAGGGGTTCAAGACGCGTGCCTATGTTGATCGGTTTGGAATGTGCGGCGGAAGTGTTGGTCATGGTTGTCACCTATTGGAACTGCAATGGTCGGTGGTCAGTGGTCAGTACCTGCGGTGGGCGGTGGGCGCTGGCCGCTAGTTTAGAGATTTGGTGCGCGAAGAATTGTGTTGGTTGATGGCAGCGCCCATACTTCGTGGTAGACGGTTGGTAAAGGTCTCGCGGGGGGATAGCCCGGCGGCTTGTTGTCAGGGTCGTGCAGTTCCAGCCGGTCGCGGCCTTCAACCTGGTGGAGCCAAGTATGTTCTTCGAGGGCCGCGGCCACTTCGCGTTGTTGGATGAACTCTACGTAGTCGAAGGCGGTGAAGGCGGCGTGGGCGAGGAAGACGCGGTCGACGGTGCGGCCATTCCAGGTAGCAAGGTCGGGCAGGACAATGGGGCCTGTGCAGACTTGGAAGGCGTAATCCTCGCGATTGACGTTGATCAGGTTGACGGGATATTCGACGGTGACGTGCAGGCCGGTTTTTGGGTCGCGGTAGGCGCAGCGGGCATTGAGCAGGGCATTGGCCAGGGTAGCTTCGATGAGCGGCCCGCTGTCGTGCAACTCGATTGGGTGCGGGAACTCCTTAATACTGATGTCATTATCCTGAAAGGCGGCGCTCAGCTCCTGCGCGGACACAGATTCGGTCTCGCTGCTGGGGCGTCGGGCGATCGGGATTCGATGCGTGCGGCTGAATGCCATGCGAAACTCGCTGCTCGGAATCTGGAAGAAGTCCCGGCTGGGGATAGTGTATTCCGTACGGCAAGGAGCCCCAACGAACAGTTCTGCCATTTTGCCGCCATCCTCGTCGCAGATGGTACAACTGGCCTCAAGGTTGAAGCGCACATGGCGGATGTCGCCTGTATTGCCGATGAAACCGCCGGCAAACTTGTAGTAGGGATCGTCTTGCCAGGGGAAGGTTTTCCAGGTGAAAAAGGAGCGGGGGAAATCGATCATAGACACCTCCTAGGCAGGTGGTCGGTTGCTAATGGTGAAGGATTGTGAAGTGCTTCCGTGAATTTCATTTCCAGGTAAAGAAGACGCTCAGCCAGCCCTCGTGGGCGGTCATCATGCGATCAAACAGGTCGGGCGCCTCGGTGTAGGGGGCGACGTGGCTGACGAGCGGTTCGATCTGCAGTTCGCGGCGGCGGATTAGGTCGAGGATCACGTGCTGGTTGCGGACACGAGTCCAGGGCCAGTAGGGATGGGTGTCGCTCATGCCGGTCTGGTAGGAGCCGGTCATGATGATTTCGCGGCGGAAGAGCTCGTCGGATTCGATGGCGACGGAGCCGCTGGTGGCGCCGACGAGGATGATGCGGCCGCGATCGGCTGCGGCTTTGATCATGGTGGGGTAGTTGCCGATAAAGGAGGTGGTATGGATTTGCACTTCGGCGCCGCTGCCGGGCAGCATGCTGGGCAGCGCGCCGCGCCAGCGCCAGGGCAGTTGGGTGTGGGCGCGGATTTCGTTGACGACGTCCTGGCTGGAGGCGTCGATCTGGTGGGAGGCGCCGAGCTGGGCGGCGAGGTCCAGCCGCTCCTTGATAAGATCGACTCCGATGAGAGGGTGGGCGCCGACGAGGCGGCAGAGTTGCAGAGCCATCAGGCCCACTACACCGAGCCCGTGGACGGCGACCGACTCCCCGATCTGGATCTGGGCGCGGCGCACGCCGTGCAGTGCGACATCGCCGAGAACGCAGAAGGCGATTTCGACGTCTGTAAGGTCGTCGGGCAGTTTATGGACATTGTACTGTTGGGGTATAGCGACGTCGTTGGCTTCAAGTTCGGGTGTCACAAGCCAGTGGGTGGCATGGTTGCCGCTACAGAGGACGCGATCGCCGACGGCGACCTGGCTGATTTCGCTGCCGGCAGCCTCGACGACGCCGATGGCGGTGTAACCGAGGCCGGCGGGGGCGAAGGTGGCCTGCTCTGCGGGGCTGGCTGCGCGGCGGCGGCGGATGCCATTCATTTCTGAACCGGCGCTGACTTGGGTGAGGTGCGTGCGCACAAGCAGTTGATTGGAGGCAGGAGCCGGGACTTCGAATTCTTCGACTTCGATTTGGCCGGCAGGGGTGAGAACCAAGCGTTGTCCTTTTGTCACGCGAGTTTCCTTTTTGAGGTGGCGCTACGCCGATAGACAGAAGTTCTGGGTCAAGTGTACAATCATATGCATTCTGATTCCAACAGGACATTTTTGTGGCCGAAGGCCACAGAACTATGTCAGGGGAGAGTGGCGATGAGTAGCCAGCGCACAGTTTACGTCAGCGGAAAGTTTGTAGCCGAGTGTGAGGCGGGCTTCTCGATTTTCGATTCTGCGCTCATGTACGGGGATGTAATATTTGAGACGACGCGTACGTTTAACGGACAGCCGTTTCGGCTGCGGGAGCATATTGAGCGGCTCTATGTAGGGCTGCGGACGCTGGAGATCGATTGCGGGTTGACGCCGGACGGGATGGAGGCGGCGACGCTGGAAACGATCGAGAGGAACCGGGCCTGCTTCGCGGACGGCAGGGACTTTCAGATCGTACACAATGTCTCGCGGGGACCAATGGGACTTTACGAATCGGTCTTCGAGGGGGGCGTGAGGCCGACGGTTACGATCAATTGCTGGCCGCTGACGTGGCACCTGGCCGCGTTTGCCGACGCTTACATAAAGGGAGTCCATGCGGTCATCCCGGCGCAGCGTTCGGTGCCTGCGCGGCTGCTCGACCCCAAGATTAAGAACCGTAGCCGGATCTATTACCAAATTGCCAATTTGCAGGCGCAGAAGGTGGATCCGGAGGCGTGGGCCCTGTTGACGGACGAGGACGGATTCCTGACGGAGGGCACAGGGTCGAACTTTTTCGTAGTCAAAGATGGCGGCCTGCTGACAGCGGAGCCGCGCAACATTTTGCGCGGGGTGACGCGGCAGTCGGTTCTGGAGCTGGCAGGGCGACTGGGGCTGCTGTGCCGGGAGTGCAATCTGGAGCCGTACGATGTGATGACGGCGGACGAGGCGTTCTTCACTTCTACGCCCTTTACGATCATGCCGGCGACGCGCTTTAACGGACACGAAGTGGGGACGGGAGAACCGGGTCCAGTTACGCGGAAGCTGATGGCGGCCTGGGACCAGATGGTAGAGGTGGAAATGGTGGCGCAGGCGCGGGCCTTTGCGGAGGAAGTGGGAAAGGGATAGGGAAAGTGGTCAGTGGTCAGTGGCGAGATACGGCTTGGGGAGGAAGACTCTGTTGGCTAGACTCGTTGCTGGGGAAGAGTAACCACGGTCGATAGCCAGAGGGGGGCGTTGCGGGGGCGCAGCCCCTGCACAAGGGAGGCCGCTTGCGGCCGACCGCCCGGGACTGCAGTTTCTGGTTTTCAGTTTTTAGTTTTCAGTGGAACACCGGCAGTTAGTGGTCGGTGGGTTGAGACGGCAGGTGGGAGAGTAGGCACCGTTCGCCAGACACGATGCTGGGGAAGAATAAGCACGGTGGCTAGCCTAGGGGGGCGTTGCGGGGGCGCAGCCCCTGCACAAGGGAGGCCGCTTGCGGCCGACCGCCCATATGCAGTATCTGATCTTGCAACTTTGCCGAGTGAGTCAATCCCGCGTGAGGGGCCAGTGGATTTTCTCGATGCCTTTGGCCTGGGAGCGCATGATTGCGATCATGATTTCCAGGCTGTGGAGCGCGCGCTGGCCGCTGGAAATGCTTTCACCGCCATTTTCCATCAAGTTGATCAGTTCGTCGACGGCGTTGACCATGCCGCTGCCGTAGTCTACGGTTCCGCCAAGCTGGCGACTGGTGACTTCGTGCGGATGCTCCGGCGAAGTCAGGTAGACAACGGCTTCGGTGTTGCTGATGCGAATTCGGCCCTTGGTGCAGAGGAGGTCGAGCTCGAAGTTGACCAGTGTTCTCTGCGAGACTTCGATGTGGGCGCGCACGCCGTTGGTGAAGTGGAGATAGGCGGAAGCGCCGGGATCGGTGGTGGGGTCGTGGCCGCCGTCACCGAGGTATTCGGTGCGGTCCTCGTAACCCTCCTCCATGCCGCCTATGAGCCATTCGGGCGCGGCATCGGCATACATGCAGACGGTGTCGACGAGGTGGGTGCCGTTGCGGAAGAGCATGGCGCGTTCGCCGCCCAGATGGGCGCCGATGCGGGTAAGAGAGCCGATGCGTCCACTTTCGATGATGGCGAGGGCCTGGCGCCAGAAGGGATCCCAGCGTCTGCCATGGTTGACGCACATTTGGGCGCCGCTCTTTTCGACGGCGGCCAGCATGCGGTCAGCGTCGGCCAGGGTAGTGGCCAAGGGTTTCTCACAGTAGATGGCAGGGACGCCGGCCTCTGCGGCGTCGACGACCATTTGGGCGTGAAGATGGTCGGAGGTGACGACGCTGAGGATATCGAGATTCTCTTGTTCAATCATGGCGCGGTAGTCGCTGTAGTGCGCGGCTGGGCCCCAGTTTTCTTCATATCGGGTCAGTAGCTCGGGCACCAGTTCACAGACGGCGACCACTTCGGCGCGTGGATGGGCGGCGTAGGCGGCTGCGTGCGAGTGGGGTTGCGGATGGCGCGTCGCCCATAGGTCATAGCGCGGCGGGGACTGGCCGATGCCGGTCAGGCCGATGATGCCGGCCCGGTATGTCTTGTCACTGGATTGATTGGTTGCGGACATTTTCTTCCTCTGCTTGCTGACGCCTGTTGGTAGTTGTGTTGGGATAGCAATGGGCTACTCGTCACCAGTCACTGTAGTCCTCAATCCTCTTCTTCAAGCCAGAGTGCGTAGGGATTCTCGCGGTTTTTGAGCGGGAAGTCTACGCGGCCGCGCACGCGTTGCGACTCGTGGATGGCCATGATCATCTCGAGGACGGCGCGGGCATCATGGCCATTGGTTACGGCGGTTACCTGGCGATCCTCTTCGATGGCGCAGATCAGTTCTTCGACGAAGACGCGGTTGTTCAGTTGGAATTTTTCGGAAACGGAGCGCGGCTGGCCGTCTGCGTTCAGGTCCCATTCGGGGAGGGAGATGCGTTCCCAGGAGCCGTCTCTGTCGCCGGGGAGCCACTGGCGGTAGGGGTAGTGGTAGAGTTCGCCCAGGGGCGCAGTGCGCAGCGAGAGGACGCCGGAGGAGCCGTGGATCTCGAGGCCGAGCCAGTTGACCCGTTCGCGGGTGTCGTTGTCATCGCTGCGGTAGGAGTCGAGATGGGCGGTTACGCCGTTCTGGAAGACGAAGTAGGCGGCGAGCCCATTGCCGGCGATCAGGCCAACGCCTTCGTCGCCTTCATGGATGTCGGCAGAAGTGAGCTCGCGGCCATCCTGGGTGACGTGGGCGTGGGCCCAAAGCACATCGGAAGCGGCGAAGAAACGGATATCGTCGAGGAGATGGGTGCCGAGGACGATGAGGTCCATGGCGCCGGCGCGGCGGTCGGCTTTGCCGTGGCGGCGGATCATCTGGACATCGCCGATGAGGCCGTTGTCGATGAGCTGCCTGGCATGGAGCTCGTAGGGGTTGGCGCGGCGGTGGGCAACGGCAAGCCTGGTGTTGTGTCGTTCGCAGGCGGCGAGCATGGCATCGGCTTCGGCGAGAGTGCGGGCGAAGGGTTTTTCGCTGAATATGCCCTTGACGCCGGCTTCGGCGCAGGCGATGACCATTTCTGCGTGCTGGTCAACCCAGCGCGGACAGACGTTTACGAGATCCAACTCCATTTGCGATAGCATTTGGTGATAGTCGGCGAAGCTGTGGGAGGCGCCGGTGCGCTGGGCAGCGGCGGCGCGCCCCTCTGCGTCCGGGTCGGCGACGGCGACTACGTCGACATTGGGCAACCCCTGATAGGCTGTATCCAGACCGTGACCGTAGTTGCCGCGTCCGGTGTGGCCGATAATTCCGGCCCGATAGTTTGCTGGCATCGAAATTTCCAGGACTCCTGTGGTTTGTGGTTGGCGGCCGAGAGTAATTTGCGGTTTGCAGGTGCCGCGGTTACTCGCCGGTCGAGCGGATTTCGAGTTCGTCCAGGCCGGGAGCGAGGGGTAGACGCACCTGAGTGCCTGTCTTGTGGGAGATGTGGATGGCGGTGATGGCTTCGAGTACTTTGAGGCCGTCGCGTCCTGTCGAAACACTTTCTCGATCTTCAAGCAGACAGTCGATGCTTTCGCGGGTGGCGGAATAGAAGTAGTCGTCGAGCTTGAACTCGGTCGGCATGTCGGGGATAGGCTGAAATTCGTAACGTGTTCCGTAGCCCTCGTCGGCTTCGACAAGGGGGCCATATTCCCAGAGGCCGCGACGCTCGCTGAAATGGACGCGGCCTTCGGTGCCGGCAATTGTAGTGTACCCCAGATGCTCCCTGCGTTCGGCGATGCAATCGATGAAGATGACGACGCCATCGGAGCAGGCGATCATGCCGCCGCCTCCAGGATCGGCCACGGTCTCCGTGTTCAGATAGCCGGAAACGAGCTGCGGCTGCGCGGACGTGAAGAAGAAGGCATAGTCAACGGTATGGGTGCCGTTTGTGAGGAGGGGCCGGCAGCCTTCGTAGGTGATGGTCTTGACGCGGCCGACGGCGCCCTCGTCGATCATGCGCTTGAGGCGCTGGTAGTGGGGGAGAAAGCGGCGCGTATGTTCGGTGATAAGACGAGAGCCGCTACGATCACAGGCCGCAACCATTTTGCGACCCCAGGCGACGCTGGTGGCGAGCGGCTTCTCGACCATGATCACTTTGATACCGGCTTCGGCGGCTTCGATGACGGGATGGTGATGGTAGAGCGTGTTTGTCGTGACATCTACGATATCGAGGCGGGCCTTTTCGTACATGTCGACGGCGGTAGGATAGCGGTGTTCGGGGGCGATCTCCCATTCATCGCCGAACTGCTGGAGTCGCTGCGGGTCGATGTCGGCGATTGCGACCAGCTCGGCGTCCTCGCAGCGGCGGTAGCCGGCAGCGTGGGAGAAGGGTCTGCCCCCCAAGCCGCCGATCGGTCCGGCGCCGACGATTCCGACTCTGACTTTGGCTTTTGACATTTTTGAGCTCCTGGGACTGCATTGGGTAATACGTATGGCGTAGGACTGATTCTAAGGGTTGTCTGCGGAGATCGGCATGATGTAGTGGATCTGGCGGGCTACTTCCTGGAACCCGAAGTCGGGGTAGAAGTGTCCGCCGACGTCGTTTTGGTCCAGAGTCTCGATGCGGGCATAGGACAGTCCTTCGGCGGCGAAATAGGCGACGGCCTCCTCGAGCAGGCGGCGGCCGATGCCGCGCTGCTGGAATTCGGGCAGGACGGCAAAGTTGGGGATGCCACCGATGCCAGCGGCCTTATCGACGCGCGTGGTGACGTAGCCAACGATCCGGCCATCGACTTCGGCGACGAGGATACCGGCTGCGTTGATTTCGGCGTCGTCGTCTATGTGGCGTTTTTTGCGCCAGCGCCAATCTTTGCCATGGACGAGCCCGTAGAGGCGCTCGATGTTCTGGTCGATGGAGACGCCGTCGAAGCAGATGGCGGTGATTGTCTTCAGTGTTTCCAGATCGGAAGGTCGATAGCGTCGTATTTCCATCGAAAGTTCCTGCAAGAGGCGGCGGTCGGGCCGGCGTGTATCTTATGGGGATTGCCTCACTCGACGAATTGGAAGGCGTAGACGTCGGCGTCATGCAGCGAGAAGCGTAGCCGGACCAGTTCACCGCTTAGTGGGCTAACGTCCGGGCCGTGTGTCCAGCGCACGGTACGGTCAAGATCGTCCCCCAGGAGCTGGATGCAGTCGGACATGCCATAGCCCTCGACGGCCAGATCGACCTGTCCATGCAGAATCTCGACGCGTACGCTGCCCGCGGCTGAAGCGGAGAAGTTCAGCTCCAGGTTGCGGCCAGTGAACCTGATGGGCTTAGTGATCATCTCGCCGCCGCTGGGGGGCGCGTGGAGGGAAACGAAGCCGTCCATGCGGAGCGTGTAGCGGCGCTGGCTCAGGCCCTGCCCGCGCCAGTAGCCTTCGCTGACATACATTGAGAGCTCATCGGGCGCGCCGTCGAAATGCGAGCGGGTGGTGACGAGTCCCCAATTCTGGTAGTTGTCGCCGTAAGTCCAATTGTCCTGTGGCCGCAGTCCTGGGCGGATGAATGCCTCGGGCCAGATGTTGAATTCAAGTCCGTCGCGGCTGCTCATGAAGAGGCCGTCGGTCACGGCGGCGCCGTGGCGTTCCTGGGTGTCTGCGCGGAGGCGGCGATGCTCCTGTTCGGGCAGGTCCTCGATGGCAGGCGACCAGGGGCGCTCGACGTAGCGGGCGGGGAAGCCGACAAACAGGTGGGGGGCGCGTTCGTAGGGCGCGATCTGATTCGTGTACAGTTCGGCGATACGGGTGGGGTTGTAATCGATGAAGACCGGCTCGCTCCAGTTGAGAAAATCGGGCGAGACACAGGTCATGATGTCGCGGCCGTGGCGAAAATCGCGATGGTAGTCACGATATTCGCCGCGCTCGGCGTCCCAGAAGGCAAGGTTCTGGGAATCGAAATAGCCCTCGGTGATCACCGGTTCGTCGTGCATTTGCGTCCAGTGGAGGCCGTCGGGTGAGCTGAGCGCGAAAAGGCCTTTGTATCCTCTGTTGTTGGCGAACGCCTTATATCTTTGCGCGGGCGGCGCATCGGGATTGGGGTCCTTGAACGGCGCGAAGTTAATGGCCGGGCTGGAGTCGTCGCGGGCATCGAGGATGATGTTGTTGTGGCGCGACCCATCGTACTCGACGAGGCCGAGGTCCGGTTTGCTCCAGTGGATGCCGTCACTGCTTTCGGCCACGCAGACGACTTCGGGGTGGGCAAATTCCAGGGACCCGGAGTCGATGGTAAAGTGCCAGCCGCGGTAGTACATGAGATAGCGGTCATCGTCCTGGAAGACGGTTACGTAGCCGGAGGCGTTGCCCTCCCAGGGCGCGTCCGTTTCGATGGCGATTTCTTGTGGCACGGGGCGGTGGAGGCGCAGTTCAGCGTCGCGGGTCATGGCGGCGATGAGATAGTCGTCGACCATCAGTTCCCGACGGGAGCCGATATCGATAACAGCGCTACTGTGTGTAGAGGTCATGGATGCTCCCTTTCTTACGCGATATTGCACCTGTCGGTTTCGAGCAGTGCCGCTGCAAAAAGAGCTTGTCTGACCCAGCCGTTAGGGTTGGGCCGCCAGGATCGGGCGTTCAGGCCGGTGTCAATCCGATGCGATCGAGGCGGTGTTTGGCCTCGGCGTACACGTCCGGGGGCAGTGGGCCGGCCAATACGGCTTGCGCATTTTCTGCGAGATGCCTGGGATTGGTAGTGCCGACGATAGTTGAGTGGACGTCTGGATGCGACAACGTATAACGCAGGATGAATGAAGTGTCGCTCTCGCCCTGCTGCTTTAGTTCGGCCAGCCCGGCCTTTTCATAAGCCTGCCAGCGGTCCGAAGAGCCGAGGCCGACGCCCGGCTTGCCGAGGGCTACGCCGCCGCGGATTATGGTGCCGGCGCCGGCCTGCGCGGTGGTGGTCAGCCAGTTTTCGTGGTCTCGCTCCAGGGCGGAGTAGGGGATCTGGTAGGCGTCAAAGACATCCCAGCTGAGATAGGTGGGCAGATGGGGCAGGGTGGTGGACATGCCGATCCAGCGCACCTTGCCCTGGGTGCGCATATCTTGCAGCGCCTCGACCAGTTCTCCTTGTTCACATTCGGCCACGGACGGGTTGTGCAGTTGCATGATGTCCACGCTATCAACGCGCAGGCGTTTCAGGCTTTCATGCAGGCCGCGGAACAGGTTCTCCCTGGTCCAGGTATGGCCATCGGGATGGCAGCCGCACTTGGTGGCGAGGACATACTCATGGCGGCGGTGACGAAGGAAGCGACCGATCATCTCCTCGCTGTTGCCGTAATCGTTGGCGGTGTCGATGAAGTTGATGCCGGAATCGAGGACGGCGTTGAGCTGGGCCTCCATTTCGTCATCGTTCATGGATCGCCGATGTCCCGCGCCAAATCCAAGCCGGGTGACCTCCAGACCGGTACGACCGAGGGTTGCGGTGGGGAGGATATTGGACATGGCAAGCCTTTCGTGGATGTGGTATCGGGTAAGAGATGCGTCGGTCTTCGGGCTACTGACCACTTGTCGCTGCAGTTATACTCGCCCCGGAAATTCCTTGCCGCGAATGTGCATGAAAGGCGTGTTGCCTTTGCGGGGGGTACCTTCGACTTGTTCGCGATGCGCTTCGTCGACAATGCCGAGGTAGCTGGTCTGGGCATCGATGTAGTGGAGGGCGAGGCCGCGGCGCCGGTTGGGAGTGGTGTTGGCCTCAGTGCGATGGAAGTTGAGACCATGGTGGAACATGCAGTGGCCGGCTTTCAATTCGACCGGAACGGGTTCGGCCAGATGCGGCAGAGACAGGAAACGGTCCTTGTAGTCAGAGGCTATCGGCCCCCATTTGTGGCTGCCGGGGATGACGGTCATGCAGCCGTTGTCGACGGTGGCGTCGTCGAGGGCGACCCAACAGCTGACATGGTTCTGGGGCGCAAACATAGGCCAGGCGACGGAGTCCTGGTGCCAGTCGGTGACGGTGCCGTAGAAGCGGGGTTTCATCATGAGCTGGTCGGCGTAGAACTTGATATCGGGGCCGAGCAGGACCGCGATTACGTCGACGATCGCCGGGTTTTTGGCGGCGGCCTCGAAGAGGTCATCGTGGTAGCAGAGGTAGACCATCTTGCGGATCATGTCGATGCGCGGGTCGGTTGTCTCCTTGCCGTCGCGGAAAGCGGCTTCGAACTGAATGTAGCGGGAGGGCACGTGGGTGAGACGTCCGGCGGCGATGTCTTCGCTGCGCTGGCGGAGGGCCTGGACCTCTTCGTCCGACAGCACGCGGCCGTAGGGCAGATAGCCATTGTCGTCAAAAAACTGTTTCTGTTCGGCTGTCAGACTCATGATGGATCTCCTCGTAAATAAATTGGCCAGTGGTCTGCTGTTTTTCTGCGGGTAGGGGCATCGGAAACTGATAATAAGGAATGGCGGCGGCCTGTCACGAGAAATCATTCAGCGGCGCAAGATTTTGGGTAAGAGTAACTGTACGCTGAGTACGCCCAACAGTCCAAACACGATACTGGGTGCGACCAGCAAGAAACTGCGTTGGACCACATAGAGAAGGACGAGGTCGGAAAACAGTAGGTCGACAAACGGGATACTGTTGCCCAACACGCCCCAGGTCGCATAGGCCCAGAAGCCGCCGAAAAGCAGCGGGCTCACAACAGAGGCAATCAGATACAAGTGGAGTGCTTTGCTTTCCGCCAGCGCCAGCAACATCCCGCACAACGCGGCAACGATGCTGAGCGCGAGCATATCGGCAGGCCAGGCGACATAGTCGCGCAGGTGGGAAAGGGAGATCAGTCCCATGTACGCCAGTATGGCGGCGGTGGCGATGACGGCCATGTACTGTCGAAGGGTCAGGTTCATTGCTGGGAAGCCCGCAGCCGCAACAGGCGCTCGTCTCGACCGTGGGGATGAATCAGCCGGAATCCAGCCTCTGCGGACCAGGAGTGCTCCTGGTGTGCGGCCATGATCCGATCGAGATCGAAAATGTGCAGCGGGAATTCCATGTCAAGGCTCCCGTGGGGAGCGAGTGTGCTTTCAATGGTGGAAGCGCGGGCATAGAGGGAACGGTCCAATTCGGGTTCGTCGTCGCGCCAGGTGCTGTAGCTGCCGCCGATGCGGGTTCCGTTCAGGTGCAGGTCAAAGAAGTAGCTGTTGATACGGACAGGCAACTCCGATCGGTTGTGCAGCCTGAACTGCACGACGAGCTGGGCGCTGTCAGATTCGCTGGGGCGCACATCGGTTATCTCCAACTCCAGACTTCTGACGCTGACGAGCGAAGTGACATAGTTGGAGACGGCCCACATGCTTGCGGCCAATGCGATTAGGCCGAAAAGAACAAGGAAGGTGTGGGCAACGCGCGACACAGTAGGCTGTTCGATCAAACATACCCTGCGTAGGAGTTGCCCCGCACCGAGATGTAGTCAACATGGACCTCTTCGGATGTACTGAGGTCTCTTGTTTTGGCCATCATGTAGTGCAGGGCCCAGGCGCGGCGGCGATTGGCGGAAGTGTTGGCGCTGGAATGGTGCAGGTTGAGGCTATGGAAGAGAAGGCAGCCGCCGGCTGGAACGGGAACAGGCACCTCCCGCGCCTTCATCTCTTCGGTCAATAACTGCGGTAGATGCTTCACCTGGAGCAGGCCGAAAGTCTGGCTGCCGGGGATGCAGCGGATGCAGCCGTTTTCGAGCGTGGCATCGTCGAGTGGGATCCAGCAGGTGATTTGGTTCTGGGGAATGAGGAAGGGCCATGAGGCCGAATCCTGGTGGTACTCCTTGACGGAGCCATGACCGGGCGGTTTCATAAAGATCTGATCCCCTAGCAATTTGATATCAGGCTCGTCAAACAGTTCGGCGATCAGGTCGACGACTTTTGGCTTTTTTGCGATGGCAAGAAAGCTCTCGTGGATGGAGGCGGGGAAGTTGATTTTACGCAATTCGTCCAGCGGGCTGGCGGCCTGAACTTCGCCGCGTGCCACCGTCGCTTCTTTCTCAAGGATGGGAATCCCCTTGATGTCGGCGGCGATTTCGACACGGCCGTAGGCGATATCCTCGGTCAACTGTTGCAGTTGCGCTACTTCCTCTGTGTCGAGCAAAGTGGGGTAGGGCAAGAAGCCATCTCGCCAAAAAGTTGCCTTCTGCTCCGGCGTCAAAATCATCTTTTCCTCCGAACTTCAGTGGTTCGTGGTCCCTGTCCTTTGAAAGATTTCTCGCAAGTTGCCTAACCTAAGAGGAAACCGGCTTGTCAGTCCAGGGTCATGCGCGGGTCGAGAGCGTCCCTCAGGCCGTCGCCGATGAAGTTGATGGCAAGCACGCAGATGGTGATCATCAGGCCGGGCGGGACCCAGAACCAAGGCATGTTCTCGATAATCTGGATATTCTGGGCCTCGTTGAGCATATTGCCCCAGCTGGGGGTCGGTACCTGTACGCCGAGGCCGAGAAAACTGAGGCCGGCCTCGGTGAGGATGGCGCCGGCGATGCCAAAGCTGGCGGCGACGGTGATTGGCGCCACGACATTGGGCAGGATGTGACGAATAATGATCCATCTCTCCTCGACGCCTACGGCCTGGGCGGCCATGACATAGTCGGTTTCACGAATGGAGAGAATCAGGCTGCGCACAAGACGGGCTACACCTGTCCAGCCGATCAGGCCGATCGCGAGCATAGAGTTAAAAATGCCAGGACCGATGAAGGATACGATTGTGATCAGGATTATGAGGGTGGGGAAGGCCATGAAAGTGTCGGTTATCCGCATGATCAGGGCATCAACGCGGCCGCCATAGTACCCGGCTACGCTGCCCAGAATCGTGCCGATGGTGACAAAGAGGGCGACGGCGACGATACCCACCGACATCGAGACTCGACCGCCATAGACCACGCGGCTCCAGACGTCGCGCCCGGTGAGATCGGTGCCCAACAGATGGCCTTCTTCGCCAGGAGCGAGGCCGATTTCTCTGATTTCGATACGGTGAGGATGGATGGGGGCCACGACCGACGCCAGGGGGAAGGCCACAAAAATCAACAGAATCATCAGGACAGCGCTGACCAGAGCCAGCTTGTGACGACGAAATCGACGCCAAGCCCGCCGACGCTGCGCGCCTGCTCCGCCTTCAGCCGAATCGAGTGAGTCGGTTAGCTCCTGGATTCCTTCAGCCTTGCCTTCAACGCTCATGGCACAGTCTGCGTCTTGCAGTCAATATTTGGCCGCGGCCAGAAGTCCGGCAGGCGGGGCCGCCAGCGGCCAAAATGGAAAGTTTATTATTCATAGCGGATGCGAGGGTCGATACTCCCGTAGGTTAAATCTGTAATGAGGTTGCTAAAGACGATGACAAAAGCGGAGACCAGAGTCATACCCATGATGAGGGGATAGTCGCGGGTGGCAACCCCGTCCAGATAGAGAATGCCCATTCCGGGCCAGTTGAAAATGGTTTCGATGATGATTGCGCCGCCGAAAAGGCCGGGTAGGCGCAGACCGATGATGGTGATCACGGGCAGGAGGGCGTTGCGCAGGGTATGGCGAAGAATCACTACTTTTTCGCTCAACCCTTTGCTGCGGGCGACGGTGATATAGTCGAGCCGAACGACCTCGAGCACGCTGGAACGGGTGTAGCGCATAATCCCGGCAGTTGTCTCCAGACCCAACACGGCCGCTGGCAGGGCCAGATAACGAAGGCGATCCAGCATGTTCCCCCAGAAGCCGAAATCTCTACCGATGGTGGAATAGCCACTAGTCGGCAGCCAACCCAATTTCAATGAGAACAGGTAGATGACGCCAATGGCTGCAAAAAAGCCTGGAATGGAGATAGCGATGAAAGTCAGGAAAGTGAGCACATAGTCGGGCGTAGTGTACTGATTCAACGCCGAGAAGATGCCCAGGGGGATACCGAGAATTACAGAAATAGCCATAGCGGCGGCCATAAGGCGCAAGGTTGCGGGTAGACGCCGCGCAACCTCATCAGCGACGGGGATTTTGCTGCGAATGCGCACGCCCAGATTGCCCTGGACAAGGCCGCCCATCCAACTGAAATAGCGAATGTACGCCGGTCGGTCCAACCCGTACTTTTTGCGCAACGCTTCTGCGTTAGAGCCTTCATCTCCTCCGACACCCGTTTCCGGGTTCATGAGGATCATGGCTGCCACAGCGTCGCCCGGGGCAAGTTCGGTGAAGGAAAAGGTGATGATGGTAATGCCGAAAAGTACGGGCAGCATCTGGACGATGCGGCGAAGGATGTAGCGGTTCATGGGCAGACCCAGTAGTGAGTAGGGAGGAGTGAGAAGTGAGAAAAAACTCTCACTTCTCACTCTTTATTTCTCAGTCCTCGCGGTATTTATTCTCCGGCCAGGTACCAGTTCACCGGGTAGCGCTCGGCAAACGGTTCGTCCAACTGGCGATAGATGTTGTTGCAAACGTCGGCGCTGAAGGCGGAGTACCGTCTCGGCCAGAAGACGGGAATTTCGCCCGCTTCTTCGGTGATAATCTCTGTGGCCCGGTGCAGCATCTGCTTCCGTTCTTGGGGATCGGGTTCGGACATGGCGGCTTCGGACAACTGGTCAAACTCTTCGTTACAGTAGTGGCCTGCGTTGCGGCCAGCCGGCCAGCCGCGATCACAGCCCAGTGAGAGCCGCAACTGATCCGGGTTGAACCAGCCACAGCAGGCATAGGCCAGGTGAAAATCGTCGTTCTCCAAGACGCGATCGACCCAAGCGGGACCATCCAAGTAGATGAGGTCCACCTTTATACCGACATCGTTCCAATACTGCTGCATGGCGGCGTGGATTCGCTTGCTCTGATCATCCTGGTAGTAGGTGACGAAGTCCACCTCCAGCTCGGGATCCCAGCCGGCTTCATCCAACAGGGCGCGGGCCTTGTCGGGGTCGAATTCGTAGGTGGCAATATTAGGGCTAACGAAGTCGGGATTGGTGAGCCTCAGGTGGAGCACTTCAGCCAGATCGCCGTAGTAGGCTTCGGCCATCGCTTCGCGGTCAAGTGAATACAGGAGCGCCTGCCGTATACGCACGTCCTGCCATAGCGGTCTGTTCTGGTTAGGAAAGACTGTCAGACCCCCGGCGATTTTATCGCCAAGCAAGACGATACTGGGGTCGTCCTTATAGCGTTCATATTCCACTGCGGTCACGCGTCCGGCCATGTGGATTTCACCGTTCTCGAGCGCGGCGTAGGCGGTTGTGCCGGTCAGGCCGATGCGGAAGATAATGCGGTCAAGGTAGGGCCGGCCGGCGTAGTAGTCCTCGTTGGCATTCAGGATGTAGAACTGATCGGGCTCGAAGTCACCCATCGTGAAGGGGCCGGAACCGATCGGATTGCGAACGGCGTATTCGGTATCGCCCAGGTCGGCGAAGGCGATGCCTTCGAGCAGATGGCTCGGCCAGATGTTGAAGGCGGCCATATTGTTGAGGACGCTGCCGCGCGGCGCCACCAGGTTCAACTCGAGGGTGAAGTCGTCAACCACCTTGATGCCTGAGATTTCATCTGCTTCGCCGGCTTCAAATTCCGTTGCGCCGACCAGTTGATCCAGGCCGGAGGTACGGCCGTGGGAGGCGCCGGTATCGGGATGGAAGAACATCTCGAGCGAGAACTTAACGTCTTCAGCAGTCAGCTGCTCACCATCATGGAAGCGCACGTCATCACGCAGGTTAAAGGTATAGGTGAGTCCGTCTGCGGAGACTTCCCAGCTTGTGGCCACGTCTGGATGGACGGAAACGGCGTCAGTATCGCGGTCGATCAACTGGCTAAAGAGATAGTCATCGCGGGCGCTGAAGATGAACCAGTTGCTGCCGGTCATGGCGCCCGCGCCGCCGGCCACCACCACCTCGCCGCCGTACTTGGGCGGTGAATCGGTGCAGATATTAATATGGTCGCTATCCAAGTCTGCCTCATCGTACCAAGGCTCGGCTGGCTCAGTCATCGTCTCCTCTGCGCTCTCCTCCTGCAATTCTGCCGGTTCTGATGCGACGGGCGCGACGCAGGCTGCGACCATCCAGACCAACAGGATCAGGAAAACAACGAATCCAACGTACTTCCGTGTAGTCGACATCGTTTCATCCCCCCTTGTCATTGCTGCGATGCGCCCTATCGTGTGGGCGCGAGCCGGGTGCGTGAATCCAAACACGTCCGCATTAGCCGCTTTAGCGATAGTTGCTATCGCAGCGACAGAGATGGGCAGTTGACTTCAGGAAAGTGCTTCCGTGCGTCACGAACCAGCGACGACCGCAGCCCGATTCGGCGTAACAAGAACGGATCGCGGTGGATGGGATGTCTCGCCGCCTTGGGTACCGTCGAGGCAAGAACAGAATGATCCGGGAGGGACCGATGCCTTTGAAACACAGCCGCTACAGTTTGACTAGAGTATCTACACCACATATACAGGTTGCGCCACATCCGTTCAAATCCCTGGACAGGTAGCATCTTGACAATACGACGGAGGATGTTCCGATTTAACGGAAGGCCATGAAGTGAGCTGAGAGGAGTGAGGAACGGGAGGTATTCTCCGGAGCCTCACTCCTCTTCACTCTATTCTCGATGTTGGTTACTCTCCGGCCAGGTACCAGTTCGCCGGGTAGCGCTCGGCAAAAGGTTCGTCCAGCTGGCGATTGATGTTGTTGCAAACGCTGGAGCTGAAGGCCGAGAATCGTGTCGGCCAGAAGACGGGGATCTCACCCGCTTCTGCTGTAATGATCTCGGTGGCCTTGTACAGCATCTCCTTGCGCTTCTCGGGATCGGGTTCAGACATAGCGGATTCGGCCAACTGGTCGAACTCTTCGTTACAGTAGTGGCCTACGTTGCGGCCTGACGGCCAACTGCGATCGCAGCCGAGGGAAAGGCGCAACTGATCCGGGTTGAACCAGCCGCAGCATCCGTAAGACATATCAAAATCATCGTTGTCGTAGACGCGTGCGACCCAGGCGGGACCGTCCAGATATACAAGGTCAACCTTGATGCCGACATCGTTCCAATACTGCTGCATGGCGGCATGGATGCGCTTGTTCTGGTCATCCTGGTAGTAGGTGACGAAACTCACCTCTTGTTCAGTATCCCAGCCGGCCTCTTCGAGCAAAGAACGTGCCTTGTCGGGGTTGTAATCGTACTTGGTGATATTGGGGCTGACGAATTCGGGATTGGTAAGCCGCAGATGCAGTACATCAGCCAACTCGCCGTAATAGGCTTCGGCCATGGCTTCGCGATCGAGTGCGTACAGGAGGGCCTGCCGCACGCGGGCGTCCTGCCACAGCGGCCGGTTGTGGTTGGCCCAGACGGTCATACCGCCGCCGAGGCGGCCGCCAAGAAGGACGATATTGGGGTCGTCCTTATAGCGCTCGTATTCGACTGCGGTGACGCGGCCGGCCATTTGAATCTCACCGTTCTCGAGGGCAGCGAAGGCAGTGGCGCCTGACAGACCAATACGGAAGATGATTTGGTCGAGGTAGGGCCGGCCGGCGTAGTAGTCTTCATTGGCCTTGAGGATGTAGAACTGATCGGGCTCGAAATCACCCATGGTGAAGGGACCGGAACCGACCGGATTGCGGACGGCATATTCGGTTTCGCCGAGGTCGATGAAGGGGGTGTCTTCGAGCAGATGTTTCGGCCAGATGTTGAAGGCGGCCATATTGCTGAGGACGCTGCTGCGCGGCGCCACCAGGTTCAACTCGACGGTAAAGTCGTCGAGCGTCTTAATGCCGGCAATGTTGTCGGCTTCACCACTTTCGAATTCGGCGGCGCCGACCAGCTGATCCAGACCCGATGTGCGGCCATGGGAAGCGCCGGTGTCAGGGTGGAAGAACATTTCCAACGAGAATTTGACATCCTCTGCGGTCAGGGGCTCACCATCGTGGAAGCGGACATCATCGCGCAGGTGGAATGTATAGGTGAGGCCGTCGTCGGAGACATCCCAGCTTGTCGCGAGGTCAGGATGTATGGTGACAGCATCTGTGTCGCGGTCGATCAACTGGCTGAAGAGATAGTCATCGCGGGCGGCGAAAATGAACCAGTTGCCGCCCGTCATTGCGCCGGCAGCGCCAGCCACGACGACCTCGCCGCCATACTTGGGCGGTGAGTCGGTGCAGACATGAATATGGTCGCTATCTACGTCTGCCTCATCGTACCACGGCTCAGTAGGTTCGGCCGCGGTCTCCTCCTGCATATCCGCCTCTTCCATTTCAGCCGACTCGGTGGCGGCCGGCGCGGCGCAGGCTGCGAGCAGCCCGAGCAGCAGGACGAGGAATACGGCAAGTCCAACAGACTTTCTTGTGATCGTCATAGTTTCAACTCTCCTTGGTTGTGTATGAAACCAAACACGTCGTTAGTGGGCGCTCTGGCGGAGTGCGCTATCGCGGCTAATGGAGACGGGTAATTGGTTTCAAGACAGGTGAATCAACGACGAATCCCGGTGGAGGGGGATTCGACAACCACATCATTGGGGCACCGGTTTGGTGTCCGAACTTCCCAGACGAGGGATGAACGACAGCCAATTGATCCGGGACGGATCAACTCGTAGAATACGCATCCTCTACGATTAGACTACGTTTTGTATACCACAACCACGCAGTCAGCGTCAAATCGCTTTTTTGGGCCCGAGCGGGGCGGTGGGCGGCGAATTTGGATGATGCATCTTAGATATCGCCAGGTGAATTCGGTTAGAGAGATGCGTGAAGATGGAACCTATTTCACTTTCTGGTGCTGCACAAGCCCGGCGGCGCATGTGCGTTCAGTTCAGGAACGGGTCTTGGATGGAGAGCGGCGCAGCTACGCCAAAAAGCGCGGCCGATACTGCAAGGCTTCGGCCAAGTGGGGCGTGTCGATTTCCTCTTCGCCGGCAAGATCGGCGACGGTGCGGGCCAGTTTGAGCACGCGATGATAGCCGCGGGCGCTCAGATCCATCTGGCGCACTGCAGCCTGCATCAGGTTTTTGCCCGCCTCCTTCAGTTGACAGTAGCGCTGGACTTCGGCCGGACCCATATCACCGTTGACGACGATGTGCGCCTTGTCCTGTTGGGCGAAACGGGACAGTTGACGAGCGCGCGCCTCTTCTACGCGCCGGCGGAGGTGGGCGGATGGCTCGCCCTGTTCGAGGCCGGTCAGCTTCTGGAAGGGCACGCGGGCTACGTCGACATGAAGGTCGATACGATCGAGAAGCGGACCGCTGATTCGACCCTGATAGCGCTGTACGGTATTCATGGAGCAGGAACACGGCTTGCGTTCGTCGCCGTAGAAGCCGCATGGGCAGGGGTTCATGGCGGCGACAAACATGAAACTGGCGGGGAAAGAGAGGGTGCCGGAGGCGCGGCTGATGGTAACGACTTTGTCTTCCAAGGGTTGACGCAGGCTCTCCAGATTTTTGCTGCCAAACTCCGGCAGTTCGTCGAGGAAAAGGACGCCGCGGTGGGCGAGGCTGATTTCGCCGGGGCGGGGAATGCTGCCGCCGCCCACGAGGCCGGCATGGCTGATGGTATGGTGTGGCGCGCGGAAGGGGCGGGCGCGGATCAACGGACCGGAGCCATTCAGTTCCCCCGCGACCGAATAGATACGGGTAATTTCGAGTGATTCGGGCAGAGTGGCCGCGGGCAGGATCGAGGGCAGGGCGCGCGCCATCAGCGTTTTGCCGCTGCCGGGCGGGCCTACCAGGCGCACATTGTGGCTGCCGGCACAGGCGATTTCGAAGGCGCGTTTGGCGTGCTCCTGCCCGCGGATATCCTGAAAATCGACGGGGTAGACAGCCTCCTCGCCTTCGCTGAAGGCGGTGGGGCTATGGGGAGGGATCTCCTCTTGCCCGGACAGATGGGCGACGATGTCGGTGAGATGCCCGACCGGAAAGACAGCGATTCCTTCGACAAGCGCGGCCTCGGGGGCGTTGGGTTGGGGAACGAACAGGCGTTGGTAACCGGCCTTTTGGGCCATCGCCGCCATCGACAGCGCGCCGTTTATCGGGCGGACGGAGCCATCGAGACCCAGTTCGCCGACAATCAAGGCGTCATCCAGTTCGGCCAGTACCTGGCGGGTGGCGGCCATGATACCGAGGGCGATGGGGAGATCGTAGGCCGGGCCTTCTTTGCGCAGGTCGGCAGGGGCCAGATTGACGGTCAGACGATGTTGGGGAAAGTGAAAGCCGCTGTTGGCGATGGCGGAGCGGACGCGTTCGCCGCTCTCGCGCACAGCGGCGCTGGGGAGGCCGACGACAGTCAGTCGCTCCAGGCCGTTGGTGATATCGACTTCGACTTCGATTCGTTCGGCCTCGAGGCCGACAATAGCACAGCTCTGTACTTTGGCAAGCATTTCAACCTCCGGGGGATTGGGTTGACAGTGCCCAGTGCAGTCACCAGTGAACGGTGACTTTTCACCGACCACTGGTGACTAGAGGCCGGCCAGCTGCCAGGATCTTTCGAGGGATTCGGCGGTGGCCTGGGCGGCTTCGGCGGGCGAGAGGGCACGGATGCGCTGGCTGAACGGCTCAACCGTGACAGGGCCATCGTAGCCGATGGCGTCGAGGGCTTGTAGAAAGCCGGCGATGTCGGTGAGGCCGGTCTCTGCCGGCAGCGTGCGTTCGTTGTCAATCTGCTGGTCTGCGCTGCGACCGGCGACGGCATCGTTTACGTGGACATTGACTACCTGGGCGTTGGTGAGGTTTCGCACGGCTGAGACTTCGGTGTGGCTTGTGAAAAGGTGAAAAATATCTACGAGAAGGCCGGTACTTCCTACTTCCAGGTCGGCGGCCAGTTGCAAGGCACCGTCCATGGTGTGGATGAAGGAGTGTTTCTTTTCATCGCGCAAGGTCTTGGGGCCGACCCATTCGAGACCGAAACGGATGCCGTTGTCCGCCAGGATTTCGGCGATGGGACGCAAGCGAACGATGTGAAATTCGTAGTTCTCGTCCCAAGTGCGTTCGTCACTGGCATTGGCGATATAGGTGGATGTCCGGTCGGCGCCGATGGATTTGGCCAGGGCGGCCTGGGCTGGCAGTTGGGCCAGTCCGCGCTGCCAGCTCTCTTGGTCGGCGCGGTAGGGGACGGGCATACTCCAGACGCCGAACTTGAGGCCGGCGGGGGCCATCTGTTCGCCGATTGCCTCGGCGCCTTGGCTGGCTGCAATCTGCTGGAGTTCGGCGATCGACACATCCAGACCGCCATAGCCGAAACGGTGGGCCAGTTGGACAGATTCGCTGAAAGGGACGTTGATGCCCAAAGCGCCGGGGCTAAGGTTGGGGTACATGGTTTTCTCCTGACGGGAGCCGGGGGTTCGAGGCTGTGAAATGTCAGTAAACGGATTACCTGGCACTGCGTTGATCGGCGAAGTGGCGCAAGGTGACTGTGCTGTAGTGGGTCATTGACTACTCATTGCTTGCCGTCGGGTTTGCAACCCCAGGCTGGTGGTGATACCCAGGAGGCCGGCGAGGGAAATGAACAGAAAGACCTGCTGATATGCTTCGATGACGGGCAGGCCGCGCTCCAGGCCGCTGTGCAACAGGACGCCTGCCAGCGCTGTGCCGATGGCGACGCCTATGAAACGAATCATACTATACACGCCGGCGGCCGTACCCATTTCCTCGTCGTCAGTTTCGGACATGGCGGCCTGGTGGAGGGCGGCGAGCATGGTGCCAACGCTCAGCCCCTGCAGAGCCAACAGGGCCAGGACAACGCTTATATGGATTGAGGCCGGGAGTTGGGAGAATAGGAATACGGCAAGCGCCTGCCCGCTCAGGCCGACGAGCACGGGCCAGCGGCTGCCCCAGCGGTCGGCGGCCTGGCCGCCGAAACGCACCATTACGGTCATCGCGCCGGGGTTGATCGTCAGAATCAGGCCAAGGAATCCGGGGCTGAGGTCGTGAATATCGACGAGATAGAGGGGGACCAGAAAGCTGGCACCGCCCATCACGAACATGCGCATGGAGGCGCACAAGGAGGCGAAGCGAAAGTTTCGGTAGTTGAACAGTTTCAGAGAGACAAATGGGTCCTGGCGACGCCTTTCCCAGGCAAGGAAGCCGCCGAAACAGAGCAGAAGCGCGCCCAGAAGCCGCCAGTCCTGCAGAGGCGCCACTCCGGTGATGGGACGGCTGGAGAGATAGAATAGGCCCATTGTAAGGGCGCCGGCCAGCAGGAGGACGCCTGCCCAGTCGAAGCTTCGCCAAAACCGCGGTCGCACGTTGCTGAGGCCGGCTGGAACCCACAGTTTTACCGCGATCAGGCCCATGAGGCCCAGCAGAAGGGCCGGTCCGAAAGCGGCCCGCCATCCCCAGGCATCGACCAGAAACCCGGCGAAGAATGGGCCGATGGCAGCGGTCAGCGGTCCGATTGAACCCCAGGTGCCAAGCGCTTTGCCTCGTTCTTCCTTGCGAAAGATGATGGCGATGAAGGCCATGCCGAGAGGCATGATGCCGGCGATGCCGAACCCCTGCACGGCCCGCCCTATCATCAGCCATGTCAGATTGGTAGCGAAGAAGGCCATAGCCGAGCCAACGGAGAAGATCGCGATGCCGGCCAGGATGAGACGACGGCGGCCGACGCCGTCGCTCAGGCGGCCGTAGACGGGCATCAGGATCATATAGGGCAATGTAAATGCGCTGGATGTCCAGGCGACCACGTCGGCGCTCATGGCGAAGGTGTCGCGCAGGACGGGCAGGGCGACGCGGCTCATGGAAGAGCTGAGGGGCATGATGGTTGACGGAATCATCAACGCGTAGAGAATCAGCCATGCCTGCTCTGAAGACAATCCGCGCGCTTGGGCTGGAACCGGATCGCCTTCCGATTCGTTTTTTCTACGAATGCCAATCCGACGGAGGATTGGGATGGGGGTACTTTCCACGTTGTTTGCCTTTTCGAGCGGGGCGCTAGATTTCGGCCATGCGAACCGACTCTTTAGCGGTTCAGACGGACCTACTAATCATACCCTCAGAGGGCCCAATGGATAAATGTGTTGCCGCATCGGTGTGAGGACGCATGCTGCCAGGTAGAGAGTCGCCGGGTTCGGTCCAGTTACCGCCAGAAGACGGGCAATGCGGGTAGGCGACCTTACATCGGCATTGACAAAATGCGGATGGCGTGCCAAGATGCGAAGGCCAAGAAATATCTTAAGCGGTGCTGTTGACTCTTGAAGTTCATGTTCGGCAGTTCAGCAGCCCGACAAAGCAGTTCGGGGGCCCGCCTTCGGTCGGCCTAAGCGGTGCAGCGCGCCGATGGGTCGATGGGCGGGCACTGTCTTGATGGTATTCATTGCTTCATGACAGGAAGGTTCTCATCGGACGAATTGCTGTTAAGCTGTCTAGGGCGATTGATCAACAGACAAGGGACCGACAGGCAGGGCATTGACCCGCCGGCATTTGCAGAGGATACGCCCATATGAAAGCATTGATGTATCGCGGCCCGTGGAAGATGCCTGTGGAGGAGCTAGAGGAGCCGACGCCGACGGCCGGCAAGGTGGTGGTGGATGTAGAGGCAGTGGGCATTTGCGGTTCGGACGTTCACGGGTTCACGGGCAACAGCGGCCGCCGTACGCCCGGCATCGTGATGGGCCACGAATTCGCAGGCACAATCAGCGAGATGGGGCCAGAAACCGATGGCTTCGAAGTAGGCGACGGCGTAGTCGTCATGCCTCTCTTTTCGGTTGCGGCAGGAGGCGATCCCTATCCGATCAATCTCTCTCCCCACCGGAGGTTGACCGGGATGAATGAACACGGCGCATACGCGCAACGGGTTGCGGTGCGTGCGACGCAGTTATTTCCGAAGCCTGCGGGGCTTAGCTGGCAACGGGCGGCGTTGTGCGAACCGATGGCGGTCACTCTGCACGCCGCCAGGATCACGCCCATCAACCCGATGCAGAAAGTGGCAGTTATTGGCGCCGGGCCGATTGGGCTGCTGACGATGCTGGCGGCCCGCTTGAAGGGGGCGGGAACGGTGATTGTCGTCGACCGATCGGTTCACCGGTTGGAGCTGGCTGAGGAGTTGGGCGCGGACGCGGTCATCAACGTGGACGAGACGGACGCGGCGGCGGTGATCCAGGAAATGACAGACGGCGGTGTCGATGCGGCTTTCGAGGCGGTGGGCATCACCCCGACTGCTCAGCTGTCGGTTGAAGCCACGCGCAATGGCGGCAGTATTACGTGGATCGGCAACAATGCGCCGATGATCGAGGTAGACATGCAGAGCATCGTCACGCGGGAGATGAGCGTACGGGGCTCTTATGGTTTCGACGAGACAGATTTTGCGGCGGCGATAGAAGCGCTGTCATCTGGCCGCCTGAATGTGGATCCGCTGGTGGAAGAAGATGGGCCGGAGATGTTCCGCGGGCTGGCCGCGGGTGAGACAGACCTTGTAAAGATCATTTTGAAACCGTAGATAAAACGGACAAATGTGATAGGCGCTTAATCGGACAATGTACTTGTCGGAAAAGTGAACTGTGTGATTGACTGGATATAGAGCCAAACACACTTCTCCATTTCTATGAAAATCGCGGCGTTTCCCAAGTGTTATCTGGACGATATTTCGCTTCACCGCACGATGTCGGTCTTCGACTGGATCGAGCAGGCGCGGGCGCTTGGCGCCGAAGGGCTGGAGATGTACGAGGGCTTTTTCTGGAGCCTGGACGACGCTTATATCGAATCGATCGGGGAGGCCATCGAGGGAGCGGGCTTTGCGATGCCGATGCTGTGCTGCTCGCCCGATTTCACAAACCCCGACCCTGCGGAGCGGCAGCGGGCGGTCGAAGAAGAAGCCCGCATGATTGAAGTCACGCGGCGTCTTGGCGGGCCTGGTTCGGTTTGCAGGGTGCTTTCGGGGCAACGGCGGCCAGGCGTAGCGGTCGAACAGGGACTGGAATGGGTGGTGGCATGTATTGAGGAGTGCATCGAGGTTGCCAGGGAGAAAGACATTGTCCTGGGGCTTGAAAATCACTATAAGGACGGCTATTGGCAGTATCCGGAGTTTGCGCAGAGGACGGAGATTTTTGTAGAGTTGTTAGATGCCATCCCGGAACGGAAGCACTTCGGTGTGCAGTATGACCCATCCAATGCGCTGGTGGCGGGGGATGATCCGGTTGAACTATTGCGCCGGGTGGCAGATCGGGTGGTGACGATGCACGCCAGCGACCGTTTTCTGGTCGATGGAGCGACGCTTGATGAGGTGCTTTTGCCCGACGGACTGATTGGATATCCCGATAAACTTCAACACGGAATTACGGGCCAGGGAAGCAACGACTATGGAGCAATTTTCTCCATCCTGCGGGATAGGGGATTCGATGGATGGGTCAGTATCGAAGACGGCATGGACGGAATGGAAGAGATGCGGGAGAGCATCGAATTCCTGAAGCGGATGCGTGCCAAGTACTTCGAGCAGTGAGAAACGATAATCAGGGAGCGAAAGAGAGTTCCCGTTCTTTTGACAGTGCCGCGGAGGATGCGAGTTGGCGATAAAATTTGGGACGGATGGCTGGCGGGCCGTCATTAGTGAAGATTTTACATTTGAGAATGTGCGCAAGGTCGCGCAGGCGATCGCGGATGTCACGAACGACCAGTTTAAGGGTTTGCCTCGATTGCAACCGTCGCTGGTGGTGGGATTTGACACGCGTTTTTTGAGTGATCGTTACGCGGTGGCGGTGGCGGAGGTATTGGCCGGCAACGGGATCCGGGTGTGGCTGAGTCAGGCCGATGCACCGACGCCGATGATTTCCTATTCAATTGTGGACAAATGGGCGGACGGCGGCGTGATGATCACTGCCAGCCACAATCCGCCGCGTTACAACGGAATCAAATTGAAGGCGTCGTACGGAGGTTCGGCCAGCGCGGCGACGCACAAGGAGGTGGAGCGGCGGATTAACCTGCGCGAGCGGCGGGGTGAGCAGCCGAGAAGGTTGGATTATGCGCAGGCGCTGAGGGCGGGCATCATCGAACGTTTCAACCCGCTGCCGGCATTTCGTTCCCAGATGCGGAAGCTCGTCGATTTTGACGCGATTGAGCAGTCGGAGCTCTCGGTTGCGGTAGATGCCATGTACGGGGCCGGGCGGATATATTTGCGACGGCTGCTGGAGGGCGCCGAATGCCGTGTGTCTGAACTGCGCAACGAGATGAATCCCGGCTTCAACGGCATCCACCCGGAGCCGATTGCCAAGCATCTACAGCCGCTGGTGGCGGAGATGGCGACCGGCAAATATCATTTGGGGCTGGCCACCGATGGGGACGCCGACCGCATCGGCGCGGTCGACCCGGACGGTCGTTTTATCGATCCACATCAGATCATGGCTCTGCTGGTTGATTATCTGATTCAAGAGCGGTCGCTGCGAGGGAGCATCGCCAAGACGGTCAGTACTACGCAGATGTTGAACCGGTTAGGGGCACACTATGGGCTGCATGTACATGAGACGCCAGTGGGCTTCCATTACATCAGCGATCTGATGCTGCAGGAACCGGTCCTATTGGGCGGAGAGGAGAGCGGCGGCATCAGCATACTCGGCCACATTCCCGAGGGAGACGGGTTGCTGATGGGGCTGCTGCTGACGGAGTTGGTGGCCAAGCGGCGCAAGCCTTTGGGCATGCTGATTGACGAACTGATGGGGCGGCCCTATGTGGGCAAGTTCTGCTATGGGCGCGACGACCGGGCGGTGAAGCCGTTTGCAAAGGCAGAGCTGGTTGAGGGATTGATTGCGAATACGCCGAATGCGCTGACCGGATCGAAGGTGGCCCATGTAAACAACCAGGACGGCGTGAAATTCGTTCTGACGAATAGCAGTTGGCTTCTGATTCGACCGAGCGGTACGGAACCGGTGTTGCGTATCTATGCTGAAGCCTCATCGCACGAGGCTGTGGCGACGCTGCTGGCAGAAGGGACAGTACTGGCCCAGCAGGTATTGAAAATGATATGAGGTGCGGTAGGACGAGCCACTGAAGGTAAGTATTCGAAAAAAATCTTGCATGGGCCAGTCTGGGGAAAGCGGACGGCTGCAAAAGACAGAAGAGAGGGGCGAAGGGGCGCGGGTTAGCCGACTCGCGTTTTTTGGTTTCTGGCGCCGGTCAGCTTTTGAGGAATATGAAGTGCCTGCAGGGGCAGCCTTTCAACCGGCCGCGATTCAGGCTTTCGCGTTGCGTGTTCGGTTGGCAGCCGTCAGGTTGGGGAAGCGGCACTGCTGGAATGAGGGCGTACGGTCGGTGAGGCATGTTTTTGGAGGGGGGCGTTGCGGGGGCGCAGGCCCTGCACAAGGGAGGGCCGAAGGCCCGACCGCCCATATAATAGTAGAGAGTACAGAAGAGAGGGAAGAGAGCGGGACGGCTGCGCTGGCATGTGCCAGGGGCGCGCTTGGGCACTGGCTGATTAGGTTAGCGCCAGAGGGTCGGTGGGCGTGCAAAGGAGCGTCGCGGCGGGGGAACCGGGTGAAATGCGGCTTATTAGCTGGAATGGGTGAACAACTGCTGCCTGATCTCCTGGCGCGTCTGTTCAAACGTCTGGCGCAGCTTCCGGTCGGAACTCTTGTCGGCGCCGACGACGCGCTGCGCGCAAGTAATACAACCAAGGGAGGCCTTATAGCTGCTCTGGTTGCAGTTGAGGCAGTCACACAGACGAATCATCATGAGAGAGAAGGCAAGTGTGTCCTCGTTTCCATCGCGCTGACTTGCTACTTGATTGACCAACTCCTGCCAGTCCGCGCCTCGTTCCACTCCCAGTGGTCGGATGGCCCGATGAGGAAAGAGAATTTCACTTTTGGGGTACATGGCGACTCCTCTCGTGAGTTTCCGGCTATTGATTTTGGTACCTATCCCGAAGGGGGTAGGTTCTGTCGACTGACTGCTGTGAACTGAATTTCGCGCTTCCAGAGGCGTGGAGTTCAAAAACTTCCGGCGAACAGGAAGACCAGTAGGACGAAAAGAGCAACTGCCAAAAGACTGAGAATAAGGATGAAAAGGAAGGGCAACAGGACGGCGGCCAACGACCGTGAGCGAGGCAAGCTTGTAACTTCCTCATTGGCTCTGGCATAGACTATGAAGGCCCAGATAATGCCTGCCACGCTGCTGACACGGCCCAGGCAGGGGATGGGCGAGAGGCCGATAAGTAGTAGAGGGGCGGCGGCAAAACCGGTGGCGGCGAAGAAGGGTTGTAGTCTGCTGGTTGCGCCAAAGGCTTTGTTACAAGCCATAACGAGGGCGCCGTAGACGATCCAGACGGCGAGCCAGCGCAGCGGCCAGTTAATCCACTCACCAAGAGCGCTGAGAAAGGCGGCAAACCAGCCGGGCAAGGGCTGTTGGAGGCCGGCGATCAGATGGAAGAACTCGCCCAGGTGGACGAGATCGAAGAAGGCGGAAACATAGTCGAGCGGAGCTTCCTGCAGGAGGGACGCCTGCGCTCCCAGGCGCGCCAGGGGAAGAGCGCTACCGGCCGAGGTCGCCTGCTCCCAATTGACCAGAAACGGGAGAAAGCCGGCCAGGAGTCCAAGTATAAAAACCATGCCAAGGGACTGGCGCATGGTGGTGTCGCTGAAACCTGAGGCGCGCAACTGGACTGCATCGCTCATTTTTTGGGGGGTGGGAAGCCAGTTGCGCAAGTTCACAGACTGCCCCCGGCGAAGATGAACATGGCACCAAATGCTATGGCCGCGATGCTGCTGACGAGAAGTAGCAGGAGCCAAGAGCCGACGGAGACAAGTGCCGCCCGACCGGAAGGCAATTCGTGGGCCACTTCCAGCCCGCGGTAGGCGATCAGTACGCCCCATACATGGATCAGGACCGAGGCGACTGAGACGAAGGGGATGAAGGTTAACAGGTAAAGCAGGCGAGGCGCGTTGCTGAGGGCGACTGCGCCCAGAGTCTGGCCCAATGAGCCCTGGCCGCCGGCAGCGCGGGCAAGCAGATGGCTGGACAGGCCAAAGAGGAGCCATTGACCGATCAGGCCAAGCGGCGTAGTTGCAAGTGTCAGGAGACGGAATAGAACGCTATCGTAACCGCTGTACGCCAGCAGGAGAGGCCAGACGCTGCGTAAGGTGCGTTCGATCTCGAGCAGTGTTTCGCCGTTGAACGTGCCCTGCCGCAGGGTCAGGAGCGCTTCAGAGGGCGGCAGCGAGGCAGTAAGGAGGAGGCTGCCGACAAGCTGGGCGACCGCGACGAGAACACCGATACAGGCACACAGGAAGAGTCCCTCTATCCAAGGATTGTCGTCATCGACCATTTCTACAAATGGGTCGGGTTCCAGGAGGAGGGCCTTCCCGATGAACCGCGGGTAGTTCTGTGGTTGTAACATCTGGTTGCGGCGTCTGTCCGGACTGTAGGTCCGGAGCGTGTCCTGATTGAGGGGTGGGCTGCAATTGAGAAAGCAATTCGCTTATGCCAAGCCCCTTGCTCACTGTTGGCAATGATAGCATAGGAATGACTGGCTCTCGAAAATCGCGACTGTCTTGGACGCGGCGACCGACTCTGGGGCAGCCGGCTGCGGCCGGTACTTAGTAAGGCGCGCAGGAGATCGAAATGTCAAATACCGTTATTTCTCTTCCAACCGGGAAGCTGCCTGCCGAACTGCTGGCGCAATTAATCTCGACCTTGCCGATCGATGACCCGGCTCTCTTTCTGGGCCCGGGCGTGGGCGAGGATGCAGCCATCATAGAGTTTGGCGAGGTTTCGTCCCAGCAGGACGGCACCGATACTCTCCTTGCGGCCAAGAGCGATCCTATTACTTTTGCCACGGATGAGATCGGCTTCTACGCTGTGAATGTCTGCGCGAATGATCTGGCGGTGTGCGGGGCGCGGCCGCGTTTTTATCTGGCTACGGTGCTGCTGCCTGAAGGGACCACGGAGGCGGATGTGCGCGGCATCTGCGCCCAGCTGGGCGCGGCCTGCCGGGCGCTGGATATTGTGGTGGCGGGCGGGCATACGGAGGTGACGGCGGCGGTGAATCAGGTGGTGGTGGCGGGGACGCTGCTGGGTGAGGTTGCGCGGGGCAAGGTTGTGCGCACGGGCGGCTGCCGGCCCGGAGACGCGGTGCTGCTAGTGGGGAGCGCGGCGGTCGAGGGGACGTCGATCATTGCGCGCGAAAAGCGGGAGGCGTTGCTGGGGCAGGGCTGGTCGGTAAGGCAGCTGGACGAGGCGGCGAACTATCTCTACGAGCCGGGGATCAGTGTGCTGAAGCCAGCGCTGGCGGCGGCGGAAGCGGAACTGGTCACGGCGATGCATGACCCGACTGAGGGCGGGGTGGCGACCGGTCTGTGGGAGTTGGCCGATGCTTCGGGGTGCGGGCTGGAGGTGGAGTTATCGGCAGTTGCGGTGACACCACTGACGGCAGCGGCGTGTGCGGCGTTCGGACTTGACCCGTTGGGCACAATCGCGTCTGGGGGGCTGCTGGCGACGGCCGCGGAGGAGGATGCGGCGGAGCTTATGGCCCTGTGGCGGGAGATGGGGAGACAGGGGCAGGTAATCGGGCGCGTGCTGCCGAAGGAGGAGGGTGTGTATGGCGTGCGGGACGGGCGGCGGGTGGTGCTACCGAGATTTGATGCGGATGAGATTGTGAAGTTGTGGGAGGAGTGAATGGGGAGGTCGCGGTAGTGCCGTTTAAAACGGAACGTGTCCCAGGAAGTCTTGGTGAACAGGACAGCAGAACAGCATCCTCTTCGAAATGCCATCTCGCTCTGCCGTCGACTCAGAATTCGACTGTTGCGGGAAAATCTGGAACTAGAAACGACTGCGCTAGTTTACCTGTTCTATTGTAAAAGCTCATTTCACCTTCTTCAGTGCAAAGCCAAAACTCCTGTGCTTCTTTTTCAAGGAATAGCAGCGCCTTCTCTTTCATCTCCTCGGCCGTGTTGCTTGCAGAGAGGATTTCCACGCAGATCTCAGGGGCGATCGGCGCCTCGGTTTCGTCGCGAATGCGAGCGAAACGTTCGTAGGAATCCCAAGCGACGTCGGCAACTTTTGTGCCCCTACGGGTAGCGACGGCGCATACGGGCAAAGCCAGGCCGCCTTGCTTCAAGGTGCGCAGCAGATGTTCGATCTCTCCCTGAAAGGCAGCGTGCAACACTTTGACAGGCGTCATCAGAATCTGTCCCGTTTCCGTCAGAACGATTTTGAAGGGCAGATCCTGCAGTTCGGGTTTTTCAATGACCTCTTGCCAGTTCATAATGTCTTCCTGACACCAGTAGCCTCTTCAGAGTCCTGCTGTGATGCATATGAACAGCATAAAGTATGCGTGCCGAATGCTCGACTCGCGTTCCTTCATGTCGCGCAAAATATTGCGCTTGCAATCCAGTTCAGTAACCCTACAGACCTTCCACCGTTTCGGCAGCGAGATGGTCGACGACGGCTTTGACGTCGCCGCCTGATTCGTTGTAGACGCGCAACTGGCGGTCGGCGCTGGTGCCGTTGGCAAGGATCTGTTCGATTGGGGCGATTTCTTTTTCGGTGCCGAGCTCGGCGATCTCCTCGCCGACCAATTCGACCAGTTCGCGCATTAGGGAACGGGCGGGGAGCTCTTCCTGTTTGCCGAAGTCGATCATTTTGCCGTCCAGCCCGTAGCGGGCGGCGCGCCATTTGTTCTCGTCGATCAACTCTTTGGTAAAGACACGGAAGGTGACGTTGCGCTGACGCAGTTTCCAGTGCCAGAGAACGAGGGCCTGGCAGAGGGCGGTGATGGCGATGGCCTCGTCGACGCGCGGGCAGACGTCACAGATACGGAACTCCAGGGTGGGGTAGATGCCATGGGGACGCACGTCCCACCAGATCTTGCTGGTGTCGGGGATGCAGCCGGTGTTTGTGAGAGTGCTGATGAGCCCCTCATAGGCGGCGCGGTTGGGGAAGACGTCGGGAATGCCGCTGCGGGGGAAGTCCTCGAAGACGACGGCGCGGTAGCTCTTGAGCCCGGTGGGCTGGCCCTGCCAGAAGGGGCTGCTGGCGCTGAGGGCGAGGAGGTGGGGCAGCATGTAGCGGAGGACATTCATGGTGTCGATGGCGAAGTTGGGGTCCTCTAGGCCGACATGAATGTGCATGCCATAGATCAGGAGACGCTGGGCCAGTAGCTGCATCTCCTCAAGCACGCCCTGATAGCGAGGGAAGGGGGTCACTTCCTGTTCGGACCAGCGGCTCGAAGGGTGCGTGGATGCGGCTACGATTGCCAGGCCTTTTTCCTGGGCGAGGCGGCTGATGAAGGCGCGCTGGCGCAGGAGCTCCTCTTTGGCTTCAGCGGGTGTAGCGCAGACGGGCGTGCCGAGCTCCACCATCGACTGGTGCAGCTCGGCTTTGATCTCCCGTTCCACGATCACCATCTGTCCATTTTCGATGAACTGAGTGATGAATGAACGCAACTCACCGCTTTCTGGATCGATGACCTGGTATTCTTCTTCGATGCCGAGTGTCAGTTTGGGTCGTTCAATCATAGACTTTGCTCCGTCTGCAAAACGAGGAAATCGACGACCGCCTTGCCGTCTTCGCCGCTCTGGCGCCAGACATAGCGCTGCTGTTCGGAACTGGCGCCCCGCTGCATGATGGTGTGGATGTGGGAGACCTCTTCGCGGCAGTTGAGGCGGTCGAGAACGGATTCGACCCGTTCGAGCAGTTCGTGCAACAGGTCGTGAATGGGTACTTCCTGTTCGATACCGAAATCGAGGAGCTTTCCCTGGAGCCCGTAGCGGACGGCCCGCCATTTGTTCTCGGCGATGAGTGTGCGGTCGTAGAGGCGGAAGGACATATTGCGATGGCGCAGGTCGACCATCCAGGCAACGGTTGCCTGGATCAGCGCGGCAACTGCGAGCACGTCGTCGATGTCGGGCAGGGCGTCGCAGACCCGGATTTCGAGCGCGGCCTGGCCGGTTGCGGGCGTTATGGGCTGGGCGTTCCGGCCGGCTTCAGTGCGAGAGCGGGACGGATCCTGCTGACGGGAGTGGGGGCGGATGTCCCACCAGATGGCTTCCGGATCGGGTATGCTGTTGGTGCGCAGGAGGGTATCAACGTAGCCCAAGTAGTCGTTGAGGCTGCGGAAGGCGTTGGGGATGCCGGTACGGGGCAAGGCGTCCAAGAGGACGGAGCGATAGCTGGCCAAACCGGTGTCGAGGCCTTGCCAGAAAGGCGAGGCGTTGGCAAGGCAGAGGATATGGGGCAACAGGTAGCGCATGGCGTTCATGACGTCGATCGCCAGATTTCTGTCGTCTATGCCGACGTGGACGTTCATGCCGAAGGCGAGCAGGCGGCGGGCGATGAATTGTGTGTCCTCGATCAGGGCGCGATAGCGGGGCGACTCATCCAGCTGTCTATCCCAGTAACTGAAGGGGTGGGCGCCGGCCACTATCATTTTGAGGCCGTGGTTTGTGGCCAGTTGCCGCATTTCGCGGCGGATGCGGAGGAGCTCCTGGCGGGCCTGCTTGATATCGCGGCAGATCGGTGTACCCGTTACGGGGGTGGAAGCCAGGTCCGGTGAACCTGTAGACGGCCCGCTCTGCGCGCTCTCTTTTCGCCCTCCGTTATCCTCGCCCCACGCCTGGTCGTGCAGGAGCGTGAGCCCTTGGGTGGTAGCAAAACCACGCAACTCGCGGCTGTCTGGGTCGATGAACTGATATTCCTCTTCGATGCTGATGTTGAAGGATGGTTGGCTGTAGTCGGCCATAGGTCACTCTTTTCTTCCGCTACCTCGCGGGTTTCGGTTGCTCAGAATTTCTTCAGATTTCTGCGGTGGCATCCGGAGCGCAACGCAGATACTTCAAGTTCAGCGTTCGCCCCGCCTTTCTTCGAACGCGAAGGGGGTCGGCAGCTGCGGGGCCTTTTATGCGCCCTTCTCGTCGATAACGAACACCGGCACAATCGAGCCGCCGCCGGCGGTTACATTGAGGAGGGTCTCGCTGCTGAGGCGGCAGAGGCAGCCGTGTACGCGCTGGCCGCGGAACAGGAAAGGGTCGGAATCCACCAGGCGACGGTCGATTGAGACGGCGCCATCGGCGGTCAAGGCCGGGAAATCTTCGTAGGCTATTTGGACTCGTTGCTGAACGATCGTCGGTTCAGTTGCAGCGTCGGCCAGGGCCGTGTCCCATGGGCCCTGTTCTATTTCCCAGCCGATAATCACGCCTTTGCCGCCGTATTCGTCGTTGGGTTTGAGAACAAGGTTTTCCCGGTTGGCGCTGGCCCATGGCAGTAGGTCGATTGGATTGCCGGCCGGGTCAAGAGTGGTTCGCTCCTCCACGGTGCGAGTCCAAGGGATGTGTGCCTGCACGGCTTCTTTTTCGGCGGCGGTCAGGAGATGGGCATTGCGTTCGTCGCTGGCAACGGCGAGGCTGGCTTTTTTGTGAAGCAACTTACAGCTGAAAGGGTTCACCATGCATACGGCGCGGGCGTGCAAAGCGTCGATAATTGGATGATTCAACCCGTAACGGAGCAAGAGTTCGCTGACCAGAACACGCTTGTAGATGAAATCGACCGGCGTGCCAGCGGCAAACAGCTGACCGTTTCGAAAATCCATTTCGCCGGGATCGCAGATGACAGCTGAGATCCCATTCTCGGCGAAATACTCGACGAATAGTTCAAATTCGCTGGCGGTGGGCACTCCTTGCCAATCGACGATGGCGATATCAGGCAGCTTGCTGCGATTGCCCCGCCATTTGTAATAGAGGCGCAGGAACTCATCGAGAGCAGGTCTTTTGCTGGGCAGGGCGCGCACGGTATAGTGCCGGCCGAACTCCTGCATTACCGGCAACTCCAAGAACAGGTCGCCCAGTACGTCCGAATAGGCCATCGAGGCTGGGCTTTCGCCGTTGATCTCAACGAAACCGAGGCTGCGGCTGCCGTCCTGGTTGCGGGCGTAGAAGCTGTCCAGGCGGGCGGTGGGGACGGTGGCGTTGTAGCCGTAATCGATGCTGAGCAGCAGCTCCTCCTCCGGAGTTAAGTGGACAAGCGCGCGTAGCTCCTCGTCCTCCAGCATGAGACCGGCGAGGCGGTCGAAGAGGTGGAGGATCAGCTCTGTGCGTTCGACCAGATAGCGCCATTCGGCGGGCGAATACATGAGTGGTCGCAGGACGGTACACAGAGGGCGTTCGCCAAAGACCATGCGGCGCTCGGCCATGCGCGCGGTGAGGAGATCCCAGCTGTCGTTGGCAAGGCCGGGTAGAGAGAGGAGGTCGTGGAAACGGGCGATGGCGGTTGATGAATCCATGTGGCCAGTAGCCATCCTGTAGTTCTCAGGAGCCAGTGCTTTAATTTCAGGAGACGCGACGAATGCAGGTTATGTACCAAGAACAGCAAATAGGTGTTACATGTCGCAGTTGATGCCGAATCCCTGTTCGCCGGCCTCCGGGTCGCGAAAGGCCAAAGTCAGGTCGAAAGTTTGATGGTCTACGTGCGGCGCATCCTTGCTCAAGCCCACAGACAGCATTGCTTCCACCCGGTAGGTTTCATCGGGAAGGACGGGATCTTTCAGGTGCAGGGTGTTGTTGAGGCGGGTGTCGGTTTGGGCGAGGAGGACGAGACTGTTGTTTTCGGTACCGTCGGGGTTGTAGACGATCAGCTCGACGTTGGGGGCGTCATCCTCAAGGCGGGCGGGCAGCCAGATCCGTACCCACAGGCGTCGCAGGTCGGGATAGGGATATATCAGGATCCGCTCGAACTGCAAAGGTGTATCTTGCTCGAAAAGATTGATTTGCGTCATTAGCGGGTGATTGCGGGTCGCTTGCGTGCCTGCGCAAGCGAGTTTATGCTTGAAAGTGTATATGCGTTGCCGCTGTACTACTTGAATGCAGGCGGCACATTAAGTATAGCAGGATCTTACGCCATGAGATACCTGAAAATTCTTGCCGACGACCTGACCGGCGCCGCGGATACGGCAGCCCAGTGCCGGAGGTTCGGGCTGCCGGCAACGATCTTTCTGGACATACCAAAACTGCCTCTGCCTCCGGGGGCGCTGGCCTTTACCTCAGACTCCAGGCATTTGCCGGCGGAGGTAGCGGCGCGGCAGACGCGTGATACAGCCGCGTCGCTGCCGGCCGTGGACGGACGATGGTACAAGAAGATTGACTCGACCCTACGCGGCAACATCGGCAGCGAACTGGACGCCCTGCTGAATTTGGTGTGTCCGCCGGCCGCGGTCGTCTGCCCAGCCTTTCCGGCGCAGAATCGCGGCTTGTGCAACGGGATTCTTACGGTTCCGGGGCTTGAATCGCCAGCCGTCCATCTGCCATCATTGTTACGCGAGCAGAGTCGTCATACTGTGGCGGCGCTGTCCCTGGAACAGGTGCGCAGCGGAGAGTTGGCGGGGGAAATGAGACAGGCGATGCGGACGCGGGAAAACTGTGCAGAGGAGGGCCCGGTTGTTTTTGCGGTCGACTCGTTGACGGACGACGACCTGGACAGGGTGTTGAAAGCGCAGCAGGAGGTCCTGCCGGAGGCTCTGCTGTGCGGGAGCGCCGGTTTGGCAGGTGCGCTTGTCCGACGAGTTGGCGCACAAGAGGGGTTTCCCGCCATGCCGGCGGAGAGATTGCACTCGGAGGGGAAGTCGGTTCTGTTGGTCGCGGGCAGTGGCAGCGACGTCGCCCACCGGCAGATCGAATGCCTGCTCAGCTCGGAGAGTGAAGATCCACATCAGGCGGTCAGCCGGATGATCGTGCAGCCGGAGAGCGACGCCTGGGGGACAGCTGCTCTCGATCCGGCTCAGCCGATCTGGCTGTTGCAGCAGCCATTTCCCAAACCCGGCTCGGTTCTGGAAGGCGGGGAGGCGCGGCGGCGGGCCGACCACCTGGCCCGCGTCAGTGTGGCCGCCCTTGGCCGGAGGGAGGTTGATCTGCTGCTCCTGGTTGGGGGTGACACGGCTATTCGAATTCTGACGCGCTTGAATGTTAGGAGGCTCACGGTTGAGCAGGAGTTGTTGCCGGGGATGCCGCTTTGCAGCGCTGTCATTGACGGGCGCCCAACGCTGGTTGTGTTAAAGCCAGGGCATTTCGGCGAAGATGGGACGCTCGTGGCGTTACTGGACAGTGTTGGACTGTCTGGTGCCGGCGCTTAGTTAGAGGTCGGTGGGTTGAGACGGCAAGCTGGGGAAAAGACACTGTTGGCCAGACAAGATGCTGGGGAAGAATAAACACTGTGGCGAGCCAGGGCGGGCCGTTGCGGGGCCGCAGCCCCTGCACAAGGGAGGGCCGAAGGCCCGACCGCCCAAAACTGCAGTGGTTAGTGATCAGTGGTCAGTGATTGAGGCTATGTTTTCGCGTACTTTGAGGATGGCGTGGAGGATGTCGTCCATTTCGTGCGGGTGGGCCAGGAGGACGTTTTGGCTGATGGAGATGGTCTGCTGGCAGAGGAGCTCGCTGTTGGGGCAAGGCGTGATGCGGCTGAAAGGTTCGGCGAGCGGGGGCTGGCGGTAGAGGGGGTAGGGATAGAGCGGGCCGACGGGGATGTTCTCGGCGCGCAAGGCGGAGATGAACTCCTGGCGGGGCAGGCCGCCGAAACGCCCTGAGTCGTAGCGCATGAGGAAGATATGGTGGGAGTGAGCACTGGCGCGGGAGTCCCAGCGCTGGGGGGTCAGGCCATCGATCTCGTCGAGGAAGCCGCGCAGACGGCGGGCGTTGCTCATGCGGCGCTCGAGCTGGTCATCGAGTCTGGCCAGACCTGCGGAGAGAACGGCAGCCTGCCAGCCGCTGAGGCGCAGGTTGGTGCCAAGGTTAGGGTGTTCGTAGCCGAGGCCTTCAGGGCCGCGGCCGCAGTTGGCGATACTCCACATGCGCTCGGCCAACTGGGGATCGTTGGTGAGGAGCGCGCCGCCTTCGCCGGCGGTCAGGTTTTTGCTGGCCTGAAAGCTGAAGGAACCGGCAACGCCCAGCGCGCCGACGGGTTGGTCGTTCCAGCTGCTGCCATGGGCGTGGGCGGCGTCTTCGATGACGTAGAGACCGTGGCGCTGCGCCAACGGCAACAGACTGTCGAAATCGACGGGCAGGCCGCCGAAGTGGACCGGGATTACGGCCTTGGTGCGTTGGGAGACTGCGGCTTCGACGGCAAGGATTGAGAGATTCCAAGTGTCCAGGTCGACGTCGGCGAAGACGGGGGTGGCGCCGACGATGCGCACTGCGGCAGCGGTGGCTATAAAGGTGTAGGGAGGCACGATGACCTCGTCTCCCGGGCCGATTTCCAGGGCGCGCAGGGCAGTCTCGAGAGTGGTCGTTCCGTTGACGGTCGTGACGCAGAATTGGGCGGCGTGACGTGCGGCGAAGGCTGACTCAAATTCGGTGACGGCTGTGTCGTAGCCGCCCCATTCGCCGCGTTCGAGCACGGCCAGCAGGCCGGCGCGCTCGGTTTCGTCCCACTGCGGCCAGCTCGGCCATGGTTGGGAGCGGACCGGTTGGCCCCCGTGGATCGCTAGCGTCCTATTTGTCATATTTTCCTCTGCTCAGGTCGGCTGCCCGCGTTGCGCTGGGTTGAGCATCTGCGAGCACAGCTTCAGCGCTTGCTTGAGTGCCTGCGGGTTGGCGACGCCCTGTCCGACGATGTCGAAGGCGGTGCCGTGGGCTGGGGTTGTTATGGGTGTGGACAGGCCGCCGTGGACGGTGACGCCGCGTTCAAAGCCGAGCAGTTTCATTGCGATCTGGCCTTGGTCGTGGTACATGGTTACAACGCCATCGAACTCGCCGCGGCTTGCGCGCAGGAAGACGGTGTCGGGCGGGTAGGGGCCGGAGGCGGCGATATCCTCTTCCTGGGCGGCTTCGACGGCAGGGCGGATGACGTCGTCTTCTTCGCTGCCGAAGAGCCCGCCTTCACCGGCGTGGGGGTTGAGACCGGCCACGGCGAGGCGAGGCGACGGCTGCCCGCCCTGGCGAATGGTGTTGTGGATGAGGCGAATGGCGGGCAGGATTTCAGCGACGGAAATGTGTTCAGAGACGGCGCGCAAGGGGATGTGAGAGGTTACGCGCGAGGTCCAGAGGCCGTCGAGGGTGTTGACTTCGCCGACGTAGCCGCTGACGTCGAGGCGTTCGGCGAAGTAGCGAAGCTCGTCCTCGTGGCTGCTGCCGGCGGCGTGCATGGCCTGTTTGTTGAGTGAGGCGTAACAGATGCCGTCTATGGCGCCGGCGCGGGCGAGTTCGGCGGCAAAGTCGAGCGATTGCAGGACGTAGCGGCCGGCGGCTGGGCTCATGCGGCCGGGCGTGTGTGCGTCTTCAGGAAAGGACGGGCCGGTGAGGAGGACGGGGCCTGGGGCCGAGGGAGGCAGGTCTTCAGGTGAACTGTAGTGCGGCAGGTTGAGAGAGAGACCGGCGCACTGCGCGCCCCAATCCAGCAACCAAGGGTCGCCGATGACAACAATGTTTATAAGGTCGGAGCTGTCTGTAGTTTTGTCCTCTTCAAAACCTTCGACCAGGACGCGAGCGACGATTTCCGGCCCGATCCCACAGGGGTCGCCCAAGAGAAGAGCGAGACGGGAGGAGCGCGTCGGCGTATCTGAGCTGTGAGTCATGTGCGATAAGGGCGTTGGTGTGCAATTCCTGCGCGGTGCTGCAAGAAGAGAACAGCTCTTATAGATAGGTTAGTTCGACTGTTGCCCAATGCTGACTCCAGAACCGTCAGCATTGGGCGAAGTCGTTTTCAGCCGAATCAGGCGTACTCCAGCTCCGGCTCCAACTGCCACGGTGTCTGCATCACGCCGTCATTGAAGGTAAGAGGCACTTCGCCGGTGATGGTAAGACGTGGATGGCTTTCGACTTCGGCCCGCAAGCTAGGGCTTACGTAGAAGTCCTCCAGGGTCAGGGTATCGCGTATGAAGACCATTTTGGCGGCGTCATGGGGCTCGGCGCAGATGCGCAGCGCGACTTGGAGGGTGCGTTCGTCGTCGGCAAAGGTAAGGGGCAGGTGGGAGCGGGTGGCGCTGAAGATGCCGGATGTCACCGCGTTCATATAGGTTGCCTGCCAGTCGATTTTGCGGGCGACGCGGGCGGTGGTTACGTTGGCAAGGCCGAGGCCTGAAACATTGCCGTGGGTCTCCTCGGTCAGGTCGAGGACGGTGATGATGGCCACGTCGACTTTGCCGAAGTTTTCGGGCTGGCGGGGGATGCTGAGGCGGCTGATGACGTTGGTGTCCATGCCGGTGCCTGAGATGTTTTTGCCGAGGTCGCGAACGACAAGTATATCCACGGCGTCAAAGGGGATTTGGGCCAGGTAGTCCTTGGCCTTGACTAGCAGGTCTGCCTCTGTCTTCGTGCCCACTTCAGCGGCGGTCAGGCCGGCGATGAGGGCGGTGTCTTCAAAGGCATTTTCGACCGGGCAGATTGCGCCGCGGAAGTTGGTGTTGGTCTCGTAGACGCGCGCTGCCGGCTCCAGATACATCTGGAAGTTCCTGCCGCCGCCGCTGTGCATCATGGAGGCGCCGTGCTGTTTGCCCCAGCCGATGACGCACATTTTGGAGGGACCGCTCTCGAGGTGGCTACGGAAATCGGTGTGCGGCTTGATGCGGCTGACGAGGACGGCGTGGTCGGCGGCCATTGAGTCTTTACCTTGGCAGACGGCCGGCCCGTCGGGGATGCGGCCGATCTCGGCCACTTCCATCGTCGCTCTGATCTCAACGCCCATGGCGTCCTCGGTGACGCCCATGCCGGCGAGGATCTCTTTCTGACCTTCGACGGTTGCACCGCCGTGGCTGCCCATGGCGGGGACGACGTAGGGCTTCATGCCGGCGGCTTTGAGGTGGTCGACGGCGGCACGCACGATGCTGGCGAGGTTGGCGATGCCGCGGCTGCCGGCGCCGATAGCGACGGAATCGCCCGGCTGCATGGGCACCATTATTCCGCTTTGGGTCAAGGCTTTGCCGACGGCGGCGTGGATGTCGTCGACCTGTGGTGTGTCGAAGTTCTGGTGGACGGCCAGAAGCGTTTCAGGCAAATTGGCTGGGAAACGGATATCCTGGATTTCTTGAAGCAGGTTCATATTTGTTCTCCTCAGTTGCGGGCTTCGCAGTACGGAAGGACAGCATCTGGTTTATGCGATTACTTATCAGCGCCGGCCGGAATCGTCTGGGTACCTATTATTCTCCAGTTTCGCATTATAGCCAATGGGACCAACCGATACTGGCTCTCATGATCTCCGTTTTTTTTCAGATGTCAACATTATTGAAGGCAGGCGACAAACCGAATACCTACACATTCAGTTTACCCTTTGACCTTGGTTACAATTTCTCGCAGGAGGCCCTCAAAGTCGTCGGTCGCGGCGGTGAAGGCGTCGGAGGCGATCACAAGGGGCGCGCCGAAGACGACGATTTCGGCACCCAGTTCGAGTGTTTCGATGGCCTGTTCGACGGTCAGCCCGCCGACGGCCTGCACGGGGATGTCGACGGCGTCGAGGATGGCCGGCAGGTCGTCCAGAGGGCTGAGGCCGGGAATCATGGCGCGTTCGTCGAATCCGGTGTGGACGATGATGACATCGACGCCCATGTCCTGGGCCTCTTTGGCGCGGTCGGCTTTTTCGGGGCAGAGCATTACGTCGCACATGACTTTGCCGCCGCAGCGCTGCGCCATCTTGACTTGCTCGATGATGCTGGCGTCGTGGGCGACACCCATGACGACGACATAGTCGGCGCCGGCGTTGAACATCATTTCGGCTTCGAGGCCGGCGCCATCCATGGTCTTGAGATCGGCGACGATGGGATGACCTGGGAAGGCCTCGCGCATGGCGCGTACGCTGTGCAGCCCTTCGGCGAGGATCAGGGGGGTGCCGGCTTCGAGCCAGTCGACGCCGGCGCGCACGGCGGCACCGGCCATGTCGAGGGCTTCTTCGATGGAGGTTACGTCGAGTGAGACCTGGATGATCGGTTCTTTTTTCGTCAAAGGTGTGCTCCACTGGAGATGAAAATCGGCGCTTCTAGCTGCTATGTCGTGCTCTATTTTCTTGCTTCAGAGAACACGTTCTCAACGTCGACTCTTAAGCCTTTCAGAAGTACAGATGATGCCTCCTCGCCTGCGACGAACTCACCGTGTAGCGCGTATTCCTGTCCGTGCAAGGTGAGGACGGTAATGGAGGCAGCGGCGGGATCGACGATCCAGTATTCGGGGATCCCGGCCTGTGCGTACTCGCGGCGTTTGGTCACGTTATCCCTTTGGGGATCGTCGGGGCTGACGACTTCCATGACAAGATCGGCGCCCTCCCAGAACTGTTCACCCAACCTGTCGGCGTGTTCAGCGGCCATAAAGACGAGATCGGGCTCGCGGTATTTTCCTCCCCAGAGTCGAATGCGTAGCGGCGCGAACATGACGACGCCCAGACTGTGCTCTTCCACGAATCTTAATAGCTGTCGGTACAAGAATGCAACGAGTCTTTGGTGCGAAAAGGTGGGCATTGGCAATACCTCTAGCTGCCCGTGGGAGAATTCGATGAGGTGATTGGTGTCCAACGCCAGATACTCTTCCGCGCTCCAGTGACCCTGGGCGGGAAAGAGTTGGGCGATCTCCCAAGTCGGTTCCAGTGTTTCTTCGGGTTTCGTCGTTGGAAAGGCCATGGCCTGCCTCGCTTCTATCCCGAGCAGATCCGGACGATTTCGCGTCAAGCGTCGAGACGGAGGACCGATTTCACGTTTTCGCCGTGCTCCATGCTTTCGAAGGCCTCTTCCCAGTCCTCCAGGGGGTAAATACCGCCGATGACCGGCGCCAGGTTCACCTGCCCGGTGGAGAGTAGGGTGAGCACGCGCTCCCAGGTAGGGTAGAGGTGGCTGAAGGTGCCCTGGAGGGTTACGGCTTTGGCCACGAGCGGGTCGAGGCTGAAATCAAGCGCCTGCGGGCCCCACCCTATCTTGGTTATGCGTCCATTGGGCCGTACCAGATCCATAGACTGTTGCAGTGCCTTGCTGACGCCGGTGGCGTCGATGACGAGGTCGGCGCCGAAGCCGTCTGCCAGCGATTCGACCAGCGCGACGGGGTCGTCGCGCTGTATGTTGAGTGTGTAGTCGGCGCCGAGTTCGGCGGCTACTTCCATGCGTTTGGCGTCTGCATCGGTGCCGAGGACGACGAGGGTGCCGGCGCCGCGGATGCGGGCGATCTGGAGGGCCATGATGCCGATGGGGCCGGGGCCCTGGATCACGACGAGGTCGCCGGGTTTCATGGCGGTCTTTTCGACGAGCGCGTTGTAGGCGACGCAGATCGGTTCGGTAAGGGCGGCGTGCTCGTCGGGCACATTTTCCGGTACGCGATGCAGGATTTGCGGGCGGGCCGCCACATAGCTGGTCATGGAGCCGTCGGCGAGGGCGCCGTAGCCCAGGCGGCTGGGACAGAGGTTATAGTTGCCGCTGAGACAGTAGACACAGGCGTCGCACACTTCGGCGGCAGTTTCTACTGCTACTCTGTCGCCGATTTCCCAACCTGAGACGTTGTCGCCGACATCGACGATTACGCCGGCGAATTCGTGGCCGAGGACGAGCGGGAGCGTGATCTCCCACGACTGCATGTTGCGCCACATGTGTACGTCGGAACCGCATACGCCGGTGGCCTTGACTTCGACCATTACCTGGCCGGATCCCATTTGCGGTTCGGGTACGTCGCGAATCTCTACTTCTTTATCGCCGAGTCCGAATTTGGCAACTGCTTTCATTGGGGTTGGCTCGCTTTGCAAAACTGTACGCGCCCCGTTGCGGACGCGTTAGGCTCTGACATGATAGTTGATTATACCCGATCTGTTTGCGCGAAAGCGAACCTATCTGAAGGGCGTCAGACAAATGCGATGGGGGCTAAACTATATAGCTCAATCGGCGCGGGGGGGTTTGAAGTTGTAAGGCGGCCGTTTCAGAATCTACAGATTCTCGTGATGAATACAGGCCACGCTCTGCCCATCTAGCTGTATGAGTTCAGGATCAGCAGCTTCACACTCGTCGGTCTTCCAGGCGCAGCGAGGATGGAAAACGCAGCCATGTGGTCGTTCCCCCAGACCGGGAATGCGTCCGGGGATCGGATTGAGGACATTCTTTTCGTGCAGATCATGGGCGCAGCGGAGCAGGCCAAGTGTGTAGGGGTGACGCGGCCGGCGGAACAGCGAGGCGACGCTTCCCGATTCAACGACTTTACCGGCATACAACACAAGGGCTTCATCCGCGCTCGTTGCGACAACACCCAGATCATGGGCCACGAGCACTACCGACATCGTTAGCTCCCGCTTGAGCCGTTCCAACAGGGCATAAATCTGGGCCTCAACCGTGACATCAAGCCCGGTAGTCGGTTCATCGGCGATCAGCAGCACAGGGGAGGGCGCCAACGCTATCGCCAGCACGATACGTTGTTGCATACCACCACTGAACTCATGCGGATAGGCGTTCAGGCGTGACGCCGCATCAGGGATTTCGACGCGTTCCATCAGTTCTATCGCTTGGTCCTCACGTTCCGCACTGGACAGCGAGGTATGGTATTTCAAGACACGCTTGATCTGTTCGCCGATGGTAAGCACTGGATTGAGAGCGCTGCTCGGGTCCTGCATCATGTAGGTGATGGCGCGGCCGCGCAGCCGCATCAGTTCCTGGCGGCTGATCTCCTGGCCCTGGAAAACGATGCGATCGGCGTCCCATTCACCGTTGGCGGCCAGACCGTTCACCAGCGCCATGGCTGCCGAACTTTTGCCGCTGCCGCTCTCTCCCACAATAGCAACGGTCTGCCCTGCTCCAATCGTGAGCGAAAGCCCATTGACGGCATTCAATCGCTGCCTGCCGGCGCCGTAATGGACGTTCAGATTCTCGATTTGAAAGACAGGACCGGCGTCGTTAACTGTGGCCATCAGACATCCGCCTCTTCGAATCGGAACTCGGGATCGAGAACGTTGCGGATGCCGTCGCCGAGCACAGAGAAGGCGAACACCAGCAGCGAAATCGTGAAGCCGGGGATGAAGATGTGCCAGAACTGTCGATTGAGGAAATACTCCTGCGTTCGGGCCAGAATTTTGCCCAATTCGGGTTGCGGCTCAGCGGGACCCAGCCCCAGAAACCCCAGCCCGGCTGTGCTGAAGACGGCCAGACCCAGATAGGTTGTTGCCTGGATAATGACGGCTGTCAGACAGTTCGGCGTCAGCTCAAATGCGATAATGCGCCAGAACGGCATTCCCATCAGTTGCGCGGCTTTGATATAGGCGCGGTGCGCTTGCGGAATGGTGGAGCCGCGCATCGTTCTAGTCAGCCGCGGAGTGAATGTGAAGACGAGAGCAAAAACGATCGTAAGTTCCGGCGTCGTTGTGATTGGCCCGATCTTGATTCCCTGCGTACCCCAAGCCGCGACCAGGATGACGGCCAACAGGATGCCGGGGAAGGTAAGCAGCGCATCGATCAGACGCATCACGATTTCGTCGAAGAGCGAACCTTGGAAATAGCCTGTCAGGCTGCCCAGGAAAATCGCCAGTATGGTAGCCATCGAGACGCTGGAGATCGAGATGACGAGGGTCGTGCGCGTGCCATAGATCAGGCGGCTGAGCATATCGCGGCCGAGCGAATCGCTCCCTAACAGGAGCCGCTCGCCCGTGGCCGTGGTTGACATCACGTCAATGGGTAGGAGCTCGCCGGCGGCCGCCCTGAACTGCTGCGCGAAGCCAAACGGGGCGAGTTGCGGGCCGAAGACGGCGATCACCAGAAACAGGAGAGCGATCACTCCGCCCAGCACAACCAGTTTATCCCCGATGAAACGGTTCCACAGAATACGGAAGCGTGCCTTGTTCACAGATTGCCTCCAACGTCAGGTACGCACGCGCGGATCGAGGACGCCGTAAAGAATATCGGTCAGCAGATTCATCAGAATGAAAACGGTGCCGATAACGAGCACGAGCGTTTGGAGCAGCGCGTACTCTTGCGTTTTTGCCGCCCGGACAAGGAACAGACCGATGCCGGGCGTGCCAAACACGACCTCAACCAGGAATGTACCGCGGAAGATCAGGCCGATCGTGTAACCAAGCACGGTGACGATGGGAAGGATGCCGTTATGAAGCATGTCCTTGATCACGATGCGATTGGGCAGGCCCATGACTCTTTCGAACTGAATGAACGGCTTGTTTTGCACATCGTACAGTTCGCCGCGGGTTATGCGGGCGACGATGCCGGCTTTGGCCAATCCAAGAGCAATGGCGGGCAGGATCAGACTTTGCAAGGAGAAGACTACGTTTCGCGAAAAGTCGATTTTGCCGCTGATTGCCCAGCGATACCGGAATATCACGCCAAACACAAAGAGAAGAATGATCGCCAGCCAGAAATCAGGGATCGAATAGGTAGCGATGCTGGTAACCCTGGAGAGACTGTCAAGCCAGGAGTTTGGCTTAATGGCCGATAGAGCGCCGATCGTAAGCCCCACTGTGAGAGCAACCAGCGCGCCGGCGACCGTCAGCCAGAATGTGGTGATCAGAGGCTTCCGCAGCATTTCCGCGATCGGCGTGCCGGGAGCCATCACGATCATTTCGCCGAAATCCCCGGAGAATACGCCTTTGATCCAGCGCAGATACTGGACGTGTACGGGATCGTCCAGTCCCAACTCCTGGCGGATGCGTACTTTCTGCTCTGGTGTGCCGAACATGCCAGCCAGCGCCTCAACCGGTCCGCCCGGCGTGATATACAGCAGGCCAAAGGAGAGAAAGGTTATCAGTATCAGAGTCGGTATGGCGGAAACGAATCTCCGCCCGATGTACTTGAGTAAAGACACTATGCAGAGCAGCTCTTCAGGAATCCAGGCGGCTTGACGCTGTTCACTGGACCCGGTGGTGGAATTGGCGGCGCGCCCACTTACTGTACCAGAGCGATATTCTGACCATTTTCGGGGTAGAGAAAACAGCGGACGTGATGATCGGTTGACAGCGGCTGTAAGTGTGGCCCGCGTTGCCGACAGATCGAGCCTACCTGCTCCTGATAGGCGCAGCGAGGGTGAAATCTGCAACCGGCCGGCGGGGCCAGGGGCGACGGCGGCTGTCCCTGGAGCGACGCCTTGCGTGTCGACTCGGGATCGAGATCAGCGATTGCGTCCAGGAGCGCCATTGTGTATGGATGATGCGGATGCTCGAACAGTTGCCGGGCCGGCGCTTGCTCAACTACCTTGCCCAGATACATCACGCAGATTCGGTCGGCGATGAATCTGACGGCACTCAGGTCATGCGAGATAAACAGGAGCGATATCCCCTTCTCGCGGCTGATGTCGGACAACAGCTTCAATATCTGTACCTTGACGTTCATATCGACAGCCGAGGTCGGCTCGTCGCAAACAATGAATTCCGGCTCCAGAGCCAGCGTTCTGGCCAGCGCGACGCGCTGCAACTCGCCGCCGGAGAGTTGAAAACTGTAGCGGTCGGCATAGTGCGCCGGGAGACCTACCATGTCCAGTAGACTGTGGAGGCGTGCGGTGATCTCCGTATGGGCCATGTATCCCATTTTGCGGATAGGATAGCTTAGAATCGTGCGCACATTGTGGCGTGGATTGAGCGATTCCCTGGGGTATTGGAACAGGAGCTGAATTTTCTTTCTCGTTTCGGTGTCGATACTTGCCAGAGAACGCCCCCTGTAGCGAACCGCGCCCTCGGTCGGTTGAACAAGACCGGCCAGCAGCCAGCCCAGCGTTGTCTTGCCGCAGCCGCTTTCGCCGACCAGGCCAACGATTTCGCCTTCATCAATACGTAGGGTCACGCCATCGACGGCTTGTATCTCGTTTGCGCGTAAAAGCAGAAGCCGCTGCAGCCAGGAGGAACTGGCGTAGTAGCGCTTTACGCTTTCAGTTTCAATCAATGCAGCCATTGATATGCTTCTTTCCGGACTAGACTTCTGCTATGTGGGCTTTGCATGTGAATCCCACCTAAACCCTCAAAACGCGTATCACGTATTGCGCAACAAACGCCATAGGCTCGACGCAATACGTGATACTCATTTTGCAATGCAGTTGACCGGAGCAGGTATTGACTTACATAGGCGTCTCACGCTCGGGCGGGCCGTTGTCCGTCTCGGCAACGGTGACGCCGTGGATGATGGGTGTAATGGTCGGGCTGGACTCAATACCTTCCAGATAGTCCCAATAGACTTCCAGCCGCGCCCCGTGCAGGACAGGGACGTGAATGGCAAGATCGGCGTTCACCATCTGCACGTTCTTGACCGCATCGGCATATTCCTCCGAGCCGGGCGGGGCCTCTCTCATCCGCTGCATGGCGCCCATGAAGCGGGCGAGCCATTCTTCGGGCATGTCATCCATGTGCCAGGGCGCGATGCCATGAGGCGGAGCATAGTAGCGGCCGTATTCGACCACCCAAATGCCGGAGTCGCCGGCGTCATGGTAGACGCCATCGACCTCGTTATCGATGACCCGCGGCCAGTTGGCGGATGAGACGTTGGCCTCGACGGTCAGGTCGATCCCCACTTGGGCGACCTGCTCCTGGATGATACTCGCCGGTTTTTCGTAGCCGCGCCCCTCTGCGAGAACGATGTGCGCGCTGAAGCCGTCGGGGTTGCCAGCCATTTTCAGATGCTCGCGTGCAGCGTCGAAATCGGAGCGCAGCGAATGGATCTTTTCGACTTCCCGGTTGACCAGCGGATCGTCCGCATACCAGAAGCTGAAAGCGGGACTGCCCAGACCAGCGTTCACAACATTATTGATGTCGACCCGGTCCATGGCGGCGCTGATCGCCTTGCGGTTGTGGATGCCCTGCTCGGTGAAGCCCAGAACACCCTCGCCGACAAAGGCCAGGTAGTTGATGAACGGATCGGCCACGGGGACGGAGTTCAAACCAGCCGTCTCTTCGATACGCGCCTGGAGCGTCGGCGACACGTTGTAGTTCCAGTCCTGGGCCTGTGCCAGGAGTTGGGAGACCCGCACCGTTGGATCATTGACAACCTCAAAAACGAGATATTGAGGAATGTTTTCGGAGAAGCCGCCCCAGAACAGATCCCAGCCCCAGTAGTCGTCGAAGCGCTTGAGTACCACCCGTTCCTCGACACTGTACTCGATCAACTCGTAAGGCCCGGTCGTCACGCCCGGCACTTCGTTCGTGAGCGCGGTCTGTAGGCCTTCCTTCTCGACCGGCGCGCCGTCATACGCGCCCTCGGCCACAATGCGCGGGCCGTCAGTCACCGACATGGCGGAGAGCAGGAACGAATCAGGGGCAACCAGATCGATCACGACCGTGTGATCATCCTGGGCGGTCACGTTCTCGATGTTGACGAGCAGGCTTGAGGTTGAGAGAGAGTTTTCCTTGATAAAGTCCAAAGAGTACTTGACGTCTGCCGCGGTAAAGGCCCCGCCATTGTGAAACTTCACTCCCTCCCGTAGCGGGATCGTCCACCGGCGCCCCTCGTTTTCGACCGCGGGCAGGGCGGTGGCAAGGTTCGGTTCGATGCCACTTCGCGTCAGCCTGTAGAGACCATCGTGATACATGGTGCCCATCGTCTTGTTCGGCGGCGTCAACGGGTTGTTGGGATCCACGCCCTGGGGATCCTGGACGATTGGATGTTTGATGACGTACTCGCGCGCCATCGGCATGGCCGGCGCGTCTTGGCCTGCCTGGGGCGCGGTGGCCGGCACACATGCGGCGACGACCAGTCCGGCTCCGGCCATTCCTGACAAATACATGAACTGCCGGCGAGTCAACGGTCTCGATCCCGTCTTCATCTCCTGCCTCCTCAGTGGATTGACGGCATGGCAACGATGTGCCTGCCTTTAGGGTTGGACCACATGACAACCAAACACGGCCAGAGTATGGCCCTAGAGGAAAAGATTTTCACGGTAGCCGATTCGGATCTGTATATCCCTTGCACCTTACCGGCAACCGCTGCGTAGCGCTGTGCCACAACATCCCAATTGATTGCATTCCACCAGTTGACGACATTTTCGGCCCGCCGGTTCTGGTACTTCAGGTAGTAGGCATGTTCCCATTCGTCCAACCCCAGGAGCGATACATACCCGGTCTACCGCACGTGGATGTCGGCGAAGTCCATGTAGCGTTCCCAGTCGTAGAGAGTCACGTCGTGCTTGCCAGTGCGGATGTGGTAGCCGATGGTGCTCCTGACGGGCTGGTTGACGGGCGGTAGTTGGTTGGCGGCAATCCCTTCGGTGCCGAGGAGGCGGTAGACGGGGTCGGCGTGCTTTGCGCCGAGGAACTCGCCGTGGGGGTCGGCCCAGAGGTCTTCGTCGGCGCTTACGATGTAGACGGGGCGGGGGGCAACGAGGGCGATGAGCATGTGCTGGTCGACCGGCAGCTCATCCTCTTTGTCGTTGTAGCGCTTGAAGTTTTCGCAGAACCAGTAGGGATAGGTGACATTGGCATGGCGGGCGGTTTCGCCGAAGCGGCGGCGGAAGAGGGCAGTGCCGCCGCAGCCGGAGTTGTTGGGGATCACGAGGGCGAAGCGTTCATCCTGCGCGCCGGCCCATAGGGCAGTCTTTCCCAAGCGGGACTGACCCATCACGGCCACGCGTTGATGGTCGACGTCATCGTCGGTTTCGAGGTAGTCGAGCGCCCGGCGCAGGCCCCATGCCCAGGCGCCGATGGCACCCCACTCGTTGGCGGTCGGCCGCGTCTGTCCCGATTTGTAGTAGAGGGGGTGGACGCCGTTCTGGAAGCCGTCGTCATAGTCGGGGTCGAGGTCGCCGTAGTAGATGGTGGTGAGCGCGTAGCCGCGTTCGAGGATGCGCTCGACCGGCCAGCGCGAGAGTGCAGTTCCGCGGCTGGCCTCGGTGGCGCGGTGATTGCGTATGCCGCGGTCAAAACGGTTGCGCATCCATTGCCGTGAGATCGTGATGCCGGGATCGCTGTGGACTGACTGGTTGCCCTGAAAGTTGGGGACGAGGAAGGAGGGCACAGGTTTCGGCTGGTCGTTGGGCAGATAGATGAGGATGTCCATCCTTGGCTCATCGCGGCGACCGGTAAAGTAGACCGAGATTTCTTTGCGCGTTGCTTGGCCGTCGAGGGCGCTTTCGTCGACCGAGGTGACTTCAAAGGTCATGGCTTCGGGCCGGCCAGGGGCTTTACCGTAGACGTGTTCCTCGAAGAGACGCAGCAGTTCGGGGCGGCGCTCGTTGCGCCAGGTCGCGGCGTCGGTGACCGCGCGGCCGTCGGCGAGACGCAGCGGATCAGGTAGCTGGTAGGTGGGCACGCGCGCTTCGTCGTAGTTGACATCTTCGCATTGGCGAACTTGATTATACCAGTCGCTTGCCTGGGCGCGGGTCGGGTCCAGCTTCAGGGCCATTTCGAAGATCTCGGCTGCGAGCGGTTTGTTGTCTTGCAGCCCGTAGGCGCGGCCGAGCACTTCATATGTGAAGGAGTGTTTCAGCAGTTCGGGATGGATGTCCACGAGGTGCGTCAAGCTGGAGATTACATACTCCGGGTGTACCCAGGTCGCCATCTCTTCGAGAAGAAGATTGAGTTGTGCGGATACGTTGGCCATTGCTAATTCCTTAACTGTGATGCTAGTCGAGTTCTGGCCGTTGTGGAGGCAGGAGATTACCGGATCGCCAGGAGTCAGGCTCAGACTTGGAGGATTTTTCGAAGATAGTCCCGGCTCTGCCTGGCGCTTTCGACCGGCGACCAGTTTGGGTCGCGTTGTGAACGCCCTACAGAGTCCTGCTCGACGATCATCCAACCCTGATAAGCTTGCGTGCGCAGCAGATCGAAAAAGGCGGGAAAGTCGATAGCGCCTCGACCCAACTCGGCGAAGATGTCCATGGCCCAGGCCTCGCGCATGTGGATCCGTTCCCTTCTCACTTTTTCCAGTTTTTCCGGCCAGACGTCTTTGATGTGGAGATACCCGATGCGATCGGCGTATTGCTCCGTCGCGGCGACGACGTCGCCGCCGCCGTAGTGGTAGTGGCCGGTATCGAAGCAGAGGCCGACCAGTTCCGGTTCGGTCATTTCCATGATTCTTTCGACCTCGGCGGGGGTCTCGACATAGGTACCGGTGTGATGATGGAAGACGGTCTTCAGGTTGAAGTGTTCTTTGCAGTGGGTGGCGACGGCCTCCAGCTGATTGGCGGCGCGCTTCCATTCGGCGTCGGTCCAGCCTTCGCTGCCATCGGCGGCAACGGAGCCGGCGACCTCGAGGCGGCTGGGCATGGTGTTGCCGGCGATGATGATTTCGGAGACATTGAAGTTGGCCAGCAGTGCACCGACAGTTTGCACCTGTTCAAGCATCGAGTCGAGCGCTCCTTCCTCTCCCAGCGGCAGGGCCACATAGGAGGAGGCCGCCGTCAGGTTCCTTTTCTCCAATTCGGCGCGTAAGGACTCTGCGTCGGCGGGGAAAAAGCCGTTCGTGCTGATTTCCGTACCCTCGTATCCGGCCGCTGCGATTCCGTCCAGCATCTGGGAAAAGCTGAGGCCGCTGGTCTTGCTGCCGCCAAAGGAAAGGACGTCCCAACTGATGGGAGCGCTTCCAATCTTCACTTCAAACATATTTCCTCACTTGGTGGGTTATTCGCGGGTGCTCGGAAGACTGAAATCAGATCGACTGGGGACAAGGCAGTCTGGAAACGTTTAGCAGCCTTGCCTGCCGCAACGTTATTGGATTTCTGACTCAACGAATGGCGGTGCCGGTCTCGTCGTCGAAGAGATGAAAGCGATTGAAGGATAGGCTGAGGACGTCTCCTACGCGCACTTGTGTCGAGGCCACATCTTTGACCTTGAGGAGGAGGCCCTCTTTCTCGATGTCAAGAATCGTCTCCGAGCCGAGTGGTTCCAGCAGGAAGACCTTGGCCTGATTACTGCCTTCGTCCTCCATGGTGTATCGGATCTCCTCGGGGCGCACGCCCAATGTGCAGATGCCGCTTGGACATAGCTCGGCGGCGCGGTCGGCCATTTCGGCACTGACCGGGATGACGAACTGGTCGCTCTTGTGGACGGTTTTGCCATTCTCCTTTTGCAGGGCGCCGGGGATGAAGTTCATCGGTGTCGAGCCGACGAAGCGAGCGACGAAGTTATTGGCCGGCAAGTCGTAGATTTCGCTGGGCGTGCCCAGTTGTTGCAGCGTACCCTGGTTCATAACGGCGATCTGATCGGCCATTGTCATACCTTCGACCTGATCGTGGGTGACGTAGATCATGGTCGTGCCCAATTCATGCTGCAGGCGCTTAATTTCGGCGCGCATGTAGACGCGCAGGAGGGCGTCGATGTTGGAGAGCGGCTCGTCCATGAGGAAAACAACGGGCTCGCGCACTATCGCCCTACCGAGTGCGATGCGCTGCTGCTCGCCACCGGAACAGAGGCCTGGCGGCCGCTCCAAGGTATGGGTGATGCCCAGCATTTCGGCAACGTCACGGACCCTGCGTTCGATCTCATCTTTTGGCGTCTTGCGCAGGCGCAAGGGATAGGCGATGTTATCGAAGGCGGTGAAATGTGGGTAAAGAGCATAGCTCTGGAAGACGAGGGCGACATCGCGTTCGCGCGGTTCGAGATCGTTGACGCGCCTGTCGCCGATGTAGATATCGCCGTAAGTAGGGCGTTCCAGACCGGCTACGCAGCGCATGGTGGTAGTCTTACCGCAGCCGGAGGGGCCGAGCAGGACAACCAGGTCACCATCCCTGACGAGAAGATTTAGTTGGTTGACGGCGCAAGTGTCGCCGAAGTACTTTGTCAGACCTTCTATTCTTACTTCCGCCAAAATCTACTCTCCTTTTCCTCTCGGGAGTCTGCTTTCGCGTTATGCCGGCAGTCTGACATCGAGAACGCCTCGCTGCCGCAGGCGCCAATGGTTGTTGCTCACTGGCCGCTGGCGACGCCAAAGGTCAGCCCGCGCACGAGGAATCTTTGCAATGTAAAAGCCGCGACCAACACCGGAAATACTGCAATAGTGCCTGCGGCGCTGACAACACCCCAGTCGAGCTCATGCTGTGGGATCTGCGCCTGGATCGCGATCGGGAGCGTCATGGTTTTCATGGAATTCACGAAGTAGAGAGCGATGATGTACTCATTCCAATTGAAGATAAACAGAAGGATGGCGATCGAAAAGAGGCTGGGGAAGATCAGGGGCAGCAGGATGCGGCGCACGGCGCCGAAACGTGTATCTCCATCCATCAGGGCGGCTTCCTCGACGTCCATGGGGACGTCCATAAAAGTGCCTCGCAGGACCCAGACGGCGAAGGCAGTGTTGAGAACGGTATAAAGGATGATGAGGGTGTATTTTTCGTCGATGATTCCGAGATCACTGCCGAGGAGGAAGAGGGGGATGGCGGAGGCGATGGGGGGCAGAAGCGCGACGAGGCCCATCAGGCCGACGACGATGGCGACGAACTTGAAGGGCAGGCGCATACGCGTGGCGGCGTAGGCGGCGGGCACTGCGATTATGAGGCAAATGATGGTCGCCAAGGTGGCAACGACGAGACTGTTGTAGACGTTCTCAAGGATGCGGCGTTCAAAGATGGTCACCCAGGCGTCGAGACGGGGATCTGTTGGGAAGAAACGCGGGGGGATGTGGGCGAGGTCGCGCAAAGATTTGATGGAAGATATGGCGACCCAGTACATGGGGACGAGGGTCCAGAAGGCGGCGAGGTAGAGGACAACGACAACGAACAGTTTGCGCAGGTTGAAACGGTTCTCGTGCGCGGCCATTGCAACCGGTTGGGTCACGGGCTCGTTTGTTGCGGTCCCCCTTGTTTCAGATTGTGCCATCGGCCTACACTCCTATGTTAGGCATAATTCAAGTTCATCGACTGCTGCGCTCCACCCACAGATATCTGACAAAAAGTGTGCCGGCTATATAGGTCATCAGCAGCATGACGAGCACCGCGGCAGAGGCGTAATGGGGCTTGAGCCGCTGGAAGGACATGCCGTAGATGTACCAGGACAGGTTCCAGGTGGCGCGGCCGGGGCCGCCCTGTGTGGTGGCGGCAATGGTGCCGATGGTGCGGGTGGACCAGACAAAGACGAGAATGGTGGCGATGGCGAACATTGGCCTGATATAAGGGAGGGTCATGTCCCAGAAGGCGCGCCAGCGGGTTGCGCCATCGACGGCGGCGGCCTCGTAGATGTCACGGGGGACCTGGTTGAGGCCGGCGTAGAGAAGCAGAAATGCCAGGGGACTGATGCGCCAGACTTCGACGACACAGATGGCGATAAAGGCAGTATCGGCCTTCTGGAGCCAGATGATCGGTTCCAAGCCGAGGGCGACGAGCGGCACGTTTACCAGTCCCAAGGTGGGGTGGTACATGATCTTCCACATCATACCGGCGACGATTTCGGAGACCATGAGTGGAATAATAAGGATGGAGATCCAGATGGCCTTGCGGCCGGCGTATTCGCTGTGCACAAGAAGGGCCAGTCCCAGGCCGACAAGCAGGCACATGGGAACGACTACAATGCCCATCTTGAGGCTGAAAATCAGGGCGCCGTGGAAGATGGTGTCGCGGGTGAGCCGGGAGAGGTTGTCCAAGCCGATCCACTCGCCTTTCTCGCTGGTGAGGATCAGCCAGATGTTGTAGACGATGGGATAGAACTGGATAAGAACCAAAGTCAGGAGACTGGGCACGATCAGAAGTACGCCAAGGCGGTTGTCGCGATAGCGGAATAGTTCGGACCACATGCCCTCGGGGGGCGGCGGCTGTGAGGTTACGCTATCTGTGCCCTGGCCCGGCAAGGGACTAACGGTCTGCTGTACGGTCAACGATGCCCTCCTTGGACCGGTAGTTATTGAAGGCGACTCTAGACATCCATGCTTGAGGGTGGGTATAGGGAGAGAGGAGTGAGGGGGATCTCGCTCCTCTCTCTTCAGAAGTCATTCTAGTTGGTAACACCCTCCATCTCAAGACGGATTTCGGCGCCAGCCTGCTCGCAGGCTTCCTGGCCGGTCATGTCACCGGCACCGACGGCGCTGAACGCCGGTCCGAGGATGGCGAGGCTGATTCCGGTAGCCTGGGTGCTACGGGGCCGCCACTTCGGCGGGACCATCAGGGCCTCGAACTGTGCCGGGAACCATGGTTTTTCCAGGACCAGTTCAGGGTCGTTGAAGACGGACTTGCGGAAGGGGATGCCGCCGGCGTGGGCGTAGGACAACGCGTGCTCCTGGTTGTAGTGCATCCACTCCATATAGGCCCAGGTGGCGTCCTTATTCTCGGAATGGGCATTCATAACCAGGCCCCAATGGCCCATCATGGAGACATGGGGAGCGCCAACTTCGGAGGCGGGCAGCGGCAGATAGAGCATCTTGCCGGCTACATCGGAGTCGGTCTCGTCCTCGAAGGCTGCGTAGGCGTCGCCCGGCCAGCCGATGCCCATCATGGCGCGTCCGGAAATGACCTCGGCCACCATCTCGGTGGTGCCGTAGGTATTGCCGCCCGGCGGCAGGTACTTGCTCAGCTGCTCGTAGAGCGTGAGCGCATCGCAGCCGGCCTCGTTATCGAGGATGACATTGAACTCGTCGTCGAAGATGCCACCACCCATCGACCAAAGAAGTGCCAAGGCGTCACTGCCGGCTGCGCCGCGCACGTTGTAGCCGTAGAAGGGCGGGTCGCAATCGGGACAGTGGACTTGCTCGGCGATCGCCAGTACGTCATCCCAGGTTACGGGTGCATCGAGTCCGAGTTCGTCAAGGATGTCCTGGCGGATGTAGAACATGATGACGTTGCCCTGGATGGGCAGGGCGTGCAGGTCGGGGCGCTCACCGGTCTGGAAGTCCAAGGGGATGGGACCATAGGGGGGAGGCCAGGAGAAGACGTCGTAGGAGACCTGGGGCACGTCGTCGTCGCGGGTTGCGCCGTAGGCTTCGGTCAGGTTGACGGAAAGCCCGCCGTCGACGATGTTGGGCATCCAAGGATCGTCGGCGAATATGACGTCGAATTCACCGGACTCGGTGCGCGCGAGCGAGATCACTTTTTCGAAGAATGTCGTCCAGGGGAAGGGCGCGACTTCGACCTTGATGCCTGGGTTTTCTTCTTCAAACTGCGGGATCAGAGCGACGAGGCCATCAGCCAGGGGGCCCTGGGCAGTGATGATACTGATGGTGACTTCCTCGGGCATTTCCTCTGCCACTGCCCCGGTCTCTGCCGGCGCCGCGGGCGCGGCGCAGGCCGACACCATGATTGCCATCACCATGACGAAAGTTGCGAAAAGATAGAGCTTTTTCATGACTTTGCTTCCTCCTTACTGAAATAGGTTGGGAGAGAACTGCACTGGAGTTTCACGGAAGTGCGATACTATCAGGCGTTTGGCAAGGTCTTTAGTTTGGGGTGCATCTATCTATTATGGACTGTTTGGCTGGCTGGTATTTTGGGGGAAAGCGCAGGTCTTGTCAACCTTCCAAAATCGGGGGCACCGGACGGTAGTTTGGTCCCAAAGCAGGGACTTCATGGAATTTGGTGGCGGATTTCGGGCAATGCAGGGGGTTTTGTTGCTGGGCTATTGCTTGGGTTTACCTTTCAGCCGGGGCGGGAGGCGCGGGAGGATACGGCGCGTTGCTATCGTGAGGCGATTGCGAATCTTCCAAGTGAGGAGGCAGAGGGGGCTGGACTCTGCTTGCCAAAGAGACTGAGGACAGAGGTCAACGGCAGGGAGGCGCAGGTGAGCGGCCAAACTTGGGAGGTTAGAGCGTTTACTTTTCCGGGGAGGAGGGGGGCGTTGGTTCGGTACGCTGCAACAGTTGTTTGAGCGTTGCCTGGGACCTTTCGGCCTTGCTTTGTCCCTGGATTACGGCTGATGTCACCTGTGCGGCTGTCTCTTCGGTTTTGGCGCGGGCTTTGCTGCTGGCGTCTTGCAAATTTTCGAGACCGGATTGGGCTCCGCCCAGCACCCATCTCATTGCCTGCACAGCCAGAAAGGCAATGCCCAAAGGTATCAGGCAAAGAAGAAACAGATGGATTGAGATCCAGACGACGGACAAATTTCGCCAGAATTCTAGTGACATAGTATTGCGGAACAGCGGCTTGACAGGATCGGTTGTCGAAGCCTGGGCATTGTCCTGTTTCGACGAAAAATACTGGCAGAACAGCACGCGAATTGTAACAGAGCCAGACGCGCCCGTCCAGACTGGTCTGCCCTCTTCCTTGGGGCCAATTGTTAGCGCGGCTCTGCGCTTTCTGCTACACTGCCAACTGCAGTGACCAGTCGTTGGCGGCTTGCGGTCAGTGGTGACGCTTTTTCCGCTGTGCACTGGAGTCTGGTCACTGGCCACCGATCCAATTACGCATCTCCGGAGTAACGACATGACTGCACGCAGCGACTATCGACATGTATCCTATCTGTGGGACGACGAAACCGGGGCCGCGCTCGACCCGGTCGGCCGTCTCGTTTACCGCTCCAACTTGCTCGGCCAGGACCAGCACATCACGAACACGGGGGGCGGCAACACCTCCTCGAAATATATGGAAACGGATCCGCTGACCGGGGAGTCGGTCGAGGTGCTGTGGGTCAAAGGCTCGGGCGGCGACCTGCGGACTTCGAAACGGGAGAACTTCTCGTCGCTGTATATGGACAAGATCCGGCAGCTGCGGGCGATTTACGACGCGGCCGACGAGAAGGGGGTCAAGACGCCGATCGAAGACGAGATGGTAGGCAAGTATCTGCACTGCGTCTATGATCTCAACCCGCGCGCTTCTTCGATCGACACGCCGCTGCACGCGTTTATCCCGGCCCCGATCGTGGACCATACGCATCCCAATGCGGTGATCGCGATTGCTGCGGCGGAGGATGGCGAGGCGCTGACGGCCGAGATCTTCGGCGATCAGCTGGGCTGGGTGGACTGGCAGCGGCCCGGCTTTGAGCTGGGGCTGGTGATGGGAGATATTGCGGACGCGAACCCGGCGATGGAAGGCATCATGATGGGAGGGCATGGGCTGATCAACTGGGCTGAGGACGACAAGTCCTGCTACAAGTTGAGCCTGGATATCATCGAGAAGGCGGCCCGTTACATCGAGAGCCGGGACAAGGGCGCGGACACGTTTGGCGGCCAGAAGTACGCGGCGCTTGGCGAGGACGAACGGGAGGCGCTGCTGGTGGAACTGCTACCGGCGCTGCGGGGCATGATTTGCCAGCAGAATGTTTTCGTCGGCACGGTACAGGCGGACGAGGCGATTCTGCGTTTCGTCAACAGCAATGACGCGGACCGCCTCGCCGAACTGGGGACATCATGTCCTGATCACTTCCTGCGCACCAAGATCAAGCCACTTTATGTGGACTGGGATCCGCAGACGAAGGATGTGGAGGGGCTGCTGGCGAAGCTGGAAAGCGGTCTGGCCAAGTACCGGCAAGACTACGCCGACTACTACGACGCACACAAGCATGCCGATTCCCCGGCGATGAGGGACCCGAACCCAACGGTGATTCTCATTCCGGGCGTGGGCATGATCGCGTGGGGGAAGAACAAGAGCGAGAGCCGAGTGACGGCGGAGTTCTATAACTGCGCGGTGGAGGTGATGCGAGGCGCGGAGACGGTGAGCCAGTACATGGCGCTTCCGAAACAGGAGGCTTTCGACATTGAGTACTGGCTGCTTGAGGAGGCGAAACTGCGGCGGATGCCGCCGGAACAGGAGCTGGCGCGCAACGTGGTTGTTGTGGTCGGCGCGGGCAGCGGCATCGGCAGGGCGGTTGCGCACCGCGTGGCGGAGGAGGGCGCGCATGTGGTGTGCGCGGACTTGAACGCGGAGGCGGCGCAGGCGACTGCAGACGAGTTGACCGGTATCTACGGAGTTGGCATCGGGGTGGCGGGTACGGGCATCTCGGCGTGCGGGCCGGCGATTGGGCTGGGCGTGGATGTTGGCGATCGCGCGAGCGTGGAGGCGCTGTTCGGCCAAACGCTGCTGGCCTATGGCGGGGTCGATCATCTGGTGATCACGGCCGGCTTCTATTATCCGCCGGATGCCGGCGGCCATATACCGGACGGAATGTGGGACACGACTTTCAACGTGAACGTCAAGGGGGCGTATATTGTCGCGGACGTGGCGCGCAAGATCTGGGAGGCGCAGGGGCTGCCCGGCTCGGTGGTGATTGCAACCAGCGTCAACGGCGCGGTGGCCAAGAAGGGTTCACTGGCTTACGATACTAGCAAGGCGGCGGCCAATCATTTGGTGCGCGAGTTGGCGATCGAACTGGCGCCGAATGTGCGGGTGAACGGGCTAGCGCCGGCCACGGTTGTGACCGGCAGTTCGATGTTCCCGCGAGAGCGGGTTATTTCAGGGCTGCAGAAGTATGACCTCCCCTTCGACGAGGCGGAGGGGACGGACGCGTTGCGGGACCGCCTGGCGGCATTCTACGCGCAACGCACGCTGACGAAGCAGGCGATTCTGCCTGAGGACCAGGCTGGGGCGGCTTACCTGTTGATCAGCGGCGCGCTCGCCAAGACGACGGGCCAGATTCTGAACGTGGACGGCGGGCTGGTGGAGGCGTTTCTGCGCTAGCGTGCTGAATGGGACGGAATGGTAGGGCAGGGCGCAGCCGTGCCTGACCGCGATTTATTGTCTGTCAACGGAGAGAGTAACTGATGGTCGGAACAGGATTTCCTAACGCTGCTGCGCTGCGTAGCGGCGATGTAGAACTAGTCGCGCACGTCCAGACTGTTTGCGACCGCATTGACGTTGAGGATTCACTGATCCAGGCTTTGTTACCGGAGCCTGGGCGGCGGCAGCGGCTGACGCGTGAGGCCGAGGCTCTGCTGGCCCGCTATCCTGATCCTGAGGAGCGGCCCCCTCTGTTCGGGCTGCTTGTTGGTGTGAAGGACTTTTTTCGCGTGGACGGGTTTCCCACAAAGGCGGGATCCAAGCTGCCGGCGGCGCTGTTCGAGGGAACGGAATCGGATGTGGTGACGCGCCTCAGAGAGAATGGCGCGCTGATAGCAGGCAAGACGGTTACCACCGAGTTCGCCTACTTTCAGCCGGGCCCGACGCGCAACCCGCACAACACGGAACATACGCCGGGCGGCTCGAGCAGCGGTTCGGCAGCGGGTGTTGCGGCTGGCTTCTATCCGCTGGCGCTGGGCACGCAGACGATCGGTTCGGTCATCCGTCCGGCGGCCTTCTGCGGGATCATAGGATTCAAGCCCAGCTATGACCAGATCAATACCGCGGGAATGCTCTTCTTTTCGAAATCTGTGGATCATGCAGGGGTTTTCAGCCAGGATGTAGCGACGATGAAGTTAGCATGCTCAGCGCTGTTTGGCAGCTGGGACAGCAGCGAGTGTGCGCCTCCTGACGGTCTGCCGGCCCTGGCGGTTCCGGACGGCCCTTATCTGGAAGAGGCGGAGGAAGTCGGCTTGCAGCATTTTGAAGAAACGCTTAGCAGGCTGGCCGCTGAGGGGTTCCGCATCGAACGCGTCCCGTTCTTCTCTGACTACGCCGAACTTAACCGGCGCCACCGCCGCCTGACTGCGGTCGAGGTGGCCCAGGTGCATAAGGACTGGTACAGAGAGTATTCTGACCGGTACAGCGTGCACATGCACGAGATCATGAAGACCGGGGCAACCATTTCCGACGAGGAACGGGACGAGATCCGCGCCGATCAGTTGCGATTGCGGCACAGGATGGAGGAGGCGCTGCTTTCTTCAGACGCCGATCTGTGGATTGCCCCGGCGGCGACCGGCGCTGCGCCGCACGGGATCCACGCGACCGGCAACCCGATCATGAATCTGCCATGGACGAACGCAGGGGTGCCGGCGCTGGCGATTCCGTCGGGGAAGACGGATGACGGGTTGCCGCTGGCGGTGCAGTTCTGCGGGCCGTTTGGAGCGGATGAACGTCTGCTGGCGTGGGGAGAGGCGATTGAAGCGATGGTGCGGGGATAGGACAGTGATCAGATTTCCTGCAGGCGCGTTGTTTATTTTGAAGACAGTAGCGGCTGTTCTGCTTGTAGCGGCCTGCGCGGCGGGGCAGCTCCCAGCCCAGCCCTCTCCGGCGGAGGCACCTACCGCTGTTTCGCCTGACAGCCCTGAACAGGAAGGCATTTGGGGGAGCGGCGCGGCGATGCCAACGGCGCGCTCGGAGATGCGGGCAGCGGTTGTGGACGGGATTTTCTATGTGCCGGGCGGTTTTGGGGGATTGACCAGTTTTGAGGCGTACGATCCGGCGGACGACAGTTGGGTGGAGCTGGCGCCGATGCCGGAGCCGGCCCACCATATGATGGTGACCGCTCACAACGGTAGAGTCTTCGTATTCGGCGGGGGGCCTGATTTGAGCTGGCAGGCTACGTCATCGATTTTAGTCTATGATCTTGCGACGGACGCGTGGACGGCGGCAGGCGAAATGCCGGAACGGCGCATGAGCGGGGAAGCTGTTTCGCTCGGGGATTACATCTATCTTGTGGGTGGAACAGGCGGCACTACGGCGATGCTTCGCTATGATCCAGTGGAGGAGGCATGGTCCGTATTGCCCGGCCCGGCGCAGCCGCGCGAGCATGTGGCGGCGGTGGCTTTCAATGACGAGCTATGGGTTATAGGCGGGCGTTGGGGCGGGACGGGCGCGTTGGCGACGGTGGAGATATTCAGTCCGGCCAGTGGAGCGTGGCGAGACGGCCCCGAGATGATCGAGGCGCGCAGTGGGTTTGGCGCGGCCGCGGTGGGCGGGGGCATTATCGTCGCCGGGGGCGAGATTCTGGGTGCGCTGCCGTGGAAGGCACTTGCCAGCGCGGAGGTGTATGACCCGGATTCAGGCGCGTGGACGTTGCTGGCGGAACTGCCGGCGGGTATTCATGGGATGCCTGTGGTTGGCTATGAAGGGACGGCGTACGTGCTGGGTGGGTCGGACCGGGCTGGGGGGATTGATAATCGGGGGCGGGTCTTGCGGTTGAGCGTGTAAGGGCGCAGCCCCTGGTACGAATAACGACAACTGCCTTAGAGCAGTCACTTGCACGCAGGTAGCGGCGTCAGCTCCACTCCAAATTGGAACTGGTTGCTGAACCATTGAGGGGCGGAACCTTCACCGCCTGCGCCGGGCACGCGAAAGTCATCTTTTCCTCAAGTGGAGCGCTAACAGCATTGCCCACCCAAATTGGTTCTCCAAGTGAACTCACATTTAGAGCGGGGCGTGGTAGGCTCGCGTGCGTTCCGGTGTGGGTCAAGAGTCGTAAGATTCCCCCGATGGCCTGACTTAGACATTGTTTCCCCACAACAGTGTGAATCGGCAAGGTAGTACAACCTCAGTCTCCAGCTACCTCGAAGGAGAACCATAACGATGTTCCCGGACCTGCAACCTGCTGACTATCAACCCGTCCTGCCCTCTAAACTGCGTTATGGCATTGGCTTCGTCGGATGCGGCAATATCGTTCTCAGATCGCAGATGCCTGCTTACAAGAGAGCGGGCTACCGCGTCGTCGCGTGTTGCGACGTGACGGTGGAGAAGGCTCGAGACATAGCAGCCAATTTCGACGACCCACTGGTTACAGCCAATGTGGAAGAGCTGCTTGCGCATCCTGAGGTGCAGGTCGTTGACCTGGCAGTACACGCTCACCAGCGTTTGCCTCTTGTCGAGCAGATTGCCGCGGCAGGAAAGCACATCTTCTCACAGAAGCCCCTGGCTCCGAGCTTGCGAGAGGCAGAGCGTATTGTCGAGATATGCCGCGACGCCGGGGTAACTCTGATGGTCAATCAGCAGGCGCGTTGGGCGCCCCCTCATCGGGTTCTTAAGCTCCTGGTGGAACGAGGTGTGTTGGGACATGTCTACTCCGTTACCCACTGCTATCGGGCCTATCAGGATTATGGCTGGTACGCTGAGCATGAGGATTTCAACATCGTTGATCACGGTATCCACTATATTGATTTGAGCCGCTACTTTACGGGTTACACACCGCTGCGGGTGAAAGCGACCACTACGACGGTGCCCGGCCAGAATGCGGTTTCGCCAATGATCTATACGATCCTCCTTGAATACGAGCCTTCGCGCCAGGTCATGACCACCCTTCACTTCAACAACATCGTTTCCGGTCCCGCTCTGTATGATCACCTGTGGGTTCTGGATGGCACGCTCGGGAGCGCACTGCTTAGCGATCCGATGGGAACGGCCAAGTTGAGCCTGTCGTTCAAGGATTCACCTGAACAGTTACAGACTTTCGAGATCGCAGGCACGTGGGGATATGAAGGCTTCGCCGGTTCGATGGGAGAGATGTTACTTGCCCTGGAAGAGGGGCGTGAGCCGGAATGCTCAGGTCGCGACAACCTGGATAGCATACGAATGGCGGTCGCGGCCGTGGAAAGCTCCAACTCGGGTGAGAGTGTTGAATTGAGCCGGTAGGCAGCCCGGTACCGCGGCCATGACCGCGGCTGACAGGAGCGTCTAGCCATGCGGATATGCAGTGGCTTCTATCGTTGGTCTCAGCACTACGGTTGGGATTTCCTGACAGAGCGTATTGACGAGGTTGCGGCAGGCTTGGCCCAAGCGGGTTACGCCTACTTTGAAGGACTTCTCGATCCCTTAGAGGGAGAAGGGGATTGGGCAAGCCGCTGGCAGGCTGCTCTGGAAAGGCATGGGGTGCAGTTGGCGGGGGCATACGTGCATGCGCTGCTGCATGATGCAAGCGTGCAAGCGCAGTCGATTGAAACAATTGTCGCAAGAGCGCAGTTGTTACTACCAGTGGGAGCTGAGTTTGTCAATGCCAATCCTCAACCAATCGGCGCCCGCAAGACCGACGAGATGCTGGAAACCCAGGCGCAGGGGTTTGCTTTGCTGGCCGCGGCGTTGAGGCGAGAGGGCTTGCGTCTCGTCGTGCATCATCACTTGCCCGAACTGGCCGAAAACGGTCGTGAACTGCGCCACCTCCTGGACCATACCGACCCCGAAGAGGTGGGGTTGACGGTAGATGGCGATTGGATGTTCCGAGGCGGCCAGGATGCGAGTGCGTGGATTAGAGAATACGCATCGAGGCTTGAAATTGTAGAACTGCGAAGTTCGCACGGGGGTATCTGGGACGAAACTTTGGGTGATGGTGAACCCGATTGCCAGGCGTTGGCGCAGACGCTAAACGAATTGAACTTTGACGGGTGGCTTATGGTCGAGCTGGCCCGCGAAGAAGGCACTCCCCACACGATGAATCTGGTCGAGGCGCACGCACACAGCCTGGAATACGTGCGCGAAATCTTTGGCGAGCACGGCCAGGTTCTTGCCTGACCATATCAACCTCAAAGGAGACGCAGAACATTCAATCTTCTGCGAACCCTGTAGATCCCCTCAGTTGTCCGGAAAAAATGAGGTTGCCAACCTCCTGAATTTCCATTATCATAATGTTATATTTATTTTTCCCAGTCGTTGACCAAAGTTGAGTCATAGCGAAACGGCGCAGTGCGTATACAGGGAATTGCGCCCGTGTGTTGCGGCATTCTATGTGCGCAGCCAGTTTTGATTTCGCTACTCTCTCAACGACTTCCAAGGTGTCCCGGCTGGGTATGTGCGCTTTCGAAAATGACCCGCCAAATTCGTGTTGCCGGAAAGGGTCAGGGCTCATATCAGATTTTTGATTGGCATTCGGGCGGTTCGGGTAGGGTCTTAGTTGCACCTGTATTCCCGACAAAGTCCAGCAGAGCCGGACAGGGTAGGTTGTCTCATTTCGACAAGAGCAGATAAAGAAGCCAGTCTGGTATCTCTGTATCGTGCGAGTCTTTCAGGAGGTCGATTTACAAGAAGGAGGTGATAAGAAGCCAGAACCAAGAAGTGCTCGGTACCGAACGTGTGTCGTGCCTATCGCTCTCTATCTGTCCACAGAAAGGAGATCAGGAAATGAACCCGTTTCGTGTACGAATTGGCTATCGCCGTTCTCTGATTGTTTTGGCTGCAATATGCATCGCGGCACTGATTGTCGCAGCTTGCGTACCAGTGGCTGCGCCAGCCGACGACTCCATGGCGGCAGCAGCTGCCGAAACTGATGAGGGCGGCACCCTCACGATTGGCTCCGTGCAGGGCAGCGCCGCCATCCCCACCTTCCTTCCCTGGAAAGCGCATAGCAGTGCGCAGTCATTCCACTGGAACCTCTTCATGAACTCACTGGTGATGCAGGAGCACAGTACGCTCAAGTGGGTTCCGGATCTGGCCGAGAGCTATGATATCAGCCCCGACGGCCTGACTTACACCTTCAACTTGCGTGAAGGCGTGACGTGGCATGACGGCATGCCGTTTACCGCCAACGACGTTTCTTTCTCCTTCCATGCGGCACTACTGCCGGAAGGGGGCTCAACAGCGTCGGGTGGGCTGATAGATGTAATCAAGGGTGCGTTGGACTTCCAGGAGGGTAATACGGAGACTGCCGAGGGGATTAAGGTCCTTGACGACTACACCATCCAATTTGAGTTGGTCAAACCGCAGGTGACGATCATCGAGAAATTCGCTATGCGAATTGCCCCGGCCCACGTGTTCGAAGGGCTTGAGCCGGAGGACTGGCTGCAGACCGAGTATGCCACGACATTGCCTTTCGGCACCGGTCCCTTCGTATTCAAGGAGTACATCCCGGATCAGCACACCATCTTCGAGCGCAACGATAGCTACTTCAAGGGTGCGCCTCTGCTCAAGAACGTAGTGATTCGATTCTATGGTGACAATAGCGTGATGATAATCGCCCTGGAGAAGGGTGAGATAAACATGGTCGGTTTCCTGAACCCGAGCGCTGACGAGTTCGACAAAGTCACGAACCTTCCCGGCGTCGACTGGGAATATCAGGACAAGTTTCCGGCATACTTCTTTTCCATCACTTTCCAGGACGAGGCACTAGCGGACAAGCGCTTCCGCCAAGCGTTCCTGTACTCGATCGACCGTGCGGAGATTGCGGCCCAACTTTGGGGCAATGCGGACCTGACGAAGGTACAGCCGGCGGTACAGTGGGCACCTCCTCCAGGGGTTACACTGGAAGTTGAGGAGTACGCTTACAACCCCGAAAAGTCGACGGCCTTGCTGGAGGAAATGGGCTGGGACTTCGACCGGGAAGTCGAAATTGTTTGGTTTGGCACGGATATGCCGGATCAGCTGCCGATTCTCCAGCAGTTCATAGAGGCCGTTGGCATCAAAACCAAGCTGGTACAGACCGATGGGGCCAGGGGTTTGGAGGTCTTTTATGAGACCGGCGACTATGAGATTAGCTGGGTAGGAGGCTGGGGCCGCTCCTATTATCCTGATACGACCGTTGTCGGGTGTGACCGCGTCTACCCCGAAGGTTACAACTCAAGCCGCTACTGTAACGAGGAGCTGGATGCACTGTACAATGAGGCCCTAGCTACGGTAGATGACGACGCACGCAATGAACTGTACACGCGTGCCAGCGCAATATGGAATGATGAACTTCCGTGGATACCCCTCTATGCGCCGCAGTCTCTGTTGCTGATACACGAGAGTGTCAAGGGATGGCGCGACAGCCTCATTGGGCCTGAAGGATCTGCCACGATTGGCGCTGTCACAGACCTTGAGAAGTGGTACATTGAGGAGTAGCTACATTGTAGTACCGATCTGAAGCATATCGGGGCCGTCCGGCGTTTTGGCGTAAGGATTTCAATGTCGGGCCAACTCTCCGATGGGGAGCATAGGAGGCGGGGTCGGCACAAACCGACTCCACCTCCTCCCTGCCACGCTTCAAACCCTGGTTGAACCGAGGGGGTTACACCTTGGGACGCTATATTGTACGGCGTATCCTGATCTCGTTCCCGGTATTATTGGGCATCACGGTCGTTACATTCACTTTCGCCAATCTGGCTCCAGGCGATCCGGTTACGGCCATGATTGACCCCATGAGTGGGATAGAACCGGGCGAGGTTGAAAAACTCAAGGAGGCGCTGGGCATCAATGAGCCGATTCCGGTGCGCTATTTCCTGTGGCTGAAGGAGGTCGCGCGCGGCAACCTGGGCTACTCCTACGTCACCCACAGGCCGGTGGCCGCAATGATTGCTGAGCGGTTGCCGCAGACCCTGCAGCTGATGCTCACGGCGCTGAGTATCAGTATCGTTCTGGGCGTTTCGCTGGGCATATATGCTGCTTTCAACCAGTACTCATTGTTGGACAATGTGTTCACCTTTATGGTGTTCATCGGCATATCGGTGCCGGCTTTCTTCTTCGCCTTGCTGGCGATTTACATGTTCTCATTCAGGATACCTCTCTTTCCGACCTCAGGTATAAAAGAACCGCTGAGCACTCTTCCACCGATCATCGACCGTCTCCATCACCTGGTGCTACCGGCTGCTGTTTTGGGGATTGAAGGGGTAGCAGGTTTTTTGCGCTACACACGCTCGAGCGTTCTGGAGGTGATGCGCCAGGATTACGTAACAACTGCGCGGGCCAAAGGGCTGCGTGAACGCGCTGTCCGCATTGGGCATGTTTTGCGCAATGCGTTGCTGCCGTTGGTAACGATTGTCGGGTTGAGTCTGCCAAGCTTGATTGGCGGCGCACTGTTTATCGAAGTTCTATTCTCCTGGCCCGGCATGGCCCGCATGGCGATCGAGCATACGCTTGGCCGGGATTACCCCGTGATCATGGGAATCGGGCTTGTTTCTGCGACCATGGTTCTGCTCAGCAACCTATTCGCTGACATCATCTATACAGTCGTGGACCCCAGAATCCGCTATGAGTAGTGCGGTTCAGGCTGTACCTGGAGCGTAGAGATACCGGCGGCAATCCCCATTCCCGGATAGAGGAAGAAATGGAAGGCGAAGCGAAAGAGACGGCAAGGCGAGTTTCAACTGTCAGCGAAGACCTGCAACAGATGGTGCGCGGACAGGCTGTCGTCGGTCTGCGTGAAATCATATGGCGCCGTTTTCGCCGGCACCGACTTGCACTGGTATCGATTGCCATCATGATTGTACTGGCAATTGCTGCCATTTTCGCTCCCCTGCTCAGCGGCCCCAATGATCCCTACACGGCAGACTTACAAAACCTGCGGGCTGCACCCAGCGGAGAGCATCTCCTGGGGACGGACCGTTCCGGTCGAGACATGCTTGCCCGCATTCTCCACGGGGGCCGCGTTTCGCTTTCGGTGGGACTGATAGCGACCTCTATTTATATTTCCATTGGCACTATCCTGGGGGGAGTGAGTGGTTACCGAGGCGGGGTGACCGATTTTGTCATCATGCGAGTCACCGACATCGTGATGTGCTTCCCCAGTTTACTTATTATCCTGACACTCGTTGCCGTCATTGGCCCCAGCATCTTCAATATAATGATAATCCTTGGCTTTTTGGGGTGGCCGAGTATCGCGCGCCTGGTGCGCGGAGAGTTTCTTTCGCTCAGCGAGCGTGATTTCGTGATGGCGGCACGCTGTTTGGGCGCGACCGAGCGCGGTATCATCTTCCGCCACATTCTGCCGAACGTTGTGGGCCCTCTTGTGGTCGCGGCCACATTCGGCATCGCCGGCGCGATCATGGCGGAGGCAGGGCTTAGCTTCCTGGGTCTGGGTGTTCAGGCGCCGCGGCCCAGCTGGGGCCAGATGTTGAGCGCGGCGACGTCACTCACCACGCTTGAGAGAAGGCCGTGGATATGGATGCCGCCGGGCGCGATGATCGCCATCACGGTGCTGTCCATCAATTTCATTGGCGACGGCTTGCGCGATGCTCTCGACCCGCGCACGATGCTGGACTGAGAGTTTGTGAAACGGTTGCTGCCACCCCTGGAAACCGATAGCCGGATGGCTTTGAACTGGCGCAGAGTATGGGCGAACAGCGAACCAAGAGATTATGCTCAGATGGGGAGGAGCCGGACCTCATTCACAAATGCATCCTCCTTGCCACATTTGAAATAGTGTAAGATGCGCGTTCCACATGGAGAGGCAACTGCGTAGCCAAACGTAGCGACTGTCTTGGGCTGACCTTCATCGCCGCCGCCATTCAGGCTAGCACACTGCGTATTGGGTTGGCAGCGGGCATGTTGGATGAGTGGGACTGCTGGAATGAAGGCGTCAGGTCGCTGAGGCATGGTTTTGGAGGGGGGCGTTGCGGGGGCGCTGCCCCTGCACAAGGGAGGGCCGAAGGCCCGACCGCCCAGAACTGCAGTGGTCAGTGATCAGTGGTCATTGTATGCGGCGATGGGTTGAGGATGGTTGGATAGCGACACGGAGAGGAGAATGGCAGAGGCAATTTACTTGACCGACATGTCCAAATGTCTGCCTGAGGGCGCGCTTTCAACCACGCCGGAAAGGCACAAGTGGCAGGTGGTGGAGTACACGGCCGCGGAGGGCCTGGCCGGCAACATGGCCTTCGCGCACGCGCTCTACGAAACCCCGGCGATAACGTTGCCCCTGAACGTAGAGGGGTGGCATGCGATCAGCGTCGGCTTCTGGCCGGGGGTGGAGCAGGAACACACGAGCCTGGTGAAGTACAGGCTGTCCGGCGAGGACGTGTACACCGTGGTTGAGCATTACATACAGAGCCCATCGCTGCCGGGGTGCTTTTGGGACAAGACGGAACTCGTCGAGACGTTTCCCCGGTATGCCGATCTGACGGGACAGGACCTGATCTTCAGTAAGCAGAATACGGCTCACCCTCCGACGCTGGCGTGTGTCGCCTACGTCAAGCTGGTGCCGCTGACGCAAGCGGAGGTGGCGGCCATCAAGCGCGACAGGGAACAGAGAGAGACGCGCAGGGTGATTGGTATGAATGATGGCGAAGGGCTATTTCACCATATGTGTCCGGCGACGAAAGAGGAGCTCCAGGAGCAGATAGAGCCATTTCGTCACTCGGATGTGGGTAAGGTGCTGTGGGGCGTTAATTTAAGCGATCTGACCTACTATCACTCCAAGGTGGGACGTTTTTTTGGAACCGAGGATGGTGTGAGTCCTGTGTTGCGTCATGTGCACGCGCTCCAGAGCCATAAGGTGCTGGCGGAGCAGGACATTGTCCCTTTCGCGGCAGCGATGGAATACGCCCATACGCTGGGACTGGAGTTTCACCCCTATTACCGTTTGAGCATTGTTGATAAGGCCCAACCCTACTTTTTCTTCTCGACAGAGACGACCTTTCTGCGAGACAACCCGGAATGCCGAATTGTGGCCAAGGATGGTTCGCCGCTGATGAAGGCAAGTTATGCTTTCCCCAAGGTGCGAGATTTTATGGTCTCTCTTATGGAAGAGGCGATGGAGTACGACATTGACGGAGTACACCTTTGCTTCACGCGTGGGCCGGAGTATATCGGGTACGAGCAGCCGGTGCTGGACGAGTTTAAACGGCTATATGGGGAGGACGCGCGCGACGTTACTGATGATGATGAGCGGCTGTATACCGTCAAAGCCAGCTATCTGACGGAATTGCTGCGGACTGTTCGAAGTACTGCTGACCGGCACGGGGAAAAGAGAGGACGGAAGATGCAGGTGTCGGCGATTTTTGAGGGCGGCAGGGAGGACATGCGCTATTTCGCCTACGATGCCTACACCTGGGTGAAGGAAAAATTGGTCGACTTCATCATTACGGATCCTCCTTCAGAGCTGGTCAGGCTAGCTAAAGAAAACGGATGTCAGGTATACATGGCGTCTACAAAAGAAGACAACGTGCTGACAATGAAACATGCTTATGCCGGCGGGATGGACGGGATGGCTATTTGGGACATCAACACAACGCGTCCTGAAACGTGGGCCATAGAAAGCCGGTTGGGTCACCGCGACGAACTGATTGATCTGCCGAAACCGGATCAGTATCCAAAGATGGAACGGACCAAGTTGATCACAATTCGGGGTCGGGATTTCTCACAGACGGTAGACAAAAACGTTCCCTCAGGATGGCCCCCAGAGCTTCTTGTCATCTACACCGGGGGTTAGGAGAGCAAGGAGGAGAGTTCGCATGTGTGCAGAACGTAAGGCCATCTACATCTCTGATCTGGACCGTTGTCAGCCTGGTACAGCCATATCAGACAAGGCTCGGCATGGTCACTGGCGGGCAATCCCATACGAGGCGGAAGGCGTGTCCGGCACGATGGTTGTGGCCGGCATCGAGTGCAACGCGCCTACAATCACCCTTCCTCTTGGCATGCAGGGATGGTATGCCATCCACCTGGGCGTCTGGACGAACTGGGTGGACAGACAGGTGCGGGTCAAGCTGACAGATGATCCTTGTTTCACTACGACTACGACGCTGTATCCGGACATAAAGAAGACCAACTTTTTTGCAAGCATCGGCGAGGTGTTTTGGAGATGCGCTGATCTGACAGGCCAGGAGCTGCACATCGGGCAGCAGAGCGCCGGGACACCTTGGGCGGCCGGCATCGCCTATGTAAAACTGGAACCTCTGACTCCAGAGGAGGTTGCTGCGATCGAGCAGGATCGGTCGGGAAGCGATACGAAGCGGCTGATCGCTTACAACGATGCCTGGAGTGTTTTCGGTGAGCGAGCGCTGTACACGGAGGAGGATATCATCGAGGAGGTTGAACCTTTTCGAGATACGGACTTTCAGAAACTCCTGTGGGGTATCGGCTCGGGCAGCATGGTACAGTACCTTTCCGACGTCGGCGAACTTGCTGAGAAGAAGGACATGAGTGATTTCTCGCGGTATTGTGATCGCCAAGCGGCGGAAAGTTACCGCGCTCTGAAACTCAAGGGGATTGATCCCCTCAAGACGGTGATTGATCATGCACACGAACTGGGTATCGAACTGCATGGCACTTACCGCGTCGGCGGCTGGGTCTTTCCGCCACCGGATGACATGGAGGACGAATTCTTTCGCCAACATCCTGAATGGCGCTGTCTGGACCGGAATGGTCAGCCCACCGCCCGTCTGAGCTATGCCTTTGCGGGAGTCCAGGATTTTGTGATTTCGCTGTTCCGAGAGGTAGCAGAACGAGGCGCGGACGGGGTCAACATGGCCTTTATCCGCGGACTGCCCTGTGTCCTCTACGATCCGCCTATTGTGGATGGTTTTCAAGAACAGTACGGACAGGACCCGCGTGCGCTTCCGGAGGATGATCCTCGCTGGTTAACCTACAAGGCGACTTGGATGACTTCATTCATGCGGGCGCTTCGCCAGGAGATGGACCGGGTGGGCGAGCGGCAGGGGAGGCATGTCCAAGTATCGGCATACGTTGTGAATAACTTGCCGCACAATCTTCAGCATGGTCTGGATGTGGCAGTCTGGGCCGAGGAAGGGTTGGTTGATTTCATCATTCCCAACCCCTGGCATGGCGAAAGGGATGTTGATGTTGCCTCCTTCGTCGAGGTTGCGCGCGGAACCGGGTGTCAGGTTTACCCCGACATCCTGCCGCGGCGGATGTCGACGGAAGAGTACCGGCAGCGGGCAATAGACTGCTATGAAACAGGTGCCGACGGACTGGCATTCTGGGATACTAACAGCCGTTACCCCTTTTTGGATGAGTGGAGCATGATACGGCGCCTGGGTCACGAGGAGGCGTTGGGAGGTTGGGCGCCTGACGAGTGGCCGGCGTACCGGCTGATTCCGTTGCACAGCCTTGGTGGCCACCTTATGGACAAGTATTCTCCATACTGGTCTGCTTGAGTTGTGGCGGCGCAGCTAAGCGTATTTGCTTTTGCCAGCAATTGAGAGCGCAATGCGGTGCTCGCTGACTCGATGACTCTCTAAATGTATGCATTGACATAGCAGGAGCGTAGTTCCCTCGAGTAGGTCTCGCATTTGGCCGAGAGCTACAGGTCTTCCCAACAGTCCGACTTACATTTTCCTTCCAACTATCGGTACGGGGAGGCAAGGTAATTCATTTTTTCCTTGCGCTAACTCGATGGAGAAGCATTGCCATGTTCGTGGACATGCAAGCTGCCGACTATCAGCCCGAACTGCCTTCAGGCCTGGGCTTCGGCATTGGCATTGTTGGATGCGGCATCACCGTCTGCGACTCGCAGGCGCCCGCCTACAAGAAGGCCGGTTACCGCGTGGTCGCTTGTTGCGACAGAGTAGAGGAGAGAGCGCACGGCGCGGCAGCCAATTTCGGCAGCGTATTGGTCACAACCGAATTGGAAGAACTGCTTTCGCATCCGGAGGTGCAGGTTGTTGACCTGGCAGTACACCATCACCAGCGGCTGCCCCTGGTCGAGCAGATCGCCGCAGCAGGCAAGCACATCTTATCGCAGAAGCCCCTGGCTCCGAGTTTGCGCGAGGCGGAGCGTATTGTTGAAATATGCCGCGACGCCGGGGTGACCCTGATGGTCAATCACCAGGCGCGGTGGGCACCCCCTCACCGGGCGTTAAGGTTCCTGGTCGACAGCGGTGTGTTGGGTCACATCTACGCCTTTACTCACGTCTTTCGGGCCTATCAGGACTTTGGCTGGTATGCGGAGCGAGAGGACTTCAACATCGTTGATCACGGCATCCACTATATTGATTTGAGCCGCTACTTTAGCGGTTACACGCCGCTGCGGGTGAAAGCGACAACCACTATGGCGCCCGGCCAGAACGCGGTATCGCCGATGATCTATACGATCCTCTTTGAGTACGAGCCTTCGTGTCAGGTCATGTCGACACTACACTTTAACAACATTGTTTCAGCACCCGCTCTGCATGATCAGTTCTGGTTATTGGATGGAACGCACGGGAGCGCGCTGCTCAGCGATCCTGCGGGGACGGCCAAGTTAAGCCTGTCGTTCAAGGATTCGCCTGAACAGGTGCAGACTTTCGAGATTGCAGGCAGTTGGGAGTATGAAGGCTTTGCCGGTTCGATGGGAGAGATGTTGCTGGCCTTGGAGGAAGGGCGGGAGCCGGAGAGTTCGGGCCGCGATCACTTGGTGAGCTTACGGATGGCCTTTGCGGCGGTGGAGAGTGCGAATTCGGGTGAGAGTGTTGAATTGGGGGGGTAGGGAGCACGCTACAACACACCGGGACACCGCCGACCGGAGCGTCAAACGATGCGGATTTGGAATGGCTTCTACCGCTGGTCTCACCTCTGCGACAGGGAAGGCATATAAAAGCATAGGCGTATGTTGTGAATACTCTGCTGTACAATCTTCGTTATGGCCTCGATGTGGGGACCCGGACCGAGTAAGGGCCGGTAGAATTCATCATTCCTAACCCCTGGCATGGGTATATGGATGTTGATGTTGCCTCCTTGGTCAGGGCCACACGCGGCACCGGCTGTCAGGTTTACGCCGACACTCTGCCGTGACGGATGCCGGCGCAAGCGTAACGGGAGCAGGCTTTGGACTGCTACGCAACCGGTGTCGACGGACTGGCTTTCTGGGACACGAACAGCCGTTACCTTTTACTGGACGATTGGAGCATGATACGGCGCCTGGGGCAGGAAGAGGCGTTGGGTGAGTGGGCGGCCGACCAGAGGCCTGCGGACCGGCAGATACCGTTGCACAGTTTAGGCGGTGACCATATGGACAGTTATTCGCCTTACTGGTCTGCCTGAGCGGAGCCGGTGGGGTCAGGGTGTGTCGGGCGCGCTTTGAATGTTGGGAGGAGTGATGGGGACGGCTAGTTGGCGGCCCATACCTGACATCGATCTCAGAATGTTTCTGCGTCAGCTTTTTCGGTGATCACCATTTGTCAATAATGTGTTTCGCAATCTTTACGGCGATCCTTGCCCCCTTGGGATTGCTTGCCGCAAAAAACAGTTGAAACATTGGAGAGTTCTTAGCGTTCTTGAATTCTCTGCCCGAAGGAGCGACCTTCTCGAAAGTTGATTCAAGTCGATCTCGATAACGCTGAGCAATTTGGCTGCTATCACTTGATCGGATTTGCTCAGACTCATCCTTGAAGAACTGCAAGGGTAACCTTGGCTGCGGGGAGTTACTGTAGAAGTCGTGCCAGTGCTCGCGTCTCCCGAAAATCCTGTCGAGGTTAATCGAAAGTTCCTCGGATGGCTCACTTTTTCTCGGCATCATCCTGGCAATCGCGCTCAGAGGGAACAATATCCAACAATCTATCTTCTGTGTCCTGGCCATCCCTTCCACCATAGCCCAGGAGACTTCAGTCGCGAAGGGATCCAGAAATACAACAGCGCGTTCGTCGACGTGCAAACTTTGGCAGAAAGCAGGCAACGCTATTTCGGCGTCCTTATTTAGCACCTCGATGTCTCGGCTCGGGTATTCCCCTTGCAGCTTCCTTAGCAGTTCATAGCGTTGGGAATCTTTCTCGATGAAAATGAGTCTATCAAAAGGCTTATCAGTAATCTCCAGAGCGATTAGGGGCGAGCCTTTGTGCAACTCTCTAAAGTCATCATAGTCAGTAGTATACGCGGAGCCGGGGCGCCATGATCCTTCGCCGGCAAAGGCATCGACGTAAATGAGCCTGAATGGTTGATTCTTCAAGGCGGTAGTGTATGCGTCCAGGTACAGGCTGAGAATACGGAGCTTCTGCTGGGTCCAAGGGCCACCAAAAGATCTGTCAGTCATACTCGTTACTTACTCCGTGATCGGCATTTGACGCCAGTGCTTACTATCTATAGTTGCAGCTTCACCGCCGCGTTTGTTGCGCACACCCCCTAACTGTTTAAGAAAGAAGGCTACGCCAGAATTTACCGACTGGTCACGGAGAGAACGCGCCCACTCAAGGTCCATAACTCTAGCTCCCGCGCCGCTCTCGCCACCGACTATCACCCACTGTAAAACCCCTTTCTCGAGCCATGGGGTCAGGTCAAGCTGGTCCAGCAGAGGTTCTGCGGACACGAAACGTATGGGCGCAGGCAGTCGACCTAGAACGGTCAATCTGGGAGCGTATTTCTGACTCTCAACCGACGTGCCTATCCAAATGTGGGCCGGCCAACCGTCGGGAAATTGTCGCTCATGTTCTTGCCACCAGGCGACTGCCCGACCGGGCCGTTTGGTCAGAACTTGGAATATATGACCGCTCCTTGCAGCCGCCTCCTGCATGACCAGGAACATCTCAAGTACATATTTGAACGGCACACTTGAATGAAAAACGTCCGACATGCTGTTGACAAAGACTCGTCGGGGCTTTTTCCAGGTCAGTGGAGCTTGGAGGCGCTCGGGCAACAGGCGCACATCGTCGGGGCCGGTCTCGTAGCCATTGACCCCCATTCCCTTAAGGCGTGGATAGAGAGCATACATATAGCAGTGGTCACAACCAGGCGACACACGTGTGCAGCCGGTTACCGGATTCCAGGTTTCATCTGTCCATTCAATTGAGGATGGCATTCAAGGCTCCCTGTTGTAAGCACTGAAATAGGTAGACTTCGGCCTGCTACGGGCTTTTCGTGGTACAAATGTTCTCATGTTTTCCATTCCGTGTCAAATGAGCATTTGCGTTTTGCGGGCACTTTGGGGCAACCGGTACGGCGGCAGCACGGGCAAGGGAGCCTTCTGCGACGGACAGATCGCCTGTGTGGGAGATGGTGAGGCTGGTGCGACCGGAGCTGATACTCGTTGGTAAGTGGATTAGCCTTTGAGGCCGGTGAGGACGACGCCTTCGATGATGAAGCGCTGGACGGCGATGAAGAGGGCGAGGATGGGGATGATGGCGAGGCTGGCGCCGGCCATGATGACGCCGTACTGGTTCCAGAATTCGCCGACGAAGGTTGCGAGGCCGACGGTGATGACGTATTTGTCGTGGCTGGAGATGACGACAAGGGGCCAGAGGAAGTCGTTCCAGTTCCACATGAAGTAGAAGGCGATGAGAGTGAAGAGGGCAGCCCGGGAGAGCGGGATGATGATGCGGTGGAAGATATACCACTCGCCGGCGCCGTCGATGCGGGCGGCGTCGATCAGTTCGGTGGGGATGGTATACATGAACTGGCGGAACATGAACATGGCGTAGATGGTGAAGATTTCGGGCACGATCAGGGCGGTATAGGTATCGGCCCAGCCGACCTGGACGGTCATGAGGTAGAGGGGAATCAGATAGACTTCAAAGGGTATGATCCAGGTGCTGAGCAGAATGTAGAAGATGATGTCGCGGCCGCGGAATACGAACTTGCCGAAGATATAGCCCAGAAGCGCGCTGGTGTAGATATTGAAGATGGTTTTGATGACACTGATGAATGTCGTGTTCCAATAGAGCTGGCCCATGTTGGCGCGGTCGAAGACATCTATATAGTTCGAAATTGTTGGGTTGATAGGGAAGAGGCGGGGCGGGAAAGATACGGTTTCAGCCTGGGGTTTGAAGGAGGTGCTGATCATCCAGATGAAGGGGACGATCATCAGTATGGCGCCGGCGCCCAGGACAATGTAGTTGATCAAGAGGCCGCGGCGCAGGCGCTGGAAATCGGTTGCGCCGCGGGTGAGAGACCGTGCATCGACCTGGCTTGGTACGCCAACAAAGTCTTGATTAGCCATGCGTTACTCCAGAAAAAGACCAGGGTAGAAAGGAAGTATGGCTGCGTTGGGTTTGAATTAGACTCATAGTTCCCAGTTGACTCGTTGCAGTCTGAACTGGACGAGAGTAAGGATGAGAACGATAGCAAAGAGGACGAAGGACATGCTGGCGGCCTGGCCCATAAACATGCGCTGGAAGGCGTAGTCGTAGATGTGGAGGGCCAGCACCCTGGTGGAGTCTAGCGGGCCGCCGCCGGTCATCATGTAGACGGCCTGGAAGCCGCCGCTGAAGCCGCCGATGACGCCGGTGATGAGAACGAATGAGACGACCGGTTTGAGCAGAGGCAGCGTAATTTTGAGGGCCAGTTGGATGCTGTTGGCCCCGTCGATTTCGGCGGCTTCGTAGTAGTCCTTGGGGATACCTTTCAGTCCGGCGAGATAGATGATGACGGTAAAGCCGATCCCGCCCCAGATGCCCATGACGATGATGCTGGGCATGGCCCAGGTGGTGGATTGGAGCCAGGGGACAGGTTGGATGCCAATGAAGCTGAGGAGTTGATTGAGCAGGCCGAAACGGGTCTGCAGCATCCATTTCCAGACGGTGGCGCTGGCGATGACGGAGGTCATCACGGGCAGAAAGTAGATCAGACGCAGGGGGATGCTGCCGCGCTTGATGGGGTTGAGGATGAGAGCGACGATGAGGGAACTGAATGCGCCGAGAAAGGTGCCGGCGAAGGTGCGGTACATGGTGTTCCACATGACCTTGTAGAAGAGCGAATCCTTGGCCAGGATGGCGTAGTTGTCGAAGCCGACAAAGGGGGAGACGTTTCCGAAGAGGCTCCACTCGTGCATGCTGATGAAGAAGGAGAAGAAGATGGGGTAGAACTTGACGATCGCGTAGAAGATGATGGTGGGCACGAGGGCGATGATGATGAAGCGGTGCTCGGCGGCGCGGATCGAGGACCGGCGGCCTGCAAATTTCTGCACGATGGTTTGAATCATCACATCGCCTCCCACGGGGCGTCTGCGTTTTTTTTTGCGACGAGGACCGGTGAATAGGTCTTGCAACGGCGGTACAGGTGTTGCGCCAGTCCCAATTCGGGAGCGGGCGCGGATCGCTGGACCTGATGCCGATCCCTTTGGCCAGCGGGAGCAGCGGCGGGGATTACAGGTCTACTTCATGGTCGCCTCGCTGGACCCCACTGGCCAGGCAGTACGGACTTCTGAACCAGCTTTGTATCACATATGGCGACTCCCACGCCTACATGAGGCGTGGGAGTCGCGCCTTCGACAGACTGCTTGCTTTACAAGCCAGCCGACGGGTCTAGACCCAATACTTGGCCAAGCCCTCGTCGATGAGCTTCTGGATTTCGGCGTCGCCATACTCCAAGGCCTCGGCAACCGGCCGTCCCTCATTTACGATCAGAAACAGAACGTCGTTTATTACGGCGCCGGCGCGCTCAGGCACAGCGGCGTAGTTGCGTTCAAAAGGATTGACTTCAGAAGCCTCTTTAAGGCCGGGCGTTTCCAGCAGCCTGGGGTCGGACATGAGGTCTGCCCGCTCCGGCACTAGCGAGATCAGTTCGCACAAGGCCCAGTAGGCATCTTTGCCGCCGTCTTTGTAGAGATACTCCATGAACTCCCAGGTGTCGGCATCGTTTTCGGAATGGCCGGTAACGGCAGAGATTGAGGTTACCGTGTCCTTGTAACCATAGAGCGGGTCGGCTTCGCCGGTTGGGGTTGGTGGGTGGGTGTAGCCGATGTTGGGGTACATATCGGGATAGGTGTTGGTGTACTCACCGATCACCCAGGTCTGTTCTTCGGTCATGGCGGCGAGGCCGTTGCCGATGGAGTCGAAGTTGGGGAAGCCGGGATCCCATACTTCGTGAACCAGGTTCAAGTCGGCGATGTAGGTGAAGGCTTCATGGACTTCGGCGCTGGTCATGAGGGAGATCTGTTCATCGCCATTGTTCTGGATGACGTTGCCGCCCAGCTGATAGATCTGGCTCAAGACGGGCCATTCACCGGTGAGGGCAAAGCCGGCCCGGGAAATGGCGCCGGTTCCGTCCTTCTGGGTGAGCGCCTTGGCTGCGGTGGTGAAGTCGTCCCAGGTCTTGGGGGGCGACTCGGGATCGAGGCCGGCCTCTTCGAACATCTGCCTGTTGTACATCATGAGGGTACAGGTGGTGCCGGTGGGAAGTACGTAGCGCCCGTTGGTCTTGATATCAAAGAGGGGGTAGGCCTCTTCGAACCAGCTGGGCGGGAAGATGTCTTCGGGGAACTCCAGCACGAGATTTTCTTCGCGCATCTGGTGCATGAAGGCAAGGGACCGCATTTTGATCATGTTGGGCCCGGTGCCGGCTGCGAGGGCGGAGTAGAGCTTCTCGACATAGCCGCCGGCAATGGACTGGACATCGACGGTGATGCGGTCGTTTTGTTCTGCGAATTTGTCGGCTACGCTGCCGTAGAGATCCATGCGGATGTCCCACCAGCCCCAAAGAGAGAGCTCGACCGGTTCTTCGTCGGCGGCGCCTTCCATGCCAGGCTCTGCAGCGGGAACGCAGGCGGCCATTGTCAATCCGAGGCCGGTGAGGCCGGTTATCTTGAGGAACTCACGTCGACTCGAGTTTTGCGACTTCATGTTGTCTCCTCCCCTTGTGAAGATAAAAGTTGGGCTGCTTTGTGGAACTTCGTTCGTTGTCGGGTGGGCACTGAGGAATAGGTACGGATGATCTGGACAGAAGTGAGATGGGCTGGTACTCGATGATATTTGGACGCGTGGTCGGCGGCAAGATTCTAGCACATTGAGTATAGTCCGGTCAACAGGCGTAGAAATGGTGGGGTCAGGCAGAAATGTATGGGTTGTCGGTGTCTGAATCAGGATTTGCAGGATTTGGGGATTTTCAGGATTTCAGGCGATCGGTTGATGACCTTTCGGCTGAATCCGCTTGCGGCGGTTGAACAAGCAGAAAACGGAAGGACAGGAAATCGGGAGGCACGCCAAGAATCTGGGGGCTGCTCCGCGTATGTTGGCAAGAGAACGAACCTGGTAAAGAGTTTCGGTTCATCCACCAAAGAGTCGCAACTGTGGCGGTAATACTTGGTTGATTTACACGTAGTTTTCATGGAGACAGGGATCTGATAGTTCTTTCATAGCACCTGCCTAGCCGCCGGCTCGAAATATCTCACTCAGGTTGACAGTGAACCCGTGCAATGTCGGCGAAGTCAGGTTCTGCCCCTGGCGGTAAAAGCCAACTTGCTGGTAGCTGTCCTCCCTCAGTATCAGAACTGTAGTGGTGGCGGCACTCGGATCCACAAGCCAGTATTCCTTGACGCCGCGTTGCGCATATAGGCGGCGCTTAACTGTTTCGTCACGCTCGGCGGTGGAGTCGGAGCGAATTTCAACGATCAGGTCTGGCGCGCCTTGGATGTTGGCGGGGGTGATAATGCGGGCCCGCTCTCTGGAAATGAATAGCAGGTCGGGTTGGACGACATCGATATTGGAAAGTACAACATCGGTAGGTGCAAAGAAGACCTGCCCCAATTGTCCCTCCCTCACGAACTGAGCTAACCGCCATCCTAACTCGGTCTGAACTGACTGATGAGCGGTATTCGGGGCAGGCGGCATAGAAAGCACTCCGTCCAGGAGTTCGAGGCGTTCATCGTCTGAGGTCTTCAGGTAGTCCTCGTATGTAAGTTTGGTTGTCTCAGGACTACTATTACGCCCCAAGTTGGTTCTGATCATAATTGCCCTCCAGTCACAGTGTCCTTGACCGGCACAAACTTTCAACTGAACACATGTTCTCGTACTTGCGAATCTTTGTCAAATGAACCTTTTCTGTGTGTGCGCTTAAAATCATTGCGTATAAGAGGGGAGGCCAAAAAGGGCCAGAAATGATATAAGCACGATAATCACTGCCCTTCTGAACAATGAACGAATCGCAACGCAGATGATTACTCCTAATGTCCTGGACAGTACCTTCTCCTCCTATTCATCCTCCAGACGAAACGACACACTTTTTCGATTCGCCGAAAGCGGTTTTCGGGCGTTCTTAGTCGACCTGAAGTCCGTCTCCTCTATCTATAACTCAGCGACCGGCCATCCGGGCCCAGGATTGATCCCTAATCTTCGTACACGGGCCGCGACCGATGCGGTGACGGCCTTGCTGATCTCCAGTTCATTGACGCGGGTGGGGCGCCCGTTGCGAAGGACGACTTTGCCATTGACCAGAACCGAATCCACGCTGCCGGCCCCGAGTGTCAGCGCTAGTAGATGGACGGGGTTGTTGGCGGGATAGGACCCCGCGGCGCGTGGGGAGCGTACGACGATGTCGGCGCGTTTGCCAGGTTCGAGGCTGCCCAACTCGGCTTGCAGACCGGCGGCGGCGGCGGCGTTAGTGGTCTGCATTTCGAGCAGCGCGGAGGGAGAAAGAGGATCATCGCAGACGCGCGCGGCGGAGTGGGCCGCCAACATGGTTGCGGCGGGCGTGCAGTCCATGGCTC